>OBJA01000315.1_pt1 | contig 44406 bp, 36 predicted proteins | sample 1519751 | NCBI WGS metagenome assembly OBJA01 (sample SAMEA3881238, study PRJEB22517) | soil metagenome | biome: lake sediment; feature: soda lake sediment; material: sediment, water from around vicinity | place: India | collected 2013-12-23 | depth 3 m
CGCGACCCCGACCTTGGCAAGGTCGTGCTCTACCAACTGAGCTATTTCCGCGTTGGTTAGAATTGCGGTGCAAATATACGCAATTTTCAGAACAGAAAAATTTTTGAAAGAATTTTTCATGATTTTCTGACAATTTTCGGAGCATAAAAATGGTGATGGCAACAACAAGCTGATGATGAAGTTCTTTGGTGCAAAAGCAGCTTCAGGCGTAAAAAAAATGATTATTTTTGCCCCGGTTTTTTTCGCAGATCATGTTCAGGCATGGTTGTTGTATGACTGAAAACGGCCAGTGCCGCAAGAGATACAGTATCTGAAGGTCAGTTCATAAATGCTGTTAAAAATTACTAAGGATTTTGATATTTGTTTAAATTTGTGGCCCAATCAAAAAAGAGCAAAGTATAAACTTTAAGTTAACCAATAAATGAAAAAACTGCTTAGTCTCTCATTGCTGCTGATCGTTCTGCTGGGTGCGGGAAGTGTATCTGCACAACAAACCGTGAAATTTGGGCATATTGATGCCAACGAACTGCTGAGCCTGATGCCCGAGCGGGCCGATGCCCAGAAACAACTCGAGCAATATGCCCGTGACCTGGAGTCACAATTCTCGGCCATGCAGCAGGAACTTCAAACCAAGTACCAGAGTTTCCTGGAAAACCAGGCTACTTTTTCCGATCTGGTGCGTCAATCGCGCGAACGCGAATTATCAAGCCTTCAGGAGCGCATCATGGAATTTCAGGAGTCAGCCCAGGAAGATATCATGGCTCAGGAAAGGAAACTCTTCAGCCCCATAATCGAGCGGGCACGCCAGGCCATCCAGGATGTAGCCAAAGAGCAAGGTTATACTTATGTTTTTGATGTGAGCGGGGGAAGCCTGCTCTACTGGGAGCCCTCCCACAATATCATGGCAGAGGTGAGGACTAAACTCGGACTGTAAGCCGAAATACCAACAGAAGTATTGGCAGAAAGTAGCCGCGGGTTTTCCGGCGGCTACTTTTTTTTTACTGTTGATCATCCTGCTGTTGCTGGCGATACCAGCCCGAGTACTTCACATAGTTGTTGGAGATGCGTTCCAGAAGGCCGGCTGTCAGTTCCTGGCTGATGTCCTTGATTTTACGGGCGGGGATGCCCGCGTACACGCTGCCTGGTTCCACAACGGTGTTTTCAAGCACCACTGCCCCGGCTGCAATCACCGAATTGGCTCCTATCACCGCATTGTCCATTACAATGGCATTCATCCCGATCAGCACATTGTCACCGATGGTACATCCATGTACAATGGCCTTGTGGGCTATGGAAACATTGTTGCCTATGGTGGTGGGTGCCGTCTGGTAGGTGCAGTGAATGATGGCGGCATCCTGAATGTTCACCTTGTTGCCAATGCGGATATAATGCACATCGCCCCGCACCACGGCATTGAACCATACACTGCACTGATGGCCCATCACCACATCACCAATGATTGTTGCGGTATCGGCCAGGTAGCAATCCTTGCCGAATTGGGGAGTGAACCCCCTGATTGATTTTATGAGTGGCATTTTTTTGTCTTTTTTTGTTCATCTTTGGCATGGAGCATGGGGTTTGAGGAGTTAATCTTCCTGTAGTCCCAGCAGCAAAGCTTCCGGATCCTGCCCCCGGGTGAGCATCCGGAGGGGGTTTTCGAGGAATTCTTTTACTTTTACAAGGAATCCCACTGATTCCCGCCCGTCGATGATGCGGTGGTCGTAGGAGAGGGCCAGGTACATCATGGGCCGGATCTCCACTTTGCCATTGATGGCCACGGGTCGTTCCACGATGTTGTGCATCCCCAGGATGGCGCTCTGAGGCGGGTTAAGAATGGGCGTTGACAGCAATGACCCGAACACACCCCCGTTGGTGATGGAGATGGTGCCCCCGCTCAGGTCGTCGATGCTGATCTTGTTGTCGCGGGCCTTTTGGGCAAGCAGGTTGATCTGCTGTTCAAGCTGTGCAATGTCAAGGGCCTGGGCATTGCGGATCACCGGAACCATCAGCCCTTTCGGGGTACTGACGGCAATGCCCACATCGGCATAAGTTGGGATAACAATATGCTCATCATCAATATAACCATTAACTGAAGGAAAGTAGGGGATGCTCATGGTGAGGGCCCTTGCGAAAAACGACATGAACCCCAGCTTGACTCCATGTTTTTGCTGGAACTCCTGCTGGTTTTTCTTCCTGATAGCCATCAAGGCCGACATGTCCACCTCCTGGAAGGTGGTGAGCATGGCCGTCTGGTTCTTGACCGCCACCAGTCGTTCGGACACTTTGCGGCGCAGCATCGACATTTTATGGCGTTCCTCTTTGCGTTCCTGCCCGAAGGCCTCATCCTTTGCATGGGCCGTGGCTTTTTGCTGGGCTGGCTCGAGCCTTGAGGAGATAGCCCATAGAATGTCTTTTTTTGTAATGCGACGGTTGTCGGGGTTTTCCAGCAGTTGCCGGGCTGGGAGCTGCAGTTCATCCATCAGCTTGCGCGCCTGGGGCGAGAAGGTAATGCCGGCCTCAGCCTCCTGAGGCTGCTCTTGCCGGGGCTGTTCAACTGCCGGGGTTTGCTTTTCCTGTTGGGCTTCTGCTTGCGTTTGTGCTTCCGTTTCCGTTTCCGCTGCCGTTTCCTCTCTGGCAGGGGCCTGCTGTTGCCCCTGGGGGGCTTCTGCCCCAGTGTCGATGCGGGCAATCAGGGTGCCAGGCTCCATGGTGCTGCCCTCGGGTGTGATGAATTCAATTTTGCCTGAGCCATCGGCATTGATTGTCAGGGTAGCCTTGTCAGAATCAATTTCGGCTATCTCCTGGTCCTTCTCCACATAAGCTCCGTCTTCAACCAGCCAGCGGGCCAGCTCCACCTGGGTAATAGATTCACCTGCCGAAGGAATCCTGATATCAATGATCATATTGTTCTTTTTTTAGCTTCATTTTACAATTTCATTACAGGTATCAGCGTGCGTTCACCAGCTGGCTGATGCACAGCTGGTTGCATTCGCGGCATACATTATCGCAATCACATTCCTCGAAGGCTTTTTCCACGATCTTCCGCTGCTGCATGTTGTGGAAGCGGATGGAGCCACTGGCCGGGCTGCCGCTGGGGGGCCTGGCGATGACGCTCAGGGGGATATAGGGCAGGTTGAGCTTCATAAAGGCCCATGCCCCCATGTTCTGGGGTTCTTCCTGAACCCAGATCCAGCGCCTTGCATGCTGATACTTCTCGAAGAGGTCGCCCAGCTGTTGTTCCGGCAGGGGATAAAGTTGCTCCAGGCGGATAATGGCCGTGTTGTGGAACTGCATCTTTTCCTTTTCTTCCAGAAGCTCGTAGTAAATCTTTCCGCTGCAGAGCAAAACCCGGTCCACGATCTGTGGGTCGGCCTGCTGATCGTCGATAATTTCCAGGAAGCTTCCCTTTTCGAGTTCCTGCAGGGCCGACACAGCCCGGCTGTGTCGCAGCAGGCTCTTGGGGGTGAGCACAACCAGGGGTTTGCGGAAGTTGCGTTTCATCTGCCGGCGCAGCAGGTGAAAGAAGTTGGCCGGGGTGGTACAGTTGACCACCTGTATGTTGTTGTCGGCGCAGGCACTGAGGAATCTTTCCATGCGGGCGCTTGAATGTTCGGGCCCCTGGCCCTCATATCCATGAGGCAGGAACATCACCAGCCCGTTGCGCACCTTCCATTTCTCTTCGGCGCTGGTAATGAACTGGTCGATGATGATCTGTGCGCCATTTACAAAATCGCCAAACTGTGCCTCCCAGATCACCAGCCTGCCCGGGCTCGACATGGCATACCCATATTCGAAGCCCAGCACGGCATATTCCGACAGCAGGGAGTTGTAGATCATAAAGGGTGCCTGTTGCGGGTGCAGGTGGTTCAGGGGTACATATTCCTCCTCCGAATCGTGCAGCTTGAGCACGGCATGGCGGTGGCTGAAGGTTCCTCTTTCAACATCCTGTCCGCTGATGCGTACCGGGATGCCTTCGTCCAGCAGGCTGGCATAGGCCAGGGTTTCCCCCATAGCCCAGTCAATCTGGCCATCTTCCATCACCATCTTGTGTCTCTCCTGGAAAAGGCGGTTGGTCTTGCGAAAGAAATCAAGCTCCCCGGGCAGGCTGGTAAGCTTGCTGCCCAGCTGCTGTATCTTGTCCATGCTGATACCCGTATGCAGGGGATGCTCATTCTCATGATAATAATCATAATTTTCCCAGGTCTTCTCCAGGAAAGGGTCAATGCTTCCTTTCTTGATCAGGTGGGCTTTCTCCAGCTCCTGTTCAAGGGTTTTTTCAAATTCCTTTTTCATCTGAAGGGCAACTTCATTATCAATGACCCCTTCCTCCATGAGCTTGCGGGTATAGATGGTTGCCGGATCGGGATGTTTTTCGATGATCTTGTACAGGGTGGGTTGGGTAAAACGTGGTTCATCCCCCTCATTGTGGCCATACTTGCGGTACGACAACAGGTCGATGAAAACATCGCGGCTGAATTTCTGCCTGAACTCCATGGCCAGCTCTATGGCATAAACCACGGCTTCCACATCGTCGCCGTTGACATGAAATATTGGCGACTGTATTGTTTTGGCCACATCAGTGCAGTATGTGCTTGAGCGGGCATCCAGGTAATTGGTTGTAAAGCCCAGCTGGTTGTTGATCACCATGTGGATGGTGCCCCCGGTTTTGTAGGCGGGTAGCTGCGACATCTGCAGTATTTCGTAGACGATGCCCTGGCCTGCAATGCTGGCATCCCCGTGAATGATCACCGGGGCCAGCTTGCTGAAATCGCCCCCGAATTTGGTTTCGGCTTTGGCCCTTGAAATGCCCAGTACCACGGCATCTACAGCTTCCAGGTGACTGGGGTTGGGGGCAATGTTCAGGTTTACCCCATGCCCGCTGCGGGTATGGGTTTCCAGGGTGCAACCCAGATGGTATTTTACATCGCCCAGCAGCGATTCATCGGCATACTCCTTTCCTTCGAACTCGCTGAAGATCCGGTGGAAGGGCTTTTTCAGGGTATTGCCCAACACGTTGAGCCTGCCCCGATGGGCCATGCCGATCACAAACTCCCTTACCCCAAGAGAAGCTCCCTTCTCGATCATGGTGTCAAGAGCGGGTATGAGCGATTCGCAACCTTCCAGCGAAAAACGCTTCTGCCCGGGAAAACGCATCCTGACAAAATGCTCGAAGCCCACGGCCTTGGTTAATTTTTTCAGCATCTGCAACTTGGCTTCTTTGGAAAATTTGGGCTGGTTGCGGCGCGATTCCATACGGGTTTTCAGCCATTCCACAATTTCCGGGGAGCGGATGTACATATATTCCACCCCGATGCTGCGGCAGTAGGTCTGTTTCAGATGGTCCACGATATTGGCAAGGCTTGTCCTCTGAAGACCTATTTCGGCTGCTGCCTGGAATTCATGCTGCAGGTCCTCCTGGCTTAAGCCAAAATTCTCAATATCCAGGGTGGGAGAGTATTTCCGGCGGGTCCGTACCGGGTTGGTCAGTGTGAACAGATGGCCCCGCTCGCGGTAGGCGTTGATCAGGTCGATCACATTGAATTCATTGCGCAGATCCCTGCCCCCTGATCCATCGGTCTTTTCCTGATCCTGTTGTCCTGATCGGGCAAACTCAAACCCTTCAAAGAACCTTCGCCACTGGGGGTCGATGGTTTCAGGGGCTTCCTGAAATTGCCTGTACAGGGAGTCAAGGGTGTTTACATCCAGGTTGCTTATATAGTTATTGTTTTTCATGATTCTGGTCCGGGAAGGTGTGTAACAAAATTAATATAAAAAAATAGTACTTATCAGGCAGTTTCCGATATAAAAATAGGCTGCCACCTGATGTTTGATCCGTAAAAATGAAACAGATGCCATGATTGATACGTATGAAGTTATAGGAATCAACAATAGTAAATATACAAATTTTGTTCAAAGCTTTCAGGAGAATTATTTGGGTGAAAATCAGAAGGGCTTCAGGCAAGGTTTTTTAACATGTTTTTCTACCCGTAGAAAACTACCGCTGAGGATGTTTAAAATTCACGTGTTCCTAGGTATTTTTCATATTCATATTATTGTACTTTTGAAGTGAATTCGAAAAAGGGAGCGGAAGAACAATTTTTGCAGAATAAATGGGAACGGCAACTAGCCATTCCAGCAAGACGATCAGGATGCTGAGAACCAGGAGTTTTCTGACAGGGCTTTTTTTGTTGGGGTTGTTGCACCTAGGTGTAAGCCCCCAGAAAACCTTTGCCCAAACAGATACAGAGTTTTGGTTTGTGGCACCGGAAGTCAGCAAGTCACACGGTTGGGCAGAGGCCAAATTTTATATGCGATTTGCTAGCATGAACCTTCCTGCCCGGGTGACCATTTCCATGCCTGCCAACCCGGATTTCCAGCCCATTGTTTTTGAAATGGACGCAAATTCTGCACATACGATAGAATTTCCAAAGGATGATGCAACAGCAAGTCCATATCCTGATATTGAGAAGATCTGGAATTACCCCCTGAACCGGGTAAACAACCGGGGTATTCTGATAACATCCACCAGTCTGATCACTTGTTATTTCGAAGTGGGCACCTTTTGGAATCCGGACATCTTTTCGCTTAAAGGCCGCAATGCATTGGGGAAGGATTTTTATGTTCCATTCCAGGTTCAATTTCCAAACAGAGATTATTCAATAATTTTTCCGGGTCAACCTATTCCTCCACCGGTTGAATTTCCAATGTATTCAAAAATAGATATTGTAGCAACCCAGGATAATACGGAAGTTCTTATTAAACCCACCAGACCGGTACATGGGAATGATGGGACGCAAACCATAAGGGTTGAACTCAACCAGGGGGAAACATATAGCATAGCTCCTGATGAAATATTTGAAGGCTTAACCATCCGGCCGGGACAAAAACCTGAGAACCGGCTTGCAGGCACCCAAATCACATCCAACAAACCCATTGCTGTTACAAGCACTGATGATTCCGTGCTTGGTGAAGGTTATGAATGCCGTGATCTGATCGGGGATCAGATCGTTCCGACTGATGTTATTGATACACAGTATATAGTAATGCGGGGGCGGATCGGGGAACCTGACAAGCCTTTAATAAAGGAGTCTTTTTATGTTCTTGCTGTCAAGGAGAATACAAATATTTTTATTGACGGGCAGCTGATGCCAGTGGTGCTGAATCCGGGGCAAACCTACCCTTATGTGATCACCCAGGCGAATCATTTTGTTGAAGCGACCAAGCCTGTATATGTTTACCATGTTGGGGGTTTTGGTTGTGAGATGGGCGGGGCGCTTTTGCCTCCCGTGAATGAATGTACCGGTTCAACCCAGGTTTCCTTTACCCGCTCAAAACCGGATCTTAACCAGGAAAAGTTTTTCCTGAACATCATGGTTCGCAGGGGAGCCGAGGATGGTTTTATTTTGAATGGGGATGGCCCCAACACCATCATTTCGGCTGATCAATTCCAGGCGGTTCCCGGTTCAGCAGGTATCTGGCTTGCGGCCACTTTTGAGCTGCCTACTTCTGTAGTAGCCCCGGGAGAGGGAAATCTGATCATCAATACAAAAAACGTTTTTCACCTGGGAACCATTAACGGAGGTCCGGGATCCGGTACCATGTATGGTTATTTTTCGGATTTCAGCCAGATGCGGGCTACCAGCATGATCGTGGGGGTAGGCACCGACTTTGAGGCATTCTGCTATGGGCAGCCCATTCAGCTTCTGGCCACAGGGGGCACCAGCTATACGTGGAGCCCTCCCGACTTTCTGGACAATCCCTACAGTGCCACCCCCATTGCCCGCCCCGACCGCAGCATGCAGTATGTGGTTACGGCCACCGGGGCCTGCGACCTGACCGACCAGGCCAGTATCACCATACAGGTTGCCGATCCATTGCATGCCATGTTTTCGGTGGATGAAACAGAAGGGTGTTCGCCCTTCACGGTTACCATCTTCAACGAATCAATCGGGGTGAGCGATTATTCCTGGTCGTTTGGCCCTAATGTGCATTCCAAAACCGACCTGGAGACCTTCACCCATACTTTCTATAATGAAACAGATGAACCTGTTTCATTCGACATTGTCCTGGTTGGGCGCAATGATATTTTTTGCGTGGATGAAATGACCACCCGGATAACAGTCTATCCGGGGGTAAAGGCAGAGGCGGCAACCGAGGACCTGGAAGGTTGTGCACCCCATGATGCTAAATTTACAGTGATCGCGGAGGATGAACAGGAACTGGAGTATCTGTGGCGGTTTGATGACGGAGGGTCATCCAATTTAAAAGACCCGGAGCATACCTTCCAGAATTTCTCGCTGGAAACAAAAATATTTGAGGTTGATCTGACAGTAACCAATAGCTTTGGCTGCAAATTCAATACCGTCATGATGGTTCGTGTAGGGCCATATGTTGAGGCAGCCTTTGAATTCAACCCCGATCCCTGCGACCCGGTGCTGCTGATCACCAATTCCTCGCAGGGAGCCAGTGAATACACCTGGAATTTCGGGGACGGCAAGGAAGAGAAAGATTTCAGCGACAGGAGCTTCACCTATGAATTTGAACACCAGGGCCCGGAGCCCATCCCCTTCACCATTGTGCTGACGGCTGCCAGCGAAGGCTGCATGGATGTTCTGGAGCGGGAATTTACCCTGAATCCGCCGGTGCAATCACGCTTTGAGCCTGAGCAACTGGAAGTTTGCCATGGCACCAAAGTGGATTTTACCAACCTTTCCAGCGAATCTGCCATATTGTTTCGCTGGGATCTTGGGCCCGAACTGGGGTCATTCAATTCTGAACACCTTGAAAGGGTTTTTGAAAATCCTAATGAGGTTCCTAAACTAATTGAAGTTAGCCTGACGGTGGAAACAGATCAGGGTTGCCGGTCCAACTCCTTCGCTGAGATCATGGTTTTTCCCCGTATTGAAGCTGAGTTCACAAGCAGCGAAACAGAGATATGTGCTCCGGGTGAGGTGGAATTCTTTGATCATTCAACAGGGGGCAACCAGTATGCCTGGGATTTCGGGATACATTCCCACCTTTTTGTCGAGGGTTCCACCCCGATTAATTTCCTGGTGATGCCTCCGGAGGACAAGACCACAGTCTTGGTAACCCTTAGGGTGGAAAATGATTATGGGGCAACAATTTGTAAATCAGAGAAGCAGCGTGAGCTGATACTGTTTCCGGAGGTAAAGGCCCTTGTTGCAGAAGTGCCCCCGGATTGTTCACCCTATGTGGTCCAATTTGAGAACAATTCCGAGGGAGCAATTAAATACACCTGGGAATTCGGGGACGGAAATACAGCATCCGGGGAAATTCGGTCCCATACTTTTATAAATCCCTATTACGATCAGGCAGAGGATTTTAAGGTCCATCTGACGGCCGAATCCATCTACGGTTGCAAAAACACCCTGGAAATACCTGTCACCGTTTGGCCAAAGCCAGTTGCTGATTTCAACCTGCCGCTGGAAGCCGGATGTGCCCCTCTGAAAGTGGAATTTTCAGGGCTAGCGCTTGGAGGTACTCCTTCCTGGTTTTTTGAAGGAGAAGAAGAACATTTAAGCCAGGAATATGAATATGAATTTCAAAATAAGACGGAACTTCCCATAATATTTTACCCCAGGCTGGTTGTGAGCAACGAATTTGGCTGCACTGCCAGCCAGGAGCATAAGCTGACGGTATATCCCCAGGTAGAGGCCCTTTTTGAGGCAAATATTCTGAAAGATTGTCATCCCCTTGAGGTTTGGCTGACCAACCTTTCCCTCAGGGCCGATGCCACCACCCCTTACCTCTGGGATTACGGCGACGGGAAAACTTCTCTGGTTACACAGGAACAGCATCAATATACTTTCAACAACTTTAGCCATACAAAGTCCGAAACATTCGAAACCTGGCTGATTGCTACCTCTCAATATGGCTGCCAGGATAAGATGATGCTGGATTTTGAAGTATTTCCCCGTCCCCTTGCTCTGTTTGAGAGCCCCGACAAAGCCGATTGCAGCCCTCTTGCCGTTGAATTCAAGGATCTTTCCATAGGGGGTTTGCCTGAAAAATACCATTGGCAGATCAGTGACGGTACTGTTTTTTCAGCTGAACAAAATCCAAGCCACCTTTTCAATCAACCACCCGGGCAGGGAAAGGGAGTTTTCAGCGTTGAGCTCACCGTGGAGAATGCTTATGAATGCAGTGCCTCCCATTCCCGCAATGTTGAGGTGTATCCCCTTGTAACGGCTTCTTTTGAGGCACCCGACAGCTGGTGCCACCCCCTGGAACTGTTGATTGAAAACTCCTCCCTTGGTGCCACCCAATACCTCTGGAAGGTTGAAGGATATTCGGATACAAACAAAAAAGACCTCCAGCTTACCCTTACCAACTTCAGCAATACCGAGGTCAAGCCTTACCGGGTCTACCTGCAAACTTCCAATGAGTTTCATTGTTATGCCGAAACTGAAAAGACCATTGAGATTCTGCCATTGCCTGCAACCTATTTCACAAGCGACAAACTGCAGGACTGCTCCCCCATGGAGGTTGCCCTGACCAATCATACCCCCGAAGGAAGCCTTTTCAGCTGGTTTCTTGACGGGGAGCTCCTGGAGAGCCCTTCGCTTCTTCTTTTAAACAAGGCTGATAAACCCCGGGATGTCCGGGTGGTCCTGCAAGCTGTTAATTCCCATAAATGCAGCAAGGAATTCAGCCAGAAGCTCACTGTTTTTCCCCAGGTAACAGCGGCCTTTTCCACCGATCGTTTTGAAGGATGCACCCCTTTTAAAGTTCCTTTTATTAACCTTTCGGAAAATGCCAACGAATATACCTGGTGGTTTGGCGATCAATCAGTATCTGAAGGCGTTGATCCCCGGCACTGGTTCTTTGCAACAGGAAGCGGTCCTTCAGAATATAAAGTAATTCTTGAGGCGCGCTCGGAATATGGCTGCAGTGATGAAGCCGAGCAACTGCTGAGGGTTCATCCCCAACCGGTTGCCGATTTTGTGGCCAGCCCATATGAACAGACCTTCCCCTCAAGATCCATCGAGATCACCAACCAATCGCTGGCCGGTCACTGGAATTATGTCTGGCAAATGGGTGATGGCAGCAAGCTGGAATATGAGCAGGACCCGGTAAAATTTCCTTATACCTATTCCTGGCCTGATGATGATTTTGCCACCCGCATCTTCACCATCACCCTGCAGGTTGAGAACAACTGGTGCCAGGATACCATTTCCCGGAAAGTGATCATCCGTGCTCCCCAACCGGAGGCTGAATTCCTGGGAGATTTAGCTGTTTGCCCTTCCACGGAGATACAGTTTGAAAACAAAAGCCAGTATTCCAGTGCCTGGTTATGGGATTTTGGGGACGGCAACCTCTCCACGGCCAGAGAGCCAAGGCATGCTTTTAGGGATCCCGGGGTTTACCAGGTGAAACTCCTTGTCAGCGGCCACGGCGGGGTGGACTCAACCTATCAGACTGTAACGGTTCATCAGCCGCCTGTTTCCAGCTTCCGCACCGATCCTGCCGTGGTGAACATACCCGGAAGTGTGCAGATGATCAACCTCTCCTCTCTGGGGCACAGCTGGCACTGGGATTTCGGGGATGGCAACACATCCGCAGAGTTTGAGCCTGAGCATTTCTATGACCAGATGGGCCAGTACATTATCACCCTGACTGTGGGTTCAGATACCGATCCTGTTTGTTACAGCAGCAGCAGTAAGGATCTGCTGGCCCAGCGCAGCTGCGCACTGCATTTTCCCAATGCTTTCAGGCCCTCCACAGCCGGGCCTGGCGATGGGCGATACATTCCGGGAGATCCGCTCAACCAGGTATTTTACCCCATTTATTCCGACATAGAAGAATACAAGCTGGAGATCTATACCCGCTGGGGTGAATTGATCTTTCGTACAGAAGACCTTGAGATTGGATGGGATGGTTATTACAGGGGCCAGCTGGCAAAGATGGATGTCTATGTATGGAAGGTATGGGCAAAATGTTTCAATGGACAGGAGATTATCAAGGCAGGTGATGTTACCCTTTACCGCTAAAATGAAAAATGAAGAAAATGGAACATATTAGAAGTTCTTATCCGGGAATAATAACAGGGCTGTTGCTTTCAGTTCTGTTGCTGGGTATAAGGCCTGATTTGCATGCCCAGGATCCGCAGTTCTCGCAGTTCTATGCTGCACCCCTTTACCTGGCTCCTTCTTTTGCCGGAGGCACCGACGGCAGCCGTGCTGTGGCCAACTTCCGCAACCAGTGGCCCGAGATCCCTGGCTCATTTGTTACATATGCATTTAGCCTGGATCATTATTTTCACAATTACAGCAGCGGAGTAGGGATTCTGTTATCGCGCGATCAGGCAGGAGCAGGTCGCCTGGCTGCTACCAACGTAGGTTTGTTGTATTCGTTCAACTTCCAGATCAACCACGACTGGACTATCCGACCGGGAGTACATTTTGCATATACCGAAAGGACCATTGATTTTTACCGTCTTGTTTTTGGTGATCAGCTCAGGCTGGATGGCAATCATGAACCTACCAGCCAGATGCCCTTCAGCCCTTTGGACAATGTGTCATACTTTGATGCAGCTTCTTCTCTGATGGCCTATACCAGTAATTTCTGGATGGGTGTAAATGTGGATCACCTGATGCGTCCCGATCAGTCGATGACCAACCAGCAGGCGCGCATTCCGCGCAGATACACAGCTTTTGGGGGTTACCGCTTCGATTACGGTGGGAGTTTATTTGGCAGCCGCAGTGAAAGCATCTCCCTTGCCATGCAGTACCGCAACCAGGAGAAATTCAACCAACTGGATGCAGGTGTCTATTGGTCGAAAGATCCCATCTCCCTGGGGCTTCTCTACCGGGGGATCCCGGTGTTCAACAACCACGTGCATGGCATTTTCAACAACGATGCCGTGGCTGTACTGGCAGGTATCCGGGCCGACAACCTGCGCATTGGCTACAGCTACGACATCACCATTTCGCGCCTTGTCAACTCAACGGGAGGGTCTCACGAAATTTCACTGATCTATCATTTCAACCAGGGGCCACCTTCCAAACGACCCGGAAAGTTGCCCTGTCCGGATTGATCTGCAACATAAGCCAGGCCATCAGCAGTAACATTTGACTCAAGCAGCCACCGCTGAAGCACAACCAGCAGCCATACCCGCTGATATAAATAACCCTTGTTTTTAAGGTAAAAATCCTCCAGTAGTTTTTTTACAGCCAGTGGCTGAAGAACCCCAGTTTTTTTAATGGCCGCATCCGACAGATACTGTTGGGGAAGGAACTTCAATTCGTTTTGCAGCCATTGGTCCAGGGGGATGGAAAACCCTTTCTTGGGCCGCTCGAAAAGTTCCCGGGGAATATATTTTGCCAGCAACTCCCGCAGTAGCCATTTGGTTTTCCCGTTGCGGTATTTTAAAGAGGGATGCACATTGAGTGCAAACTCCACAATTCGGTAATCCAGCAGGGGGATGCGGGTTTCCAGGCTTGCTGCCATGGTGGCCCGGTCAACTTTTACCAGCAGGTCGTCGGGAAGGTAGTATTGCAGGTCAAACAGAGCCTGCTGTTCACTGGCACGAAGTTTCCGGGGCAGCTTATCAGGCCTTTCGTTCAGCTGGATCTCATTGGGTTGCGCTCTTAGCAGCTCCCTGATCTCCGGGTGGCTAAAGCAATATTGTTCCTGGCTGAATATATGGCTTCTGAGGGTTTGGTGGCTTTCATATCTAAATAAAGCTGAAGCCCGCTGCATGCGCTGGTTTCCCAGCATCAGGGCTGCCGAAGCCATTTTCCGAAGTGTAGCCGGGGGATGGCTCCTTAGCCTTTCGGCCCAGCGATAAGCTCCATAACCCATAAAAAGTTCATCGCCACCGTCGCCCGATAAGGTCATGGTTACATTGTGGCGGGAAAAGTGGGACAGCAGCAGGGAGGGAATGCCCGATGAATCAGCAAAGGGCTCATCATATGTATTGAAAAATACCGGAAGCCAGTCAATGACTTCTTTCTCTGTCAGGAAAAGCTCGTGATGGCTTGTGCCCAGGTGACGGGCGATTTGTTTTGCAAAGCCCGCTTCATTAAACCGAGCAACAGGTGAGCCAATGGTGAATGTGTTGAGTGGCTCATTGCTCAGCTTGCTTGCAATGGCTGTAATAAGGCTTGAATCGATGCCCCCGCTTAGAAAGCTGCCATAGGGTACATCGGAGGTCAGCCGGTAGCTGACTGAACTTTCCAGCAGGCTTTCAAGGTGTTGAAGGGCCTGCCGGGGGTTGTCGGTTGTTTCAGGCTCAAGACGGGCCGCAGGCTCCCACCATTTCTCAGTATGGAAGCCGTTGCGGTCGATCCTGGCAAATGCCCCGGCAGGCAACTTTCGGATCTGCCGGTAGATACTAAGTGGAGCGGGTATATATCCCAGCAGCAGGAAGCTGCTGATGGCCTGCTGATCTGTTTCAAGCTTTGAGGAAAGGGTGGGCAGGCCGCTAAGTGCTTTCAGCTCAGAGGAGAAGATAAGATCCTTACCTTCATAATAATAGTAAAGGGGTTTCACCCCCAGGCGGTCCCTGAAAAGGTACAGGGCCTGCTGCCGTCTGTCGTAAATAGCGATGGCAAACATGCCATTGAGCCTGTGCAGAAAATCCAGCCCCCAAAGGGCAAAAGCCTGGAGAACCACCTCGCTGTCTGCGTGGCTGCGGGGCTCAAATGAGGGGTCTTGTTTTCGGATCTGCTGTAGCAGCTCCCTGAAGTTGTAAACCTCACCATTGTATACCATGATGAATTGCCCACAGGCGGAAGTCATTGGCTGGTTGGCTGCCTGCGACAAATCGATGATGCTCAGGCGGCGATGGCCCAAACCTGCCGGGCCTTCCGTAAAAACTCCGCTTGAATCCGGCCCCCGATGTTGCTGCAAAGCATTCATTCTCTCCAGTTCAATAGGGGGGAAAATCCCCTGCGGGCTATAATATCCACTTATTCCGCACATGAAAGGCAATTTTGCCAAACCTACGTCATTTTTTTTAATTTTCAATGCCTGATCATATGGATAAGTGGATTAAGTATCAGCAAATCAAAGACCAAAATGTTAAAAAAGAAAATTTTATTGCAAAGAGATTTCTGAATGTTTTTCCGGTTTCATAATCATCAGTATATTTGAACCGGAATTAGAAGCTATCTGGTTGCCTTCCCCATTTTCGGATCTTGCTGAACAAAAACATTTTTCTTTTTCAAAGCAGAAAGTATAAGGAGTATTATGGCCAAAAAAACCAAACCGACATCTGATCCTCAGATTGAAAAAGCCTGGGATAAGTTTTTCAGGAAAGACTTTGATGCGGCCCTGGAAATATTTGAGGAGGTTCTGGAGGAGAATCCTGGTAATGAGGCGGCTGTTTTTGGCCGGGCCTCTGTGATGCTGCGCACGGAAGATTTTGACAGTGCAATGAACGACCTCAATGCTCTGATCAAGACCAACAGCAAGCATTCAAAAGCCTTTCATACCCGTGCTCTTGTTCTGGGAGCTGAGCAAAAATATAAAGATGCTCTGAAAGATCTGGAGAATGCCTCCAGGCTGGATCCCTCGAATATCGAAATATGGTCGGATATGGGAGGCACCTTCCTGATGCTTGAGGATTTCAGCAATGCGGGCAATTGTTTCAGCAAGTGCATCGAGCTCGATAAGGAATGTACCCTTGGCTGGAGCGGGCAAGGTGCCCTTCACATGATGAAAAAGGAGTATGATCAGGCAATTGAAGCATTTAACATGGTCATCAAGCTTGATGCTAAGCATCTTCTTGCCCTTTTGTCACGTGCCGAGGCGTTTTTCGAGCTCGAAAAAAAGGATCTTGCTCTAAAAGACATGAAAAAAGCCCTTGAAATTCAGCCAAACATTCTAAAAACCTTAGAGTCAGGAGAGGCTCATGATAGGGATGAGGATGACTTTGAACCGGATGAAGACGACTCGATTGACGACGACTCTGAAATCGAAGAATTCTAGATAGCTGAATTTGTTTTTTTCTCCTCAAACCCGCGTCATTACTGGGAAATTTGCTTACATTTGGGGTCTGATATTAACCCCAAAATGAAGCATTGATGAATAAAAATCTGATAGCATTTGTGGTTTTTTTCCTCCTTGGTGTTCAACTGAGCACAGGGCAAGTTAAAAAGCAATTATCCCACGACGACTATGCCGGATGGAACACCCTGACCAATGTGGAAATCTCTCCCGATGGAAAATGGGTTGTGTACCAGGCTTATCCTCAGCAGGGAGACGGCAACCTGATCATCCGTAATCTTGAAACCGGAACCCAACATACAATTCCCCGGGGTTATCGCTCGGCAATATCTCCCAACGGGCAGTACCTTGTGGCCCGTATCATGCCTCAACAAGCCGTTGAACGTCAGGCAAGGGTTGAACGCAGAGGCCGCAACGACATGCCGGTTGATTCTCTTGCTGTTTTTGTTTTTGCTACAGGGCAGCTTGAAAAAGTAGCAGGGGTTACCTCCTATCAGCTTCCGGAAGAACCTTCCGACTGGATGGTTTACATGATTGATTATGCCCGGGTGAAGACAACCAAACAGGAGATCGTCAGTGAAGCAGCCGACGGAATGCAGGATCCCGAAACTGTTGAAAAGAATGAATCACTAAAAAACAAGTGGTTGTTTATTTATAACCCTGTAACTGGGCAGCGTTTTCATTTTGAGGACATCCTTGAATATACCATCTCTCCCTTTGGAACTATGGTGGCTGGTATTACCGAAGCCAAAAAAGACTCCCTGAAACTTCAGGAGGTGCGTATCTTTGACACCCGCAGCCTGAAGCACAAACTCGTGGAGAGCCGCGAAGGGATTATCCGGCAGGTGAAAATTGATCGCAATGCCAATCAGCTGGCATGGGTTCATACCGGCGATACCTCAAGCCATAAAAACTACAACCTTTACCTGTGGGAGGGATCACGAAAAAGGATTACCCAAATAGTGGGTCAGGATACCAAAGGGATGCCCGAAGGGTTTACCCCAAGTGAAAACCGCACTCCATATTTCTCCAACGATGGGGGACGTCTGTTCTTTGGAACGGCGCCCATAAGCGTGGCTGCCCCAAGGGATACCCTGCTCAATGATGAGAAATATTCTTTGGATATCTGGCACTGGCAGGATCAGATCATCCAGCCCCAGCAGCAGGTAATGCTTCGCCGCGAACGCAACCGCAATTATCTGGCCGTATATCACATCCGCCAGGGACGCATGGTGCAGCTCTCCAACTGTGATTATACCAACATCTCCCTTGATGCGCAGAACAACACCCTGCAGGCTCTTGGTACCAACTCCCTGCCCTATGTGGTGGAATCTACCTGGACAGGAGCCAACAGCCGGGATCTGTTTATTGAAGACCTGAACGATGGCAGCCGCACCCTGATCAAAGAAAAGGTTGAATCCAGCGCATCGCTCTCTCCTGGTGGGAACTTCGTGATCTGGTATGATCATGAGAACCTGGCATGGATGGCCTACAACATTGCCCGAAAAACCACAGCCAACATTACTGCAGGCATTCCCGAAAATTTGTATATCGAGGAGAATGATTTGCCGCGTTTCTCCAACCCTCATGGAATTGCAGGATGGAGCAAAGCTGATGAATCTGTGTTGATCTACGACCGTCATGATATCTGGAGGGTTGACCCCACGGCACGCCGCGCCCCTGAACGGCTTACCCAGGGTTATGCAAGGGCCAATAACCTGCGTTTTCGCCTGGCAGAATTTGAAACAAAAAATGACTTCATTGATCTTTCCAAACCCCTGACAATCGAGGCTTTCCGCTACTGCAACAAGCAAAGCGGGTTTTATAGCCTGCACCAGGGAAGGCTTCGTCAGCTTGTGATGGATGATGCCAACTTTTTTGCACCTCTGAAGGCCAGGGATGCCGACCGCATGGTCTGGCGACGCAGTACCTTTACCGAATTCTCCGATCTGTGGGCTGGAAAAAGCGATTTCTCCGGTGCTGAAAAAATCTCCGATGTGAATCCCCAGCAGGCTGAATACCTTTGGGGAAGCGTGGAGCTTGTTGAGTGGAGGGATTTCGACAACCAGACACTGCAAGGCTTGCTGTATCTGCCCGAGGATTTTGATCCTTCAAAGAAATATCCCACCCTGGTTTATTTCTACGAGCGCTCCTCCCACAGCCTGCACCAGCATTATATTCCCGCACCCAGCCGCTCTACTATCAACCGTTCGTATTGTACCAGCAATGGTTATATTGTCTTTGTGCCCGATATTACTTATAAGACCGGTTATCCTGGCGAGAGTGCCTATAATGCCATTGTTAGTGGTACCAAAGCCATGATCGAACGCTATCCTTTCATTGATCCCGATAATATCGGCTTGCAGGGACAAAGCTGGGGAGGTTACCAGATCGCTTACCTGATCACCCGTACCAATATGTTCAAGGCTGCCATGGCCGGTGCACCTGTCAGCAACATGGTGAGTGCTTACGGTGGTATCCGCTGGGAAAGCGGCCGCAGCAGGCAGTTCCAGTACGAGTACACCCAAAGCCGCATTGGTGGCACCCTTTGGGAGAAACCCCTGAGGTATGTTGAAAACTCTCCCGTGTTCTTTGCCGATAAAATAGAAACTCCGCTGTTGATGATGCATAACGATCAGGATGGTGCCGTTCCATGGTATCAGGGCATTGAAATGTTCATGGCAATGCGCAGGTTGCAAAAGCCTGTGTGGATGCTGGTGTACAACGGGGAAGCCCACAACCTGAACAGATGGCCCAACCGCATGGATCTTTCGGTTAGAATGTACCAGTTCTTTGACTACTACCTGAAGGGTTCGCCTCCACCTGCATGGCTTGTCAACGGGGTGTCGGCCCTTGAAAAAGGTCAGGTGCATGGCTATGACCTGATAGGACAATAAGGGATTCTGATAAATTAATAAAATGCCGTTGCTTTTCCTGCAACGGCATTTTTTTCTTGCAACCCCTTGCACAAAAACAGTAATGGGAACAATTGTCCGAATTGTCCCCATTCATCAGGGAAGAGTTTTTACTCTTTTTTGATGACAGGTTACAGTTATTATGGCCGGCCTGTATGATTAGCCGGGTGGCTAAAACATTACGGCCCTGAACCTTCCGCGTTTACCAGCTAAGGTAAGTCGCTTCGGGCTGTCCGTTGGAAATACTTTTCAGTATTCTTCGCGGACGAAGCATCGTTTAACGAGGGCTTTTCCATATGGGTAAATAAGATTACCTCGCTTGATTTTGTGCTTTGCTCCTTTCAAAACAATCCGCAAAACCACCCGGATTCACGAAAAACCTAAAAAGGAAAAGCAAACCCCTAGGGGTTTTAACCCTGGGGGTTTCAGCAAATTGTTTCAAGACTTGCTGCCTCCGATTCAATCATTTGAAAGAACGACAGGCGATCTTTCAGTGACTGAACAAACCTTTCGATACTTGTTCATTTGAACAAAGGTGTCAGGGTTTGTGCTTCGGCTCTTTTTCATATGCAAGCCCGTGGGCTTGACTGAAAGCTGAAATATTCATCTAAGAATACAACAGACTTTCCATATGCAGAAGAGCTGCCTTTTATCTCTCACCTGTTAAAACAAATATACTAAAATTTATGAAATTACGACAAGTTTTTGGGCAAATTTTTTGACCCTATTTTATCAACAACTTATCAACAATCACAAATGCCTCGGGAAGGGCTGGTTTTGCCGGAAAAATGATGTTTCGGGACTTGATCGGGCAGAAGTTATTAACAATTTTACCTGAAGCTCGAAAGAAATCCGGCAAGTTTTCGAAGGTCTTCTTTTCGGTCAAGATCAATTTCGTTCAAACGCATGAATCTTCTGATTTCAGCCCGGTGATCAGCAAATGCCCTTAGAATATGCCTTTGCCTGGAAGCGTCAACCAGCTCGGTTCCGGTATGGATAAAAAAGGTTTCTGATTTTCGCATGGATATCTCAAGTTCTGCCTCCAGGTGATTTTTTATGGTCATCTGGTAACGGAAGGGATTGGCCCTTTCAAGGGTGGCTGTACCATCGCGGCGGGGGTAATAGGTGCGGATACTTGCCGAGGGACTTTCCGCTCCATAGGCCCCACGACGAACCGGTTCAAAATGCAGCGATATTCTTCTTCGCAGCAGCAATGCAATTGCCTCTCCGTTCAGCAGCTCCAGGAAACCTTCTTTTGGATCATGAATAAAGGCATGATCTGCAAACACAATACTATCCATGCGGTTGTCGGGTTCCAGAACCGAAATGCCCCTGCTGTCAGTATATTGGATCAGGTTTTGCAGAATATTATATTGCAGCTGCATTTCTCTGACCTCCCCTGTGTTGTAATAGATCCGGGCTGTTTCAAAACCGGCAGGCACAAAAAGGAAGTGTTTGTCGGTATGATCGGGCAGGTAGATTTCTTGTTGTGAAGACCTGAAGGATACTATTTGCGGGTTTTCAGCCGGGGAAATAAAGGCTGAGAAAATGAATATCAGCAGTATTTTCTTCATAATATGGAGTATTTTCTTTCAGATAAGGAAAACACCATGCCAGAAAAATTGTTTTTCCCGGATCCTCTGTTCACAAGCTGTTGCAGCCTGTGGCTGGGGTTTTTTTAGTACCTTGGCAGGGCAAAATTAATAATGTTAATTCAATCTATATGAGAACACAGGAAGAACAGATCAGGTATTACACCTGGCTGATCAAGAAGTATTTTCGGAAGATACTGCTGGGGATACTGGCCCTCATAGTTCTTCTGACATCTGTTCGCACGGTAGGACCCGAAGAGGAGGGAGTGGTGTTGCAGATGGGGAGGTTTCATCGCACGGTGGGCCCGGGCCTGAATTTTATCATGCCCTTTGGGATTGAATCCATGAAAAAGATCCCCGTCCAGAGGCAGCTGAAAAAGGAGTTTGGATTCCGTACTATTTCTGCCGATACCCGCAGCCGTTATTCAAGTGCAAACTATTCGGATGAATCGCTGATGCTCACCGGCGACCTGAACCTGGCCAATGTGGAGTGGGTGATTCAATACCGTATCGTGGATTCGTATAAATACTTGTTCCGGGTACGTGATGCCGAAGATGCCTTGCACGATATGTCGGAGGCAGCCATGCGTCAGATTGTTGGCGATCGCACTGTAAACGAGGTAATTACTGTTGGACGGCAGGAGGTTGCCAGCAGCGTGGAAGTGCTTCTGCAGCGGATGTGTGATGAGTATGAAAATGGCATACGTATTGATCAGGTAGTTCTGCAGGATGTGAACCCCCCCGATCCGGTGAAGCCTTCTTTTAATGCCGTAAACGAAGCCCTGCAGGAAAAGGAAACCCTGATCAACCGGGCTCAGTCGGAATATAACCGGGTGATTCCCCGTGCCAGGGGTGAGGCCCAGGAAACCATCCAGCGGGCCGAGGGATATGCCCTGAACCGGGTGAACGTGGCAACAGGCCAGGCTTCCCGCTTCAATGCGCTGTATGATGAATATGTAAAAGCACCCGAGGTAACCAAAAACCGTATCTATCTTGAGACCCTGGAGCGTATTCTGCCTTCCCTGGGAAATAAGATCATCATGGATGAGCGGGGAAACAACCTGCTTCCGCTCTTAAATCTTGAATCCACCCAAAAAAGACCCTGACCATGAAAACCCGTTATACCCTCATCATTATCACCCTGATCCTGTTGCTTGTAGCCCTTTTCAGTGGGGTATTCATCCTGGATGAGACCCAGCAGGCCATTATTACACAGTTTGGCAGGCCCGTGGGCCAGGCCCGCACCACACCAGGGCTGAACTTTAAAGTACCCCTTATTCAGAAGGTGCAGTATTTTGACAAACGCTACCTGAAATGGGATGGAGACCCCAACCAGGTACCTACCCAGGACAAGAAGTTCATCTATGTTGATACTTATGCCCGTTGGGTGATCACTGATCCTTTGCAGTTTTTTATCCGCCTGCGCGATGAGCGTTCCGGGCAGTCGCGCCTGGATGATATTCTGGACGGGGAGACCCGTAATGCCGTGGCCAGCCACCTGCTGCTCGATCTGGTACGTTCAACCAACCGCAAACCCGAGGTGGCAGAAGATTACCTGGAAGACCTGGAGCACCTGGAAGACATCAGCGTAGGGCGGGCCAATATCGAAGCCATTATCCTTCAGAGGGCCAATGAACGTACGGCCGATCTGGGCATCCGTATCCTGGATTTTCGCTTCAAGCGCATGAACTACCTCGACGAAGTACGCGTAAGGATCTACGATCGTATGATCAGCGAAAGAAACCGAATTGCCGATCAGTTCCGCTCGGAAGGGGAAGGAGAGGCAAGGGTCATTGAAGGAAACAAGGAACGCGAGCTGGCCCGAATACAGTCGGAGGCCGTGCGTGAAGCTGAATCCATCCGCGGACGGGGCGATGCACAAGCCTCGGCTATCTACGCGGCAGCATACAACCGCAGCAGGCAGTCGCGCGACCTCTACACCTTTATCAAATCCATGGAAGCCCTCGAGAAGTCAATGGATGAACAAACAACCGTGATCCTTACTACCGACAGCGAGCTGTTCCGCTTTCTGAAGAGAAACGGGATGTAATTTTTCACGCAATTCAGAAAAAGCCCGCTTAAATTCAAAGATTTGGGTTTTTTGGGTTATTGGGTAAATCTTTTCCTGTTCCTGGCTTTTTTATTTGATTCTTTTTGATATCCGGTACAAATGCATCCCATCTTCCCATTTCAACCGTATTTTAACCGTATTTCAGCCGTAATTCTACGGTTAAAGTACGGTTAAAGTACGGTTTAAATACGGTTGAAATACGACTGGGATTCGGTCCGGAGTTTGACAGGAGTAAAATTAAACACACGGCAAAATACCTTTGCTTTTCTCACTGGAATAAATTTGCCCGGCTGGTAAAAAGGAAAGATTTCGTAATAAAGTTCTTTAAGTGTCTCTTTTTTTTCTTTGTTTTGAAGATAGATATGAAAAAGAAATCAAAAAAAGCACTCGTCAGCAGCCTCCCTGGGCTGCCACCGTTTCTCTTTTCATTTGAGGTATTATAACAGGCTGATTACTTTTTTCTGCCCCGGCTCCGGCCATTTTCATGAACCTGGGGTAATCCCAGGCAGCTTTCTCTTCGCTGAAAAAACCGAAGGCCGGATCAAAACCTTTCAGAACATGCTTTTCAAGCATGGCAAAATTTCCTTCAAGCACCCTGATGTTATTATAACCCCTGGCCTTCAGTATCATGCCTGTCATCAGGGCGGTAGCCTCATCTGCTGCTAAGATTATCTTTATGTTGCTGGTTTTCAGGAGCCGGTGGTGTTTTCGCTCCAAAACAGAACCTGCCGGGATGTTAACTGAGCCAGGCAGCTGCGATGCAGCGAAATCCTTAGGTTCCCTAAGGTCAATAAATACTATTTTTCCCGGCATGTCGTGCTCAAGCCAGTGATGCAGATCAGCAAAGCTTACCATGCTTTCGGGCAAAAGCGAATAATGAAGCATATCCTGATTGCTTGTCTTGTATTTTGCTGAAAAGATCATCGTTGTGCCTGCTGCTACTAACAAAATGGCGAAAAGTAAAAGCGACAGGCTGTTTAAAAGTTTCTTATCCATATTCTGATTTCTTTTTCATAATGGTTCAATTGACCCGGGGAGTTAACACCCTCCTGCAGCGGCAACCGGCAGCTCCCTGTTTATCCTGACAGGGATTTGGGAAGGAGCCGGGGTGCTTGTACCAGGTCCATCCCTGAAAAACTTGCGGGCATTTTCAACAAAACGGACCTGGAATTCCTGCCGGCCATTTTTGGTTTCTTTCTCATGCGGCAGGGGGGTAAAAACCTGGGAAAACAATCCGTTTAGCCCAGCCTGCATGATGAATACGTTGGTATACCCGGCCCGGGTGCAGCTTATCCAAGCCCGGGCAGCATCCGATTCCCCCGCGCTGAAAAACACCTTCCGCCTGGGGTCGTTTCTGAAAAAATCACGCCAATGCCTTTCAAGAATATCAGCTGCCGGGATGTTAATGGCTCCCGGCAGGCTGAAGCGCAGGAAATCATCCTCCGGCCGGGTATCAATCAGCACCATGTTGCGTGTGCCCTGCATCAGGTGGTAGGTTACTTCCTGGGCCGGGATAAATTTGTCGTTGCCAAGGCTTTGTTCAAGAAGCTTTTTGGCTGCAGTTTCCCTGAGATAGCTGCTTCTTTGTTCAGGAAGCCATAAGTTGATGAAAACCATCAGCAGTATCAACATGGCAGGCAAGCGGTAACTTGGCCTGTTCAAGGCAACATCAGGAGGGATATTGTTAACCTTGTCCTCGATAAATTGGGTAATGGCAAAGGCCAGCAAGGCAACAAATACCAGGATGAAGGCAAACAAGCTTCTGCTCATGCCAAGGGTTTCATAGATGGTTATATTGCCCAGGAAAGAGCCATTGTACAAAGGCAGCCAGGCATCATAAAAATGACCGAATATAAAAATACCGATCATCATGCCACCCACAAAAACTATGGCGTCGATTCTGCCGATCACCGCGGCAACCACACTGGTTCCCGGGCAGAACCCGCCCATAATAAAACCAAAGCCCATGATGGCCCCTCCCAGGATTGCCGACCAGAGGAAAGTGGGGTTTATATATACCAGCGACATATCGATCCAGCCGGCATAGCTAAGGATCACCAGGCCAGTCATTGCCGTGATGCCTGCTGTGAAGAACACACGAAGCACCACGAAATCGTATCCGTAAAAAACTCCTGCCAGCTTGCGGGAGGAAGAAAATCCGGCCTGTTCCAGTACATAGCCAAATGCAATACCCAGGATCAGGGCATAGAACAGGTTCAGTTCCGGGTTGATCAGACCCTGTGGAATGAAAGGAGCCATATCTGTTTGCATTTCAGTTTAAACCCATAATTTTCTAAAGAACCAGGCAATGGCATAACCTGTTCCAAAAATCACCATCATGGTCAAAATACCGCCGGTCGATAGCACTGCCATTCCGCTAAGAGCCGAGCCGCTGGTGCACCCTCTTCCAAATTGTGCTCCCAGCCCGAACAACAAGCCGCCTGCAGCTGCAAAAACCAGGCGCTTGCGGCTGCTGATCGAAGGGCCATGTTCGGTTTTCAGGCCCAGGCGGCCCGATATAGCTCCGCTGGCAAACCCGCCGATCATTACCCCGACAACCAGGAATACCAGCCAGTTCTTCATGGGGCTTTCACCCGGGCTGAAATATTCTTCATAAAAGGATGAAGTCTGTGCGTAAGCAGGGGCGATATTGCCCACGGTAGTGATCAGGGCGCTTTTTGCAGCCCCGCTGGCGCCCAGGCCCCGGCCGGTAATTACAAAGCAAGCCAGCAGCACCAGACCCAGCAAAACCCCTGCCAGGTAAGGATTGATGTAGCTTTTTGAATTTTGCATATCGTAGGTTTTTGTTTTTTAAATCTAACTGGTTTTCATCCTCAGCATCCTCCCTGGGCAGCCTGTACCGGCCTTCTGATGGGCACAGGTTCCATGGCCGGGGCTTCTGCCGGCTCAACCAGCGGGAATCCCCTCACCGTGGATTCCCGAAAGGTTCGGGAGGCGGGCTGGGTGTTGAACATGTTGTCATACATGAAGGTGTTTGCCCCGTAAGGCATGTTGTAAGCATCATATCCCATCAAGCGCAGGATGGGAGCTACGAAAGCTGTATGCTGCCCCGAGTAGCAGTATAGCACAATGGGCCTGTCGGTGGGAAGGGTATTGAGCTGCCGGCTGCTGTGGAAAGCCGTTTTGGGTTCATATTGAATGGAGCCCGGCAGGTGGCCCTGCTCATATTGCTCCATGGGCCAGTAACTGATCAGGTAATAATCATCCGGATGGTCAATGACCTGCTGCAAGCTGCAGTGAATGCTTTCCTTGTCAACCATCAGCACTTCCCGCGCCCTCGCCCTGAGGATGCTGTACCCATCCTGAAAACCAGTGTTCAGCTGAGGGTATTCCCCGGCAGGGGCCTTGGCCCTGGCTTCAGTGGTCAGTTGCCCCTCTAACTTGCTGCTAATATTGGCCAACCAGTATTGGTCAGCTACCTGGCGGTTCCAGGCACTTAACCCAAAACGAAGGGTGTAAACATTGCTGTAGCCCAGGGTGAGTAAAATGGCGTTTACATAGCCACTAAGGTGGGAATTGCCGCAAACCAGCACGATTTTCTCAAATGCATTGGGATCGATTTTACGTTCAAAAAAATCAAGAATATAACGGGGTTCTACATTTATCGAATGCTTTATATGCCCGCGGGCAAATTCTTCTTTGCTGCGCACATCAACTATAAGGTATGAGGATTCCTCCAGGTTTTGGTAGATTTCTTCCGGCTGTACAAAAGAAGGGATCGACAGGCTGTTGATCACCTCCCCGCTGGCCTCCAGGTACTCTATCAGCAGCTGGAATTCCGGAATACTTTCGGCCTGTTCTGCCTGCTTTTTCACTCCCCTGCAGGAAAACCCCATTCCTGATACCAGCAGGATAATCAGCAATTTGGCGAAGGTGTTGGTGTTTATCATAGGGTTATTGCTTTTTGTTAAACTACTGTCGGATACTGATTGCTGAGGGAAATTTTTCAGAGAATGGCAGCCCCCGGCTTTCCCCTTTGGCAAAACTGCCCCCGGGCAAAAGTGCTGTCTGCAGCAAAAAGCCCCCACACCAGAATGCAGTCAATAAACCCGGACCCGGCTTTCTCATATTTTATTTTTTTAATTCTCTTCAAGAATCTCACCCGCTACTTTTTCAAGGTCTTTTGCGGGTTCAGAAAAAGTGACTTCTTCTTTGACAGGTATCTCCTCCCATCCGCTGATCATGGCTTTCAGGTTTGATGTCAGGGTATGGCCGGTGGTTATCAGGTATATATGAACAATGACGAAAGTGACCAGGAAGTAGGCTCCCAGGGTGTGCAGATAGGCCAACTGTTCAATGCTTTGCAGGCCCAGTGATTGAATGATGCCATCTTTGGGATAGCGGTAAAAAAGATATCCCAGGCCAGAGAGTACCATCATGGGGATGAAAATGATCTTCAGGCACAGGTAGACCAGCCGCTGCAAAGGATTGAGTTTGCTGAGCAGGGTTTTTTGGGTTGGATGGGGTGCATTGCGAAAGATGCCGGTAATGTAATAATCTACCTGGGCTTTCAAATTTTTTGTGGTTGGAATGTATTGTCGCCATTCACCCGTTGTGAAATGCCAGAAGATGGTAAACACGATAAGTATCATCAGCCCCCATGCTGCCAGGTTGTGAAGCCTTACTGCCCATTCAAAACCAAAAACTATGAATGATCCGTGGATTTCGAAGCCCGTTAGGGCTAAAAACAAGATCAGCAGGGCCTGCATCCAGTGCCAGAAGCGCTCATAGCCCCTGTATATGTAAACTTTTTGGGTGCCTTTCATATCAATTGTTTAAAGGGATTGATCTGCGTCGTCTGTAGGTGAAGTATCTTAGCAAAGCATGGGAGCCGACTCCTGCTATGGAAAGTGCGATCATCATGATGCCAAAATAATCCAGTGGCTTGTTGCGTGTGGTTGCCGGCATATAGATGCCGGGTACACCTTCCAGGCGGGAATTGCTGCGGCTGTGGCAGTCCGAACAGCCAAGGGCCTGATCGGCAGGGGAAACCATATGGTTTACAGGAAGGAACATTTTAGTGGGTACAAAATCCCATTTACCGCTATAGGGGCGGCCAAGGTAGCTCATTCCTGCCTTCAGGGCAGCTTCCCAGTCCATATCGATCCAAAGAGCCCCGTTTCCTTCCCGGGCATCCCAGAGCTTGGTCTGCAACAGCACCTTATATTCGCTGTCGTAGGGCTGCCGGCCCCTGTGTACTTTGGCGGGGATGATCCGGGAGCCTGCATCCCCGGCATGGCCAAACAGGGTATTTATTTTCAGGGGAAGCTGATCCATGTCGATGGGATCGTCGGCCAGGTGATGGTCGGCTGTACCATTAAACCAGAAGTATTCGGGGCGGGCATTCACCTTCCACTGAAAATCACCCTTGATGGGAAGGTAAAGAGCATTCCCAAGGGAATCGTATACTTCAACAGCTTCAACCCCGGTCCACTGCCTGGCCGCCGTGGACCAGTCCCAGCCTACCATGGTGGCATTTACCTTGGCATAAACCGGAATATGGCAGGTCTGGCAGGCAACCTTTACCACGTGCTCGTTGAGCTTGTGGTTCAGATGCGGGGCCTCAGTATGGCATTGCTCGCAGCTGACACGGTTGGTGTTCTCGGAAGATACTCCATAATAACGACCTGTTATGTTGTGGTTGGTGGTAACATGACAATCGGTACAAACCATGTTGGCTCCATCAACTCCCATATGAACATCCACCTGCCGGCTGCTGGCCACCAGAGCCATCTCCAGGTCGCCATGCTTTACGTTGTTGCCACCTCCGCCGTGAAAGTGGCAATAGCCGCAGTTCTCGCGCCCCGGCCGGCCTACATGCTGCACAATGGTGCGAAAATAGTTGTCATCGGCGTTGGGTACGGGGTAGCCTCCACCACCACGGGCTTTTTCATACAAACCCGTCTGATCATGACACACCAGGCAGTCAACGTTGTATTTATTGGTAAAATCAAAATCCTTCGAGTCCCAACCATATCCTATATGGCAACGGTTGCAGGAGGCCTCGTTCGATAAAATGCCCGTGCAGAAATTGTTGATAAGGTTTTTCTTTCCCAGGTAAGTCACCCCCTTGCCCTCTATAAAGGCTTCCCGTTCCCAGCTGAAATGTGCCGAGCCCAGAAGCTCCTCACCCCGGCCGGTATGACATGACAAACAGGCGGCAGTGATCTCATGGGGGTTGCTGAATTCCTGCTGCAGGATCTCGTGCTGGCTATGATCAACCGGAATATTCCGGGAGGCAGGAAATTGCTCACGCAAGGTCTCCAGTTTGATGTTGTCCTGACGGGCATCGCGCAACACAATAGTGATGATGATCAAAGGAGCAACAACAGTCAGGAAAAAAGTAAAAACATTCTTCATCGGAAAGCCATTTGGTTGAAAACGAATCCCTTCAGATAATGCAATATTAAAAAATTATTTATTACAATCCTTGTGTAGATATACATGCAAATATATGCATGGAAATTTTCATAAAAAATCATTATTTATTTGCCCCAATGCAAAAAAACGCCTTTGGATCAAGGATTTCAGGCCATTAGAAGGTTATTTAGACCGGGTAAAAATTTCGGACTTATTCTGCGATATCATGAATTGGAAATTGAGGTGGGGGATCATAAAAAATGGACCCACCAGAGGATGACCAGGGTAATGATCAAAGCCAAAAAAATAAGAAGGATGATGCGACGGCTTTTACGCAGCAGCTTATTTTCCTTTTTGATCTGGTTTTCAAAAACAATGCGGCGTATCAGGTTCTTCACCCGCTCGAAGGCCGATTCATTTTTAACCACATAATCAAAGGCTCCCGTTTTGATTGTTTCGGTAGCAATTTGAAGGTTATCAACTGCCGTTAGTATCACTACCTGGGTATGGGGCGAACGTTTCTGCATTATTTTCAACACCTGCATCCCATCCATTTTGCTTCCAAGGCGCATGTCAAGCAGCATGATCTCGGGCTTAAGATGAAGTTGTTCAAGGGCATCTTCCCCCGAGCTGAATACCCTGATATTCACAAAACCTTTTGATTCGAGCGAGTGCACCACCATCCTCGAGAATGAGGGGTCATCCTCCACCACAAAAATCAGCGAATGATCAACTTTAGCCATATATGGGTGTTGAACTTTTGACGAAAGTACAAATTTTTTCATATTCAACTAATACATGGCTTAGCTATATGGATGTTTTTTTTAGACAGGCAGCAAAAAAAAGATATCACATGGCTTTGAAATGTATCAAATTATCCCTGGTTGATCTATAAAAAGTTCCTTCCGGGATAGTTTTAAGAAGAGGCAGAAAACGGTGGGATACTTCAGGAAAATGCCTTACATTTGCATTAAACCAGCACCTATATGTTATGGGCAAAAAGCGGATAGTAGTTCTTACGGGCGCGGGAGTCAGTGCCGAGAGCGGGATCAGTACCTTTCGCGACAGTGGGGGGTTGTGGGAGAAATATGATATTTCTGAGGTTGCTACTTACCAGGCCTGGGAGCGCAACATGGAGCTTGTGCTTGATTTTTACAACCAACGGCGTAAACAGCTTTTGGAGGTAAAACCCAATTCTGCCCATTATGCCCTGGTTGAGCTGGAGGAACAGTTTGATGTGCAGATCATAACCCAGAATGTGGATAACCTGCACGAGGCAGCCGGGTCCAGCCAGGTGATGCATTTGCATGGGGAGTTGATCAAGGTACGCAGTACCCGCGACGAGTCCCTGGTTTATACCCTTGATGGCTGGGAGTTGAAAAAGGGTGATCTTTGTGAGCTTGGCAGCCAGCTGCGCCCCCACATTGTATGGTTCGGGGAAGCTGTACCCATGATTCCCGAGGCAGCCCGACTGACATCAACGGCCGATATTCTGCTGATCATAGGTACCTCCCTGAATGTTTATCCTGCTGCGGGGCTGGTAAGTTATATTGAACCCGGTACCCCTGTTTACCTGATAGATCCGGGTTATCTGGCTGTTGATCATATCCCCAATCTTACCTTTATCCGCGAAACTGCCGGAGTGGGTACCCCGAAGCTGGTCAGGAAGCTGCTGCAGGAAGCCCAAAGCGGTAGCATCAATCCCTAATGCATGGTTGCACATGAAAAAACTATCTATGGATGAGCTGGGGCGAAAGACCCCCGAGGAGTTTCGTCGCTCGGGCAAGTTTCCCCTGATGATCGTGCTCGACAATGTGCGCAGCATGATGAACACCGGTTCAGTTTTCCGCACTTCCGATGCCTTCCTGCTGGAAGGTATTTTCCTGTGTGGCATCACAGCCACCCCGCCTCACCGCGAGATTCATAAAACTGCCCTGGGTGCTACTGAATCAGTGACCTGGAAGTATTTTGAGCATACCATAGAGGCTGTTATGAGCTTGAAGCAGCAGGGCTATGTGGTTCTTGCCCTGGAGCAAACCACCGGCAGTCAGAATCTTGCAAAATTTATGCCTGAAAAAGCAAAAAAATATGCACTGGTGTTTGGCAACGAGGTGCAGGGAGTGCAGCAGCAGGTGCTGGATATTTGTGACGGCTTTTTGGAGATCCCCCAGTTTGGAACCAAGCATTCACTAAATATCTCGGTGACTGCAGGAATGGTGATCTGGGATTTTTTCTGCAAGTTATCCGGATGATCCCTTGTTATTATTAACAAAGACGACCGGAAAATCCTAAGCTGCTATTTTTGCTGGTCGTGGTCGGCCTGGAACTTGAAGCCCAGGCGCTTGCCTGTTTTAAGCTGCATCAGGCTGGCATTTTCCATAATTTCGGCTACTGTAACCTGCTTGACCAGGTCGTATGGCGGGGTCAGCAGGTCAAAATCAATGCTGTATAGCATAGCAGCCTCAATGATCTTTCGAAGAGATTCCTGATCAATTGCCTTGTTCATGAACTGGTTGAAGTAGAATTCTGTCTGGTGCTTGCCTTCCACCAGGAAGTATTTGTCTTTGTTGATAAATACCCTGCCTATAAGATAACCCACGTCATTCAGGCGGTTGTAGCGAAATGAATCGGAAAGGAAGTTATAGATGTTGATAACTCCGGAATACGAACGCTGGGGGTCCTGGCGAACATACTCGGTTTTCATCACCTCGTGCAGCCGGGGAAATTCAAAAACGTTGGAGTGCATGCTGAAAAGGATGGTATCCCCGGCAAAACGTAACTCAGCTTCAAACTCTCCCTTGTCGCGAAAATCGACCTTTATCTTCTGGTTTTCTTCTGTCAGCCTGTGATCCAGTTCAAAACGAATCAGATCGGCAACCATCTTCAGCTCCTGGAAAACTTCCCAGGTGTTTTTGAAAACCTGTTTCTTCAATGTGGATTTGCTGACAAGACGGGTAAAGAATTTGTCGTTGTTCGACTGCTCGTTCATGGGGTATGTTTTGATCTGCAAATATCGCAAACTTATTCAAACCAGGATCATTTTCCTGGTTAAGGATGCAGGAAAGTTGCTGCTTCCCTTATTTCGGGTTCAGGAAAAAATTGGGGAAAGGATTTGCCTTCAGGTTGAATATTTATTCAAACAGCAAAGAGATCATGATCATTTTAGAATTCAGGCGATCAATGGAATTGGTGTAGATGGTATTGTCGTGGCGGATCAGGTTGGTGAGCCCCAATGATCCCTTCACTTCCAGGGAAAACTTGAAGAATTCGAAATAGTGATCAAGGCCCACTCCGATCTCCCCGTAAACATCATGGCGGGGTATGCGCACCAGCACATCTTCCCCATCCTTGTTTTCATTAGAGGCCAGGTCGTAGCTGTACTTGGCGCCACCGATAAGATAGGCGCGGGAGTTGTATATGCGCACTGATTTGTACTTCAGGTGCAGGGGAAATTCAAGGAATGTGGATTCTACCTGTTCGCGGAGAGGAGGTTCGAGCTTCTGCCCGTTGCGGTCAAGGCCTGAGTAGCGTATTCTGCGGTCGCCAAAGGCCAGGGTGGGGATGAAGCGCAAATCGAGCTGGGGGCCCAGCTTCAGGTTGGATACAATGCCCAGGTGAAAGCCGTTCTGCCCGATGGGCAAAACCTGGTGCAGGGTCACTATATCGTGAGTGCCCGGCTCGGGGGATTCAAGGCCATGAAAATCTTCCACGGGTCTTAGAGCAAAGTTCATGCGGTTCACTCCAAGGGAAAACCCGAAATGATAAAGCTTGTCGTCGTGCTGACGCAGGTTCTCGAACCTCAGGCGGCGTTGGGCAAAGGCCTTCGGGGGCTGGATCACCCCGCTCAGCAGCAGTATGAATGATAGGCAAAACAGAATTTTCTTCACGGATTTCAGGTGGTTATATGTTCTTCAGCTTAATAACGATTCCATGGCTTTCTTATTGTTCTGCAGCAAAAAGCAAAATTAATGAAAAGTGGATTAACCCTTGTATCCCCAAAAACCAATGCCTTCCTTTACCTAAAATCATTAAAACCGAAACCAAGCCCCAGCCCGAATGCCATATTTCCTAAGGGGTTTACTATGGTGGCATTGGTAATTCTGTTTTCTCTTGTCCTGACAAATGGATTTTTCTGCAGAGGATGCAAATAGGCCGCAAAGAAGCCGATGCTCATGATGTTTCCAAGAGGAACACTGGCATTGAATCCTATTTCGGCCGAAAACTGGGAAACACGAAGATCAATATCCGGACTCAGAAGGTATTCTTCAAGAGCAACCCGCCGTTGTTTCAACCCGGTGAGCTGCCTGAACCGGGTGTACCTGATGCCCCCATAGGCCGATACAGCCATCTGGGGTCTTCTTAAAATATTATAACCTAATTTTGGACAAAGGCTGTATTGCGATAACCTGGAAACAAGAAGTTCATTGCTGTTTTCCTGGTCGCTGGCGTATGAAACCGAGAAGCCGGAATACAGCCAGTTTCTCATAAACGACATCGATGCGAAGTAAAATCCCGGGCTGAGTTCTGTTGCCGGTATTTCTTCCGTTGGCAGAAGCAGCCTGAAAATGTCCTTTTTCACCGGGATAAATTCTGCCGCTGAATATAACCCGTGAAAGGCAGTGAAGGTCATTTTCTGTTCACCCTCGGTTGGAATTTCCTTATTCTGGAGTGGGTCCATTGCATGAATTTGCAGGCAAAGAAAAAAATGACACAAAAAAAGGATCGTTTGTTTTCTCATGGTAAGGGATCCTGAAAGGTTCGGTTTACGCTGTCAGTTGTTTTTTTCAAATTTAGAAAACTTTAGGATTTAGGTCTGATTTTTGATAAAAGGAATTAAGTGTGTCCAATAAGTAATCTATTTGGCTAGCTGGAAATGTTGATGGTTATGGAAAGTCATGGAGCTGCATCTGATGTATTCAAACGTTTTGCAAAGAAAGGCGTTTTCCCCTGGCAGATGGCCTTCACCCTGCTGATCCCTTTAAGGAATATTTTTCTGTCCCCCCGGCAACTGGTTAAACGCCTTGACCTTCAGCCCCACATGCATGTTCTTGAAGTGGGAGCTGGACCAGGATACTTTAGTAGCCGGGTGGCGCAAGCTATACCCGAGGGCAGGCTTGTGGTTGCTGATATTCAGCCACAAATGATAGAGTTTGCAAAAAAGCGGCTTCTTTCACGAAAAGTCCAAAATGTGAATTTCTACCTTTGTGATGGGCGATCTTTTGATTTTCCGGATCATTCATTTGACAGAATCTTCCTGGTGAGTGTTCTGGGTGAAGTTGAAAACCGTGCGGATTATCTGAGAGAATTCCAGCGTTTGCTGAAACCAAATGGGCTCCTGTCAATCTCAGAACTGGCAGGAGACCCCGATAAAATTACTTTGGAAGCCCTTGGGCAATTGCTTCAGCCTCATGGTTTCCAGGCCGCTGGTTGCTTCGGGAATAAAAGGAATTATACAATTAACTTTATAAAAAGAACGGGTAATTCGAGTTGAGATGCCCGGGTTTTCCCTCCTGAAGTGGCGTAGAAACGAAGAAGGATCCGGGGGGTTCTTCCCCAAATTCTTTTTTTGCTTCAAAAACAAACAACTTTCCCAAAAACGGACACTTATTTGCTGCTATAATATAATTAATAATCTGTGAATCAGTCATTTGAGCTCATTGGCCTGTAAGTTGCGCCTTCTGCAGCAAATCAATGATTCCAATGGACAGGTCGCTTCCACGGGAGGTAATCAGAAAACGCAGGATCCGCTTGATAGGGGGTATCCTATTTGGCCTTTTGCTTTTTCTTTTTGTAAATATTGGTATAAGGGGTATTACGATAGCCGGGATTCATGCTGCCGATCTGGTTTATTCGGATGTTGACAGCGGGGAGGTATCTGTTTCCATAGCTGCTACCGGCAAGGTTGTGGCTGCTTATGAGGAAGCATTGATCAGTCCGGTTTCCAGTAAGGTGACCCGTATCTTGTGTCAGCCCGGTGAGCGGGTTGAGAAAGGGCAGAAGCTTCTGGAGGTGGACCTTGACAGGCAAAAGTTCGAGTACGAGCGTCTGAAGGCCGAATACCAGAGGATGCACAACAACCACCAGCGGCTCTCCATCGAGATCCGTAAACGGGAAGCTGCTTCGCGTCTGGCCCATGAGCTGCTGCAACGCAGGATCAACAGCCTTGAGGAAGAATTGAAAAACGAGAAGTACCTGTTGTCAATCGGGGGCAGTTCGCGCGACAGGGTAGCCAGGCTGGAGATGGATTACCTGGCAGCTGGCCTGGAGCTTGAGCATTCGGCCCAGGATCTTGAATATAACCAGGAGATGACCCGCCTGGAATTGCAGTCGCTGGACATTGACCTGCAGATCCACAAAAATAAAGTCACAGAGATGGAGAAGCTGCTGGAGCAGGCCAGGCTGCAGGCTCCTATCAGCGGAACCCTGTCTTTTCTTTTGGAGCAGGCCGGTAGTTCAATCTCCCAGGGGGAGGTGGTTGCCCGGGTGGCCGATCTCTCGGCCTACCGGGTGGAGGCTGTGCTGGGCGAAGGATATGCATCCCGGCTTTCGGTGGGCCAGCAGGTGCTGGTTAGGGTGGCCCATGAAGACATACCCGGTGAAATCTCTCATATTGCTGCTTCAGTAAAAGAGGGTGTGCTGCATTTCGGAATATTGCTTCACGATCCTTCACATCCCCTGCTGCGGGTCAACATGAGGTCGGAGGTTAAGGTGATCTCCGAGCAGATCGATAATACCCTCAGGATAAAAACCGGGGCTTATTACATGGGGCCGGGCATGCATGATCTGTTTGTTCTGGAACAGGGGGTAGCTTACCGTCGCCAGGTAAGGCTGGGAGGGGCCAGCATCAGCCATGTGCAGGTGATCAGCGGCCTGCAGCCCGGCCAAAAGGTAATAACAACAGATATGTCCGATTACATGAAGTTTGAAAGAATAAGAATCAGAAATTGAAGTGAAACAGTAAAAACTATGAAAACAATGCTTTCTCTTAAAGAAGTACAAAAGATTTATCAGACCAGGATGATTGAAACTGTGGCCCTGGAGAATGTGAATCTGGAAATAGAACAAGGGGATTTTGTCTCGGTTATGGGTCCTTCGGGATGTGGCAAAAGTACCTTGTTGAACATCATGGGGCTTCTGGATCAGCCTACCCAGGGGGAGGTTTATTTTCAGGGGAAAAATATGGCAGGCCTGACCGACAGGCAGGCTGCCCGGCTGCGCAATCACAGCATTGGATTTATCTTCCAGAGCTTTCATCTGATCAGTGCACTGAGTGTTCTGGATAATGTGATGATGCCCCTGCTTTACCGCAGCATGCCCTCCAGCCAGCGGCGCCAGCGGGCCATCCAGGCCCTTGAACAGGTAGGCCTTTCCCACCGGATGAGCCACTTCCCATCGGAACTATCAGGGGGGCAGTCCCAACGGGTGGCCATTGCACGTGCCATCGTAGGAGAACCTTGCCTGCTGCTGGCCGATGAGCCAACAGGTAATTTAGACAGCCGAAACGGGGAAGAAATCATGAACATCCTGGCAAGCTTGAATACTGCAGGCACCACCATTGTGATGGTTACCCATGATGAAACACTAGCCAGGCGCAGCAAACAAATCATCAGGTTTTTCGACGGAAGGCAGGTTTTCTCAAAAACGGAATGTTATGCATTATAGTTATCTGAAAATGGCCCTGCAGATGCTGAGAAGCAACCCTTTCTTCTCTCTGCTGAGCATCATTGCCATTGCCGTAACCATCATGATCGTGCTGGTAATCAGCATGCAGCACGAGCTTGTTCTTGGTGCCAAGGCTCCCGAGGTAAACCTTTCCCGTACCGTGGTGATGCGTACCGTGAGAATGCAGTTAGATAATAAAAGCAGATATGGCTCAAAAATGGGCAATGAGCTGGTGAGCCAGATGCGCGAAAACCTAAGAAAGCCCGTTGCCATTTCCCAGATAGCTGCCCTTGACTGGAACCTTGTGAACCCGGCCGGTATCACCCCCTGTAAACTGGTATATACCGACTGGGAGTTCTGGAATATTCACCGTTTTGATTTTTTGTCCGGGCGCCCCTTCACCCGGCAGGAAACAGAGGCAGGCACACCCGTTATGGTGATCTCTGCCTCTATTGCAGAGCGGCATTTTCAGGGGAATGACCCTCTGGGTGCCACCCTGGAGATCATGGGGCAGCCTTTCCAGGTAACAGGTGTGGTAAAGGATGTCAGTTCCTTGCGACGATATGCCTCAGGCGACATCTGGATCCCCTTTACACATAACACATCCCGGCAGGATCATCCCTTTTTGGGGCCCTTTGAATTGTTGCTGATGGGTGAAGCTGCTGATGAGGTGGATGCCATGAAGCAGGAGGTGAAGGAACTTGTAAAGGGGCTGGCTCGTGCTCTTCCCGATGGTGTTGAGCTTCAGGTCATTGGTCCCGATACGCCCATGGAGCAATATTTCAGGGGAGGTAGCCTTGCTGAAGAGCTGGGCTTCTCGGCAACCTGGATGCAGATAATTTGGCGTATGCTGGCCATCATGTCGATCCCTGCCCTGAACCTGATTGCCATCAACTACACCTGGATTGGTGAGCGGGCCGGGGAAATAGGCCTTAGAAAGGCCTTCGGGGCTTCGCGGTTCACCCTGGTCAGGCAACTGCTGCTGGAAAATACCCTGATTACTGCTGTGGGTGGTATATTGGGCTTGTTGCTCTTTTATCTTATTGCAAAAATCTATTCCGATCTTTTGTTCAGAACCCCTTTTGGTGAAGCCAACTTTGTTAAGGTGGAGTTATCCCTGCTGACACTTCTTGTTGCCACGGGATCCATTTTGTTTCTTAGCATCATCTCGGGGCTGTTGCCGGCCATTAAAATCAGTAATACACAACCAGCAAGTGTTTTGAAAGGAGGTGCATCATGATCATCAACATTTTCAAAATGATCTGGAATCAGAAGCGAAAGAACTTTTTTATATCCCTGGCAATGTTTTTGTTGTTTATCATCCTCTACGGAACCGGCTATCAGGTAACAGGATCAATAAGCAAATATTTTTTCCCTGAGAACTATGAGGTGAAAAACCGCCTGGTGCTTCTGCTGCAATCTGCAACCATGAACGTGGATCAGGCCCGGCTTGACAGGCAAAAACTTGTGCAAAGGCTTTCACTGGTTGATGGGGTAATTCAGGTGGGTCAGGCAGAGCATGGACCGATGCTCAATAGCTATAGCACTACAAGAATTCTGTACGACAGTATTCATTACTCGGCTCAGCTTCGGGTAGCCGACCAAGCCCTGGCTGAGTTGCTGGGTTTTAAAATGGTAGAAGGACAATGGTATACCGATGAACAGGTAAACTTGTATGCTGCGGTTCATCCTTTTCAACCTATTACAGATCAGGATGTGATGCTGGAGGCGCATCTTCCGGTTGTCATCGACCGTTTGCTGGCCGGAAGGCTTGCACCCGGCAGATCAGCCCTGGGGTTGAGGATGATCGTGGCAGGGCGGAGCTGCCAGGTAGTGGGGGTCACCCAGCCCATCAAGAGGCTGCCCTTCGAGGGGCCGCATCCAACAATCTACATGCCTGTTCAATGGAGCTCAACCAGGCAGATCTTATTATATCTGCTGGTGGAGGATGAAAGGGACGCCGGTCTGAACCGACGCATCAGTCAGGCAACATACTCAGTTTTGGATAAAGAAACCTGGGGGATCACTATGTTCTCGTCCCTTGCTGCCAGAAAAGCTTTTTTGGCCGAATCCGAACGCATCGACATCATTACTTTGATCCTGCTGGGTCTGTTCCTGCTGTTTATGTCCATGATGGGGCTGGGAGGAATATTAAGTTATAATATCAATAAACGCAAGCCTGAACTGGGGTTGCTGCGTGCCATGGGAGCCAGCAGGGGTTCGCTGCAGTGGCGACTTATACTGGAAATGCTCCTGGTGTGTATGATGGGGATCATCCCTGCTTTACTGTTTTTGGTGCAGATCCCCTTTCTGAAAATGTTCCCGGTTGATGAAATCGTGCATTTCTTCATCCTGGCCCTGGTTTTTGTCTTTATGATATTTATGGTGATTCTTTTTGTGTGGTATCCTTCCTGGAAAGCCTCACACATTGAACCAGCCCGGGCATTGAAGGAGCAATAGCATGTTTTTCGGGACCAAATGAATATATCCTGTAATAGTTTATTATATTTGAACCATGATGTCAAATCCTTCACAAGCAGACATTTCAGCTGCAAAGGTACTGGTGGCTGATGATGATGATGCCGTTCGCGTGTCATTGAAGTTGTTGTTTCGCAAAGCCGGCTTTCAATGCCTGGAGGCAGCCAGCCCGGCAGAGGCTCTGAACAGAGTACGCGAGGGCAACATTCGGGCAGTAGTGCTCGATATGAACTATTCGCTGGATACTTCGGGTGAGGAAGGCCTTAATGTGCTTCTTAAGATAAAAGTGCTGCAGCCTGCTTTGCCTGTTATTCTCCTTACCGGATGGGGAAGTATCGATTTGGCTGTGCGGGGTATGCGTCTGGGGGCTTTCAGTTTTGTGACCAAGCCCTGGGATAATGAGGCCCTGATCTCTTCCCTGCAGGCAGCCCTGGCCCTTTATCAGCCCCAGGAGCAGGTTGTCTCCCGCAGAAAGGAACTGGGAAGCCATCTTGATTTCGAAAATATCATCGGTGAATCCCAGCAGCTGGTAAATATATTGCAAACAGTAGGCCGGATTGCAAGCACCGAGGTGCCCGTGCTGATTACCGGGGAAAGTGGTACAGGTAAGGAGCTTATTGCCGAAGCTATCCATGCCAACAGCAGGCGCAGAAACCTGCCATTTGTGAAGGTAAACCTGGGAGGCATTTCTTCCTCATTATTTGAAAGTGAAATGTTCGGCCATCGCAAAGGAGCCTTTACGGATGCTTTCTGCGACCGGGCTGGCCGCTTTGCATTGGCCCAGGGAGGTACTATCTTCCTGGATGAAATTGCAGAACTGGACCTTTCCTGCCAGGTGAAGCTCCTTAGGGTATTGCAGGAGAAGACCTATGAAGTGTTGGGCGAGAGCAGGCTGCGCCATGCCGACGTAAGGGTGATATGTGCCACCAATCGTAACCTTCGGCAAATGATTGAGAAAAACCTGTTTCGTGAAGACCTGTTTTACCGGATCAATGTGATATCTCTGGAGTTGCCACCTTTGCGCGAACGCCAGGAAGATATTGGTTTGCTGGCCCGTCATTTTGCCAGCCAGCTGACCCGCAGCCAGAAGCTGCCCCCGGTTAAGCTGTCTTTGGAGGTGATCAGGTGGTTGAAAGGTCTGCCATTGCCAGGCAACATCCGCGAATTGAAAAACCTGGTTGAGCGTGTAATCCTGATATCAGGTAAGGAATGCCCCCAGCTGGCTGATTTTGCCGATCAGTACCAGCGGGTTCCTGCATCAGCCCATGTGAATCCCCTTGAAAGCCCCGGGCTGCTGACCCTGGAACAGATGGAAAAGCTGATGATAGAACGTGCCCTGAAGGCACTGGATTATAACATAGCAAAGGTGGCCCGTGCCCTTGGCCTGAGCCGCAGCGCGCTTTACCGCAGACTGGAAAAATTCAATATTCCCTATGAATCTGAAAGCTAAGCTTTGGATCTGGGCAGCTTTGCTGTATCTGGTCATGGGGCTGGCAGCCTGGCAGCTGTGGAGCATCGACCGCAGATGGTTTCTGCTTGCTGAAGTCATGATATTGGTTTCAATGGCAGTGTTCTGGTGGTTTCAGAATTCCTGGTTCCGTCCCATAAAAGCCATTTCAGAAGGAGTACATTTGCTTGAAGACCAGGACTTCAATACCCGGCTGGCGAAGGTTGGTCAGCCGGAGCTGGATCAGCTCATCTCGGTATACAACCACATGGTAGATGCCCTGAGGCAGGAACGTCTTAGGCAGGAAGAGGCACAATATTTCATGCGCAAGCTCCTGGAAGCCTCTCCCCAGGGTATATTGATCCTAGATTTTGAAGGCAGGATACAGGAGGCCAATCCTGCCGCCCTGCAGTTACTGGGCCTTGAGAACCAAAAAGTAAGGGGCTTGAGCCTTGGTGACCTGCCAAAGCAATGGAGCAAGATACTGCTGTCGCTGAAAGAGCAGAAAACCCCCATTGTGCGTATGGCAACGGGCAGAAGCTACAGCCTGGAAATGGCAGCCTTCATGGACCGCGGGTTTAAGAGACCTTTCATCATCATCAAGGAGCAAACCCTGGAGGTCATGGAGCTGGAACGACAGGCCTATGGCAAGGTAATCCGCATGATGTCGCACGAGGTCAACAATTCGGCCGGGGCAATCAACTCCATGTTGTCATGGCTGCAGGGCTATAAGGATTATCTGCCCCCGGAGGAGCAACCCGATTTTGTTTCGGCCCTTGAGGTATCCATCACACGCAATGACCACCTTTCTGGATTTATGTCTAGGCTGGCCAGCCTGGTGAAGCTGCCGCAGCCTCAGCGCGTTTCAATGGATATCCATCAATTGCTAAGATCGGTGGTCAGGCTGATGGAACCAAAGCTGCGGCTGGCAAACATACAGCTGCAGCTGAATATCGATCAGCAGCCGATGATGATCCTGGCCGATGCTGTGCTGATGGAACAGGTATTGGTTAACATTTTCCAGAATGCTGCGGAAGCCATCCGTGAGGATGGCATCATCCAGGTAAGCTCCTCGCGAAACCCTAGGGTATTATTTGTTAAAAACAACGGGGAGCCCATTCCCGATGAAGTGCGACCCAGGCTGTTCACCCCGTTTTTCTCCACCAAAAAGAACGGACAGGGAGTTGGGCTGACCCTTATCAGGGAGGTACTTGGTAATCATGGTTTCAGCTACAACCTTGAAACCCTGGATGACGGATTCACCTGCTTCCAGATAGGGATGGAAACCGTGCAGCAGGGTTTTTCCCGGCCTGCCGGCAAAGATGAGGAATCCCGGTGGGCTGTTTCAGCCCAATAGGGCTTGTTGATTATTGAATTTATTTGTTCCAATAACCCAATAACCCAATAACCCGATACCCCCCAAAGACCCATTATCCTCCTCACCTTCACGCCCACTCTGTCCCTGATCAAATTCCCAATAAATTCGGAGCAAACCCGCATATAATTCGGGGTAAATTCGCCAATTCGCGAATTTACCCCGAATTTACCCCGAATTTGGTCCGAATTTGGTGAGAGTTTGGTGCGAGTTTAATACGGGGAGGACCGGGGCAGTTTTAAATAAGAATGCCCCCAAAAGCGAAAAATCGTTTAAGGGGCAAGCCGGTTGATCTTCCAGGCTCCCTGCTCCAGGGTATATTCCAGGCGGTCGTTGAGCCTGCTCAGGCGGCCCTGCCAGAATTCAATGCGCTGGGGTAATAGCCGGTAGCCCCCCCAGTGAGCGGGGCGCGAAGGGCTGGTGTTGCTGAACTTGTCATCCAGGCAATCCACAAGATCCTCAAGGTATTTGCGGTTGGGAAGAACCTGGCTCTGGGCCGAGGCAATGGCTCCAATTTGGGCTTCACGTGGACGACTCATAAAATATTCGTCGGATTCCTCCGGGGAGATTTTGCTGATGATGCCTTCCAGGCGAACCTGACGCTGAAGCTCGGCCCAGAAAAATACCAGTGCTGCCCGTGGATTGAATTCCAGTTCGCTGCCCTTGCGGCTGGCATAGTTGGTAAAGAAAACAAACCCATTGAGGTCATAGTCCTTCAGCAGCACCACCCTTGCCGAAGGCTGGCCCTGTGGTGAAACAGTTGCCAGGGTCATGGCATTTGCCTCGGGCAGGCCTGCTTCAACAGCCTGCTGAAACCACAGGCCAAACTGCTGTATAGGGTCGGGGTGGGCCTGTGACCTATCGAGCTTAAAAGCAGTATACTCACGGCGCAGGCTCAGAAAATCCTGATTTTTCATAAGATATCATTTATGAGATGGTGTCTTCCATCCGGGAAGCCCTGCATTACAATAGATAAACCAAATTTTAAACGCAAAGTTTATCGGGGGCTGCAAGCTGGTTCCATCAGGTTTGCTGATGCCCCTGGGGATAGGGGCTTCCGCCAATTAAAAAAAGGAACAGCTGCCTGTATACCTGCCTGGTTGATCTTCCGGGCATTCACCGTAACAGGCAGCTGTTCCCTTTGAACAGAAGGTGACTCGATATTAATTCAGGGCAGCCAGGGCTTTTTTGATTCTTTCAACAGCTTCAACCAGCAGCCTGTCGGAAGTAGCATAAGAAATACGGATACAGCCCGGATCGCCGAATGCATCTCCCGGAACCAGGGCAACATGAGCCTGGTTCAAAAGATACATACACATGTCGCTGGCGTTGTTGATGGTGGTGTCACCGTTTGATTTGCCAAAGTAATGTTCTACATTGGGGAAGATATAGAAAGCTCCCTGGGGGGTATTGGTTTTTATGCCAGGGATGTCTTTCATCAGGTCAAGCATCAGGTCGCGGCGCTGGCGGAACTTCTCCAGCATATGATGGGTTTGGGCCGGATCGGCTCTCATTGCTTCCAGGGTGGCCCGCTGGGCAATGGAGCAGGTGCCTGAGGTAAACTGCCCCTGCAGCTTGTTGCATGCCCCGGCAATTACAGCATGGGCAGCAATGAAGCCTACTCTCCAGCCTGTCATGGCAAAACCCTTGGACACACCGTTGACCACGATCACCCGGTCTTTGATGGCTGAAAACTGGGCAATGCTTTCATGTTTGCCCATGAAGTTGATATGCTCGTAGATCTCGTCGGAGAGGATGTAAACATGGGGGTTTTTTTCAAACACCTCGGCCAGCCCTTTAAGTTCCTCGCGGGTATATACCGAACCCGTTGGGTTGCAGGGACTGGAGAACAGAAACAATTTGGTTTTCGGGGTTATGGCATCCTGCAGCTGCTGAGGGGTGATCTTGAAATCATTCTCAATGCCAGCCGGAATGTTGACTTCTACCCCGTCGGTCATTTTAACCATTTCGCGGTAGCTCACCCAGTAAGGGGAGGGGACAATCACCTCGTCACCCGGGTCAACAAGCACCATCAGCGCGTTGATCAGCGACTGCTTGGCCCCGGTACTCACCACGATCTCCTCCGGGGTGTACTGCAGGTTGTTGTCGCGCTGCAATTTGCGGCAGATCTCCTGGCGAAGGTCCAGGTAGCCGTTTACCGGGCTGTAGAAAGAGTAGTTCTCGTCGATGGCCTGTTTGGCGGCCTCCTTGATGTTGTCCGGGGTGTTGAAGTCGGGTTCACCCAGGCTTAGGTTGATCACATCATGCCCCTGGGCCTTGAGCTCGCGGCTTTTGCGCGCCATAGCAAGGGTTTCGGATTCCGACAACTTGTTGATTCGATGGGATAAGGTTATCATAAAATGGGAAGTTTGATGGGTAATGTTGAAAAATGATCCGATAACAGGCCTTTTAGCCTGTTCAAGGCGCAAATTTAGCAAATTATTGTTATTGATTGTTGGGTTATTTGGTTATTGGGTTATTGGGTTATTGGGTTATTGGGTTATTGGGTTATT
>OBJA01000316.1_pt1 | contig 44402 bp, 39 predicted proteins | sample 1519751 | NCBI WGS metagenome assembly OBJA01 (sample SAMEA3881238, study PRJEB22517) | soil metagenome | biome: lake sediment; feature: soda lake sediment; material: sediment, water from around vicinity | place: India | collected 2013-12-23 | depth 3 m
ATTTTGCTTTTTGTGGATAACTTCTTTATCCAAAAAAGCTTTTAAAACCTTTTTTCTCTACCTACATTTTATTCCGCCATATTTCTACAATTCTATTCTGCCATATATAATTCTTTGTGTCAGTTAATTTAAAGATAAACTATTGAAAGCATCTGAATGATTTATGAACGTTATTAAATTTGATTAGTTCGTAAAATAACTAAGATATAGTGCTTGTCTATAATTTATTAGAATCAGAATAGTATGTGTGATATCCTTTAACTCACTACTAATAAATTTAACTTATCAAACTCGCTTGCATTTGTAAATTTTAATTTTAAATAAATTCATAGAATTATTTAGGTTCATTGAGAAATTTCAAAATCACCTTAACAAGGTAATCTCCAAAAACATCAATGTTTTCTTTTTTAAACCCATAGACTTTTGCTAATGTTTCCCTGTCTTTTGGCTTCATTTTTGCTATATAGCCAGCTACTTTATCGGTGTATACATCTTCTTCTGACATTTTATTGAATTTAGCTATTTTCGTTCGCTCGATCATCAGTAATTCTAATAGCTTTGAATCTGTTTTAAATGCAGGTCTAGTTTTTTTGATGAGTTTATTGATCACAAACTCAATGACTTCAGCGCCAAATGTATCGACTTTTTTTGAACCTAGTCCTTTAATTTGAGATAATTCATCTAAAGATGTTGGTTTCTGATCTATAATATGCATTAGTGTTTCGTTGTTAAAAACATTATATATCGGATACAAGTTGTATTTTTTGCTTAACTCTGAGCGTAGGGTTTTCAATTGTGAAACTAACTCTTCATCAATTTCTTCAGTTTCAGGATTAGTTATTTGCTTTATTTCTTTTTCAATTTTTTTTATCGGCTTCAAAAATTCGATTGAAGACTCACCATTTTTCTCAATTTCGCTATCATATCTTAATTTGATAGAAGTAATTAGTTTTGATACGTCTTCTCCTCTTAATATCTTAATGTCCATTGATTCAGCTATTTCTTTGGCGTCACTTGTCAAATCAGAAGTTGTAATTATCCATAAATCCGTCAAATTGTGTCTTGATTTTGCACTTGCTAATTGATTAATTGGTTCGGTTCCTACTTTATTTTTCCAATATTTAGCTTGTACTCCAATTCTTCGCACACCACCATCGTTCTGTGGAATTGTCAGGATAAGGTCTGCTCCTCCATCCCCTTTGCCTTTTTTCCCTACTTTTTCAACCTTTGAACCTTCAAGTTTAAAAACATAATATAAAAACCATTCAAATTTATCATAGTCATAGTACTCGTTATTCATCAGTTCTTCAAAACTAATTGGGAATAAAAAATCAATCTTTTCCGTCTGTCTTAACAACTCTTTTAATAAACTCATTTCGTTCATACACCTATTATCAAATAGGCTCTCCTCTCTCATATTAAATTGTGTGATTTATTATCTACAACTTCAAATCGTTTTATCAAAACGATAAAAACATAATTCCATACTTCATAATTTCCGAAAGAATACATTTACACTTTTCTAAAATCTATAAAGTCTTCATACTTGATTCTGGTTCCCATTCTATAAGCATTAAAAAAACTTTAAAACTTTTCTTTTTTCAATTATTAGAATCTATAACAATTTATGGGTTTTTCTTTGCTCTAGTCGCTGCAAAATAATGTAATCTAACATCATCAAGTTTAGTATAATGAATATTCTTTCTATATAATATAAAATTAAAAAACCTATTTCAAGTCTTCGATACATTTTATAGAATAAAAGTTACAATTACTTATGGTAGGGCTCATTGTTGATAATCTTAAATGTTCGATATATTTGTTCTAATAGCATTAATTTCATTAATTGGTGTGGAAAAGTTAGCTTTGAGAATGATAATAACATATTTGCTTTTTTAGCGATTCTTTGACTTAAACCTAATGAGCCCCCTATCACAAAACAAATCTCTGAAGCTTCATATGTTAAGATGTTTTGAATCTTTTTCGCAAAATCTTCACTGCAGAAGTTTTCACCTTCTATGGCTAAAACAATAACATATTCATTATTTATTCTTGATAGAATTCTATCAGCTTCTTTATCTTTTATAATATCGATATCTTTATCAGATAAGTTCTCTGGGGCTTTTTCATCTGCAACTTCAACTAGTTCTAACTTGGTAAATTTTGATAATCTTTTGCTGAACTCATTAATGCCATCAATAAGATATTTTTCTTTAATTTTTCCGACAGAAACTATTTTAATTTTCATGATATTCTTCTTTTAACATTGCATAAAACAACTCATCCCACCACTCATCTTTAGTTGAGTTATATATGCACTTTTTAAAAGTGCCCTCCAATCTGAATCCCAATTTTTGACAAATACGATTTGATGCTTGATTTCTTGTATCTGACATAACTACTAGGCGATGTACCTTCATTTCATTAAACGCATAATCAATTAATGCTTGAGCTGCTTCAGTAGCATACCCCTTGTTATGATAGTTTTTATTAACTACCCAACCAATTTCATAAGTGTTGATCATTACCCAGGGATGAAAATCTAAATGGCCAATGATTCTTTGATTGTCTTTAAGAATGATTGATAAATGGTCTTGTTTTTCTTTTGGATTGACCATCGCTAAAGTTCTCGCTTTTGTGTAAGGTCCATCCACAAAAAATTTCATGGTTTCTTCATCACTCATATACTCATGAACATCTGTAAAATCATGATCATTCATCGTTCTTAAAATCAATCTTTGAGTTACTATTTTCATATATTTTCCCTTACAGTTTTTTTGCTCTTGGATGCGTTTTCTGATATTCTTCTTGTAGTTTTTCTTTTGACACTTTGGTATATATCTGTGTTGTAGATAATGATACATGACCTAACAACTCTTGAACAATTCTTAAATCAACCCCATTATTGAGCAAATGAGTGGCGAATGAGTGGCGAAAAGAATGAGGAGATATATTTAAAGTAGATGCTTGTTTCTTTATTTCTCTTTCCAAGATATCTCTTACACCTCTTGAAGTTAATGGTGTCCCACGATGATTAATAAAGACATAATTATTGTCTTTCATATCTTTTATCTTTAAGAGTGGTCTAGCTTCCAATAAATACTTCTTAATAAGGTCAATCGCAACTTGATGAACAGGTACAACTCTTTGTACTGAGCCTTTACCAAAAACGATTAATTCTTGTTTGATATAATCCAGATCATTTAACTTCATATTGGTTAATTCTGAAACGCGTAATCCACAACCATAAAGAAACTCAAATATCGTTTTATTGCGTAAACCAATAGGTTTGCTGGTATCAATGTTGTTTAAGAAATCAACCATCTCTTCTTCATAGATAAACTTAGGAAGTTTCTTTGCAACCTTTGGTAAAACTACCCCTTTGAAAGGGTTATCTTTACAAACACCCTCTTCACACAAGTAGTCATACATGGTTCTTACACTCGAGATTTTTCTTCTTATTGATTTAGGATCAAACTTATTATGTAAGTATGCAACATAGAACTTAGATATCCTATTGCTCACATACTTGAGTTCTCCAAGTCCTTCATTGTTAAGAAAAACAATTAAAGAATTAATATCATTAACATAAGAAATAACAGTATTACTGGAATACTGTTTTTCATTTACTAAATAATCTTTGTAAAAATCGAGAACCTCTTGATTATTCAATCTTGCCACCTTTTATAAAATCACCAATAGATTCTAAAGCTCTTTTAGCGTATAACTCTTTTCTTTGTTTTTTATGATGTTTATGGTCTAGATCCTTAAAAATACCAAAATTGGTATTCATTGGTTGAAAATCAGTTTCTGGACAATTAGCTATGTAGTAAGCTTGTGAACCAATAGCAGATTCAATTGGAAAACTGATTAATTCTTGATTATTTACAAGTTTTGCCATATTAATACCTGCAACCAAACCTGAAGCAATCGATTCAACATAACCTTCAACTCCAGATATTTGACCAGCAAAAAATAAATCACTTCGTTTCTTTGATTGATAAAAACTATTGATTACATTTGGCGCATTAACAAAGGTATTCCGGTGCATAATCCCGTAACGAATGATATCAGCATTTTCTAAACCAGGTATCATTCTGATGATTCTTTTCTGTTCAGCGAAGGTCAAATGGGTTTGAAAACCGACAATATTATACATGGTTTTTCTTAAATTGTCTTGTCTTAACTGTACTACGGCAAAAGGTTTATTAATACCGTCTTTACTTAAGCCAACAGGTTTCATTGGCCCGAATAAAAGCGTTTGATATCCTCTTCTTGCCATTTCTTCAAATGGCATACAACCCTCAAACACTTTAAGCTCAAAGTCTTTTGTTTTAGCCGTTTTTGCGTTAATTACTTCGTTGTACCATAAATCATATTCTTCTTTATTCATGGCGCAATTAATATAATCAGCACTTCCTTTATCATAACGACTTTTAAAATAGGCTTTGTTCATATCAATCGATTCAAAGTCGATTATCGGAGCGATTGCATCATAAAAATGTAGCATATCCTCGCCGATAAACCTTTGAATATCTGCACTTAATTTATCAGTGGTCAGAGGCCCGCTGGCAATGATTGTAAATCCTGAAGGAATCGTTTCTACTTCTTCTTCAATTATCTCAATAAAAGGATTCTCCTTTAGGATTCTAGTTACTTCCTTTGAGAACAATTCACGATCAACTGCCAAAGCACTTCCAGCCGGAACTTGATATTTATCAGCAACTCTTATCAACAGCGAATCTAATCTTCTCAATTCTTCTTTCATTAACCCTGCAGCATTTAAAACATCATTTGATCTAAGTGAATTCGAACAAACTAACTCAGCCAAAGATTCTAATGTTTGTGCTGGGTTTTTCTTGATTGATTTAACTTCATATAGTTTTACTTGTATATTTCTTTTGGCTAGCTGATAAGCAGCTTCTGATCCTGCCAATCCACCGCCAACTATCTTAACTTCACGAATCAATTTAACACATCCTTCACATGACAATTATAACATTTAAGCATAATAAAAACAAAAAACTGTGTGAAGTTTTTTGTTTTTTATCGATTATTTTTTACTGATTTTGATGATTATCGGATCTAATCTAAGATTCACATGACCATCTTTGACATTAACGTATTTATTATTGAAGATGTTTCGGTATTTACCATCAGCGATATCTACTTTAATAGTCCCTTCTACTTTGCCTAGATTAAAGATTCCGTGATAGCTTACCTTATTTAAACTAAATGATTGATAAGCTACACCATCTACTTCCGGAATATTAACTGAGTAGATACCTTGTGAAAAGACTTTTGATTTTTTTAGTTTAGCTAAAACACCAATAAAATCACTGATGTTTTTATTTTTAGTATATACCTCTTTATCAAACAAACTTGGTTTTACATCCGCGCTGTACTCTTGCCCCATATAAAGCATAGTTGCACCTTTTTGCATAAATAAGAAGCCGGTCCAGTTCAAAATCTTATCATAGTCGTTTTTAACTTGTTTAGCTAATCGTTCAATATCATGATTTTCTAGATTATGTAGTTTCACATATTTAGCGGGATAAATCTCTTCTTGTCTTCTTAAACCTTCAAGATATGGTTTTAAATTATCTTTACCTTGTAAGTAAGCTTGCATATATGGTTCAACATCATAATCATAGGCAATATCAAAGACTTGATACATCTCTGATTCTGATGCGCAATCATAACCCTGATCGCGTAAATACTTACAAAAGCCGCCATGAACAGACTCACTAATCCAGATAAAATCTCTTTTTACTTTTTTAACTTGCTTTCTAGCTAATTTCCAGAACTCTAACGGGACAATACTTGCTACATCACACCGATATCCATCAACACCTAATCTAGCGTAGTATACTAAGGTATTCAATAACTCAAACCACAGATTCTTATCTTTTGAATAATCCAAATCGACTACATCCCACCAATCGCCAACACGATTGCTGATTTCACCTTTTTGATTTTGATAGAACCACTCAGGATGTTTCATTAAAAGGTCTGAATCTCTAGAGGTATGATTGAAAACAATATCCATAACAATCTTCATACCCTGATTATGAACTGCTTCTATAAGTGATTTAAAACCTTCTAATCCCCCTAATTCCTCACTAACCTCTTGATAATCTCTAATTGAGTAAGGTGAGCCTAAACTCCCTTTTTTATTCTTTTGGCCAATGGGATGAATTGGCAAAAGATAAATAACATCGATTCCTAAACTCTTCAAACGAGCCAAGTCATCAATAATTGCTTGAAAATTGCCTTCCTCACTAAAGTTTCTAACATAAATCTGGTAGATAACTAAATTACGTAGTTTATTAACTGTTTTGTTCATTTTATCACCCTTTCAACATCCTATTCTACTATATTTTCCTCTCAAAGTCTAATTAATAGTCTATTGGATAACCAGTAACAGTATGAACATGAATATGTAACGAGTTACATATATTTATGTAAAACCCTTTAAAAACAGTTAAAAAAAAGATATAATCTAGTTATCTTATAAAGGATGTGAGAAAAGATATGGCGACAATCAAAGATGTAGCAAAAAAAGCTCATGTTAGTGTAGCAACTGTATCTCGAGTCATCAATCAAAAAGGTTATGTCAATGAAGAAACTAAAAGATTAGTCCTACAAGCAATTGAAGAGCTAAACTACGTTCCAAATGAACTAGCAAGATCACTATTTCAAAAAAAATCTCATATAATTGCTGTCGTTATGCCACATTTAACTTCATATTATTTTTCTGATTTACTTGAAGTGATTGAAGATGAAACAATTAATTCCAATTATCGTCTAATTATCTGTAACTCAAAAGATGATCCAGAGAAAGAATCAAAATATCTCAAAATCTTTGATCAATATAACGTTGATGGTATTATTTTAATTTCCAATACTAACCGGATTAATGATTATTTGAAACTTAACATTCCGATAATCGAAATTGATCATAATTTAAGCGAAGTTATTCCTTCAATTACTTCAAATAATTACCTTGGTGGAAAACTCGCAGCCGAAAAACTTGTTAGCTCAGGCTGTAAGAAGATTATTCATTTCCGCGGTCCATCTGACCTAGTTACTGTTCAAGACCGAACAACTGGTTTTCAATCAGTACTACAACCAAAGAATATCACTAACTACACTTATGACTTAGCCTTTATCGCTCCCAACCCAGCTGATATTGATTCAAAAATCAGAAATCATTTAGATGCGGATGCAATCTTCTGTGATTCAGATGTAATTGCGATGCTTGCGATTCAATCGTTAAAGAAATACAATAAAAAAATACCTGAAGATGTTCAAGTAATTGGTTTTGACAATATTCAACTAGCGAGCATGTTGGAACCAAAGATTACAACCATTGCCCAATCTACTACTGAAATTGGTAAAACCGCTGTTAAATCGATAATGAAACTAATAAATGGTGAACACCTTGATTACTTCCATCAAAGTATTGATGTTAATCTAATTGAAAGAGAAACGACAAAATAAAAGCCTTCGGAATTATTGAAGGCTTTTTTCTATGTTTAATAAAGTTTTCTTTAAATCTACTCCACCATTAAAATTACCTATCTCACCAGTTTTCTTAATAACCCGATGACATGGGATTATCAAAGGTAGGGGATTGTTTTTACAAACTGTGCCGGTCGCTCTTACTGCTTTTCCATATCCAGCTTCAGATGCTAACTTAGAATAACTCCATGTATTACCATAAGGTATCTCTTTCATTTTCAAAAGAACTGATTTGAAAAAATTAGATCCTTCTACATCTATTGGAAAGTCAAAAACTGTTCTTTTTCCATCTAAATACTCAAGAATCTGACTTTGTGCTATAATCATCGCTTGATTAGGGCTATCATTATAGGTTTCCTCGGATTGAAGAATGATTTTAATAATTTTCTCATTTTTTGAAATCAAGGTTATAGAGCCTAGTTTAGAGTTAAAACTATATTTTATCATAATAATTCTCCTTAAGAAAATCCTTCACTGACGCTTCATAATTTAAGGTATCTGCAAAGTAAGAATAAGCATGTGTTGCGTTGTTTTGAGCGATAAAAATTGCTTTTTTACCTTTATAAAAATTGAACATATCTTGACTATGATGATAACTGATAAACTTATCCGCTTCACCATGAATAAAAAGAATTGGAGTATTGGATTCAGCTAAAGCTTTTATCGGAGAAACTTCCTCTAACCTTATACCAGTTATAATCTTTACAAAGATATTAACAAAGAAGTAAACAAAACCGGGTAGATGACTTCTTTTTAACTGTTCTTTAATCAATATAGACAAATCAGAAAAACCACAGTCACTAATACAGAACTTAACTCTTTTATCTGTTGATTGTTCAAGAAGGATTGTAGCCGCTCCCATGGATTCACCATAAAGGCCAAAAGATATCTCTTCACCAAACTCTAAATAGACTTGATTGATAACATCTAATAAATCATTCTTCTCATAGAAACCTAATGTTGTGTTCTTGCCTTCGCTATCACCATGATATCTTTGATCAAAGGTTATCACATTAAATCCTAAACGATGCATCATTCTTACGTATTTAATGCAGCCATGATGAGTATAGGTATGTCCATGAGCTATAACCACGAAATCATTACTCTTTTCTTGAAGAAAATAATACATCTTTAAAGAGTAATTGTTTCTTGTTTTCAAATACTGTGTCTTGGTTAAATGCTGATCATAGAAATCAAACAAAGTATTATCTTTCTTAAGCTCCAACTCCTTAGTATTTTCAAGGCGCCTTGTCTTTGGCAAGACAATACTAAAAGCGATTTGCATACAAGCAAATAGAAATACTAAAACTATGAAAACGGCTATTATAGCAAACCACATCTCTTAACACCACCAATCTTATTGATTAAAGTGTTTCATGAGCCAATTCTTGATTACTCTTTCTATTGAATCTTGCATCACCAATATCGACAATCTTTCTAACTACTATTACGAAAGCAATCGCGATAATCACCGCTTTGAAGATTGAGGAGTAGTTCAATGACCACCAAATTCCTTCTTCTAATAAACTTGTAGTTAATATTATAACTAATGGTACTCTTATAGAGTTGCCAATAATTCCCACCACAGAAGGAATATATGACTTACCGACCCCATTAAAGAATCCAGCTCCGATGCTTTCAACAATCATGAAAATCTGACTTATACTAATAATCCGTAAATATCTAACCCCAAAAGCAACAGTCACATCATCATTAATAAAGATTCTCATTAACGCCTCCGGAATTAACAAAAGCATTAATGATATAACAATTCCATAAGGAATCAAAACCCCAGACATATCAAGAATACTTCGCTTGATTCTTTTGTATTGCTGAGCCCCAAAATTTTGGCCAACAAAAACAGTTATTGCAGTCTGAAAACCACTGGCTATCATCCAAGTTAATTGTTCAATCTGAACACCAATCCTTTGACCTGCCACAACGTTTGGCCCGAAAACAAATACCTCACGGGCGATATAAATTGAAATCGCTGTAAAGAATATAGACTGAATACCTACTGGAATACCAATGCTAATAATCTTCATAATTGCATCAATATTTAAGTTTTTAAAACGAAAGATTTTTAAGTTTGGATTATTCTTTTTATATACTACATAGAATATAACCAAAGTCAAAAACTGTGATGAAACTGTGGCAATTGCTGCCCCTTGAATCCCTAAACGTAATCCCAGTATCAATACTGGATCCAAAATTATATTGAACAAAAAGCCGACGGCTAAAATTGATAGATTAATTCTAGTTTGACCTAAACCCTCATTAATCGCCACAAAACCATTAACTAAAAACTGAATGAAGATAAACCCACCAATTATTGGAATATACATCAAAGCATATTCAACAATCTGTGCTGTTTCGATATTAAAGATCATTAAAAACTGTTCTTTAAATATCAAAATAGCAATAGATAACAATACTCCTAAAATCAATTGCAACATTAAACCATTGGTTGCGAAAACATTAACTTTTTCCATCTCATTCCTACCAACTGAATGAGATACTTTTACACTTGTACCAATTTTTGCTATTAGAATAAAACCAAAAGCAAACCAAGTAAGATAAGATACTGTTCCCACTGCAGCTACAGCATTGGTTTCAACCATGCCGATTCGGTCGACTCGGCCTATCCAAAACATATCTGTCAGATTATAAGCAATCTGCGAAAGGGTTGTCAATAAAATTGGAAATGCTAGTATCAGCAGTTTCTTAAGTATCGGTCCCTCAGTAACGTTGAATACCCTTTTCATAGTAAGTCTCCTTATTACTTTAGAAAAGAACCCATCCTTAGGTTCTTTTGTTTAATTTCTATTTTTCGATAAAATATGTTGCTTCCATATCAGCGGTTGATAAAGCAAATGCTAATGGGAATTTAGAAAATGCTTCACCAACGTTTCTGACATTCTCTGTGTCAGAAAAGCCCATATGATACCTGATAGCAAATGCTTCATCTCTAGTTAATTTCATGAATCCAGAAATGATATATACTGATTTTTCACCATGTCCATACGGCAAATCATCTTGGAACTCATATGAAGGAACTTGAACCCACTTCCCTGAGTCATCCTTAACATTTCGATAACTTTTTTTATAAACATTAGTCTTGCATAAATCATGCAAAAGCGCCACAACAGCAACGTTTTCATCAGTATAACTTAACTTATAAAGCTCCTTGACTCTTGGTCTTTCCAGATAATCCTTCAAGCAGTTAAAGACATTGATAGAGTGTTCTACAAGACCGCCTTCTTGAGATAAATGATATCTAGTTGAACAAGGCGCTTCAAAGAAATCACTTTTGCTTGATAAAAGAAAATCTAAAAGATCTTTAGCCCCTTCTCTTTTTATATGCTTGTTATAAAGAGAGATAAACTCTTCCTTTTTTGTCATATAATCTCCCCATAAACAGCTGTACATTCGACATCATAATCCTTGTTGTTATAAGTAACAGGAACTTGAACCATTGCAAGCTCTTTAACTTTATAAAGAGTATTATCACTTAAATCTTTGATGATATATCCAACTTTGATATCATTATCCGCCAAACTTCCATAGAAAACAAAAACATCATCTTCATTATATCTTTTAGCATATCTAGGCAAAAGCTCATTTAAAAAAGAGGTTTTCTCAACGTTGTCCATAATAATAAACTTATAAGGATTTTCTAGGTTGAATCTTTTTCTTAAAGAATCATTTAAAAAGTTCTGCTCGATAGAGTCTCTGGTCGTTTTATAACTAGTTTTAGCTTTATCAATTATTGTTAAACCAACTTGTTTGAGTTTTTCAGCAAAATCTTTAGCACTTCCCATATTGCTTCACTCCTTTTTTATTAGAATAATCCAATTATTTTTTGTTCTATAACATCCATATTTTCAAATGCCCCACGTTTAGGTAATCCAGGCATTGTCATAACATCGCCTGTTAAAGCAACGATAAATCCAGCGCCAATTGATGGTTTGAACTCTCTAACGGTTACTTCAAAGTCTCTTGGTCTACCTTTAACACTTGGGTCATCAGACAATGACAGAGGCGTTTTAGCCATACATATTGCAAGTTTATTCCATCCCAAATCATTGAATTGCTTGATTTGTTCTTCTGCTTTTTCAGTATAATTAACTTTAGCTGCTCCATAGATTTCTTTTGCTATCGTTTCAATTTTTTCTTTAATTGAAAGGTCAAGTGAATACAATGGTGTGTTTTCCGATTTAACTTGCGCTTTTCTAATCACTTTTTCAGCTAAATCAACTCCACCTAAGCTCCCTTTAGTAAAGACTTCTGATAAAGAGATTTCATGCCCGTTATTCTTTGCCCAATCTAATACTTCAGCTAATTCAGCATCAGTATCAATATGGAACTTATTAAGCGCTATAACATAAGGAACATTATACTTCTGCACACTTTCAATATGTCTTTCCAAGTTAACTAAACCTTCTCTTACAGCTTGAACATTCTCATTATTCATTTCCGTATCGCTAACACCTCCGTGAATCTTCAAAGCTCTAATTGAAGCTACAATAACAACTGCGCTCGGCATTGTATTCATCGCTCTCATTTTGATGTCCATGAATTTTTCCATACCTAAATCAGCGCCAAATCCTGCTTCAGTAACAACATAGTCTGCAGCTCTTGATGCAAAATCAGTCGCAATTATCGAATTACATCCATGAGCGATATTAGCGAAAGGCCCACCATGAATCATTGCCGGGGTTCCTTCTAAGGTTTGAACTAAATTAGGTTTAATCGCATCTTTAAGCAACATCGCTACAGCACCAGTAACCTTTAAATCACCGACTGTAACTTGCTTATTATTCTTGTTGTAGCCAACAACGATATTCGATACTCTGTTTTTTAAGTCCTCAATATCTTTGGATAAACATAATACTGCCATGATTTCTGATGCAACAGTAATATCAAAAGCATCATATCTTGGCGTTTCTTTCTTCATTGATAACCCGACTTGGATTTTCCTCAATGAACGGTCATTCATATCCATTGCTCTTTTCCAAATCACTTTTTCTGGATCTATTTTTAATTCATTGCCATGGAAAAGATGGTTATCAATAACAGCACTTATCAGATTATTAGCTGCTGTTATCGCATGGATATCACCTGTAAAATGCAAGTTAATATCTTCCATTGGTACAACCTGCGCATAACCACCACCGGCAGCACCACCTTTAACACCCATTACCGGACCTAAAGACGGTTCTCTTAAAGCTATAACTGTCTTATGCCCCAAACTAGCAATTGAGTCTCCCAACCCAATTGTAGTCGTTGATTTGCCTTCTCCAGCTTTAGTAGGGGTTATTGCTGTTACAAGAATAATCTTCCCTCTTGCATTATCTTTGTAGCGATTTATCGCATCAAAGCTTACTTTAGCTTTGAAATTGCCATAAAACTCAATATCTTGAGGATTTAAGCCAATTTTTTCTGCGATAATATCGATTCTTTTCATTTCTGCTTTTTGAGCAATTTGTAAATCTGTTAACATCATTCTTCCTCCTATTTAATTTCTAGAATTGTGACACTTTCAACACTTGCACTTTGTGGGAACATATCTATCGGGACAATCTTTTTGACACGATACTTAGGTTCTAAATCACTAATATTCTTCGCAAGAGTTGAAGGGTTACAAGAAATATAGACAATTTGTTTAGGTGACACTTTAAGAATAGATTCTAATACCGGATCGCTCATTCCACTTCTTGGCGGATCAAGAACAATAATATCTGGTTTTGCATTCTTTAACAATAATTTTGGCAGTGCACTTTCAACATGATCTTGGATAAATTCTACATTACCAACACTATTCAATTTAGCATTTTCTTTAGCGTCTTCAACAGAAGCTTGTGAATAATCAATACCATAAACTGTCTTTGCTTTTTCCGCCAAAAGAATAGTAGTTATCCCTATTCCCGAATATAAATCAAAGACAATTTTATCTTTATCAATCACAACTGATTCAATGATTAAATCATACATTTTTTTCATCTGAACTGAGTTTAATTGATGGAATGCATCAGGTGAAATCTTAAACTGATAATTTTGGAACTTTTCTTCGATTTTATCGATACCGGCAATAACTTTAATTGGATTAGCTATCACCAAATTGCTTTTTTGATTATCTAAACAATAACTTACTGATTTAACTTGTTTTACTTCACTTAATAATTCTTTCGCGATAACATCTAAGATACCATCATATTTTTTCACGATAAAAATAACGCTAGCGCTATCAGAGACCTCTAAGTACCTCACAACCAAGTTAAACAAATTCCCTTCTTTATTGCTTAAATCATAAGCTTTTTGTTGGTGTTTCCTCATGATTCTTAAAACATGTTGATTAATTGCATTGACCATCTTATGATGGACAATGCAGTTATCCACAAACACAAAATGATTAGAGTTTGGTTTATAAAAACCTAAAGCCAAACCAAAATTGGTGTTTTTAAATGGCATCTGCGATTTATTACGGTAATAATATGGATTTTCCAAGCCAATTGTCCTACTGATTTCAATCTTATCTGTATCAATATTAGTGTATCTTCTCAAAGCTTGTTTTAGAATTGATTGTTTGATTTTTAATTGCTCTTTATATTCAATATGTTGCATTTGACAACCACCACACTCCTCATAAAACTTACACGGTGGTGTTGATCTTCTATTTGATAGCCTTTCTATATCAATAATTTTACCAATAGCATAATTATCAAAACTACTTACTATTTCTACATTTACAACTTCTTTAAGGATAGCTCCAGGGACAAAAATCGCTATTTTTTGATAATAGCCTATTCCTTCTCCGTTAATACCTTGTTTTCTTATATCAAGTTTTACTTTGTCCCCTATATTCAGTTTCATATCTAATCTCCTATTAGACATTATACCAAATAATCTAATATAATAAAATACAAAAACCCAATTTGAAAACACAAACTGGGCTATATTCTATAATCATTTCAACACATCATTAATTATTGCTTTTCATCAATGGTATATGTACCAACAAAAGTTTTTAAAAAATGCTTAATCTCTAAATTATTAAGTTCTTCATATCTACTTAATAACTTCATTGTATCTTCTTCGATATTACTTAAATTTTCAATTTTCTCAATATAAATCAACTTATTATCTGTTTTAAGATTATTCTCCTTATCAATCAAGAGTTCCTCAAAAAGCTTTTCTCCCGGTCTTAAGCCGGTTATCTTGATCTGAATATCAACATATGGCTTCAAACCTGATAACATAATCATTTTTTCTGCTAAATCAATGATTTTGACTGGTTCTCCCATATCAAGAATAAAGATTTCACCACCAGAAGCATAAACAGCTGATTGAAGAATTAAACCTACCGCTTCAGGAATAGTCATGAAATATCTAATCATGTTTTCATCGGTTACTGTTACTGGCCCACCATTAGCAATCTGTTTTTTAAATAAAGGAACCACAGAACCATTAGAACCTAAAACATTACCAAATCGAACCGCGGAGTATTTAGTTTGACTTTGCTGGTTAAAACATTGAATCAGCATTTCTGCATATCGTTTTGTCGCACCCATCACGTTAGTTGGCCTTACAGCTTTGTCTGAAGAAACTAAAACAAACTTTTTAGCTTGATATTCACTAGCTAGTTTACACATGTTGTAAGTTCCTAATATATTAGTTCTAATTGCTTCTATAGCTGATGATTCCATCAATGGAACATGTTTGTAAGCTGCTGCATGGAAGATATAATCAGGTTTAAAAACAGAAATTATATCCTTCATCCTTGAGTAATTATATACCGATGCTATTTGGATTTTTAACTCGACTGGTTTATTTAATTTTTTAATGACATCAAGGTTCAATTCTGACAATAAATCATAAACGCCATTCTCATAAATATCGAGCATTAAAATTGAACTAGGATGATATCTTATTATTTGTCTAACAAGTTCCGAACCTATTGATCCTCCAGCGCCAGTAACTAAAACCCTTTTGTTTTCGATAAAATCCCCAATGCCTACAGTGTCTAGTTCTACAACATCACGACTTAATAAGTCTTCAACATTAACATCTGATATCGGTTCTTTATCACCTTCACGATAATCTTTGAACGAAGGCAACCTTTTTATTTTTACTGGTTTATTAATAAAAAAATTAATAATTTCTTGAAACCTTTTAGGCTCAATATTGACAATCCCGATAATAACTTCTTCAATACTCAGCCTTTCAATCAACTTGCTGATTTCTGATGTCGGACCAAAAATTGGAAAGCCTGATAACAGGTTGCCAATTTTGCTTTCATCATCATCAACAAATCCAATGACATGGTTATTCAAATTCGGATTATTTCTTAACTCATTAAGAACAATTTTCCCACCTGAACCTGCACCTACGATTAAAGTACGGTTTCCATTAGCGTAAGCATTTCTCGAACTAAACATGCTGATTAAACGTTTAAGAATTCTTGGACTAATCATAAATACTAGCTCAACCATAGTAGTTATAATAAAATAAATTTCATTAATAAACTCAAAATTTGGTATCGCCAAGGTAATAGCCATAATAATTAAATTCGATAAAATAACGACCCATGAGATTTTTACAACCTCATCAAGCCCAACATTAACCAAGACAATTCGATAAAGTTTCAACATATAATACAATACTATTTTAAAAACAACAATAAAAGGTAAAATAAGCAACGCTCTTACGTAATCAAACCCTGGAATTGGTAGCAAATATAAAGCAAAAATGGCTAATAAATAGGTTATCATGATTCCTAAAGCATCAATAATCATAAACCCCATTTTAGCCATGTTTAAAACTTTTTTACGCTTAGTAAACTTCATTTCCCCCATAGAATTTCCCCTTCTTTTCCTGAGTATATCTTAACATAAGCAAGTTATATTATCAATAAGTTATCCGACTTACAATAAAAAAAGAAGTCGAAATTTCGACTTCTTAAAACTCTTGTTTGTAAATCTTAAAGAAGAATGTCACGCCATCTTCATCGTTTCTTACGCCATAATCATAACCCAATGTCTCTAAAATTGATTTAACAATAGATAAACCTAACCCTTGACCACCATAAGCTCTAGTTCTTGCTTTATCAACCTTGTAGAAACTATCCCAAATGCTTAACATTTCTGTATCCGGAATTGTCTGACCAGTATTTCCGACTTCAACAATTACAGATTGATCAACTTCAATTTTCGTAGTTATCTTGATTTTTCTTTTCCCATCAATATGATTAATTGCGTTACTAATATAATTACTTAAAACTGATTGCAATTGATCAAAATCTGACTTAACAACTGCTTCTTCAATATCAAGTTCCAGCTCTATGTTCTTCTCTTTAAATATCAAAGCAAACAATTTCGAAGTTTCTTCAACAAAATTCTTTATTGAAAACTCTTTATAAACAAATTCTTTCTTTCCACTTTCTATTTGCGATATATTTAACAACTCCATGACAAGTGCGTTCATTTTATTCGTTTCATCCAAAATGATGTCTAAATAATCCTTTTTCGTTTCTATATCTAAATCAGGGAGCTTTAACGCTTCACCATACCCCATAATCAAAGCTAAAGGTGTTTTCAGTTCATGAGATGCATTAGCAACAAATTCCTTACGCATTTGATCTATTTTATTCTTATAAAGAATTTCTTTAGCTAATTTATCATTGCTTAACTGTAATTCCTTAATTGATTTTTCTAGCTGCATACTCATTTTATTAATGCTATAACCTAAATCGCCAATTTCATCATCTGATGTTACAATAACCCGATGAGAGAAGTCCAGTTTTGATATCTCATCAGCCACTCGATTAATTTCAATAATCGGATTAGTGAAACGATAACTTAAGAAATACATAATCAATCCAGCCATAATCATAAAGATAAAACCTATTAGAATAGTAAACGAGTTAAAAATACGGATACTGTCTTGAATCGAACTGAAAGTAATTGTTCCAATGTAAAACACATTTTGGCCAGCATCGTTTTCAGTCGCCACAAATAAGCCCAACATCTGATAATTATCTTGGTAATTATAAACCTCAGAATTCATCCCCAAAAGATAAGCGTCATAGTCGTCACCAACCTTGACTCTATCGCCAAAACCTAAACGTTTGTCTTGATTTTCGTTTAGATTATAATCGACTATAATTCTTGCCAAGATCTGATTAGGAATCGTTATATCATTCCCATAGATTCTTGTATACAAATTGGGTATTTCAACAAAAGCTTCAATTTGCACATCGCTAGGAATTGTCATATTTTGAACAAGAATTTGGAAATTTAAGTTATATCTACTTTCGATTTCTAACATTTTATTAGGAAGATTTCCGTCATTTAATCCAACATCTTTAACTTCTATAAAGGCATCAACTAATGCCGTCTCACGATTATTTATATAGTAGTTACGCAAAAAAGTATTATTCAAGATAATCAAACCAACGATAAATCCAAGAATAATACTATAAGTTAAAAGGAATAATTTTGATCTAATTGTCGATTTCATTTTCGATATCTAAACGATAACCGATACTTCTAACTGTAGAAATGTAATAAGCATAGTTACCAAGTTTAGCTCGCAATTGCTTAATATGGGTATCAACAGTTCGTAAATCACCAAAATAGTCATAGTTCCAAACAGCGTTTAAGATTTTGTCTCTTGATAAAGCTATTCCCTTATTATCAATAAAATATCTCAACAACTCGAACTCTTTAGGTGTTAAAGCTATTAACTCATCATCAATATAGACACGTCTAGAGGCCATATCAATTCTAATCGCCCCAAAATTAATCTCTTGGGCGTCTTTATTACTTTTACTTAATAGTTTATTGATTCTTGCTACTAAAACACTAGGTGAAAAAGGCTTGGTAACATAGTCATCAGCACCCAACTTGAAACCCTTAAGTTGATCATACTCATCACTTCTAGCTGTTAACATTACCACTGGTATCGTCATATACTCCCTGATTCTTTCCAAGACGAACCAACCATCATATTTAGGCATCATGACATCCAAGATTACTAAATCAACTTTCTTCCCTGACTCAAACAAAATATCAAGAGCTTCTTCGCCATCCTGAGCTTCTAGAACCTTATAACCATCTCTTACAAGAAAATCAGCTAACAATTTCCTAATTCTAAACTCATCATCAACAACTAAAACAAACGTGTTCTTCATAAAACCATCACATCCCTTATAAATAAAAATTCAACATACCAAATACGGGGGAGGTGGCATATTGAATTGTCTTGATTATAATACCAATATATGTTGAATTTGTGATAAAACAAATAATCCTATAAAAAAGTGCTGCATAACACTATAAGCAGCACTTTAAATAGTATGAACTATTCGTTTTCTCGATAATAGTAATAATCGTAATAAGAACTGCTTTTCTTCACATCAATATTGCTTAAAACGCCACCAATAATAACAGCGTTATTCTCTTTAAGCTGTTTTAAGGCTTGTTTTGACTGTTCTTTCTTAGTTTGATTATAAGCGACCACATAAACAACTCCATCAACGAGATTGCTAATCAATAAAGCGTCTGTAACGGCTAAAACAGGTGGCGAATCAATAATAATATAATCATACTTCGTTCTTAATTTTTCAACTAAATCAACAACAATTTTCGATTGAAGTATCACATGTGGAGTAGTTAATCTACTGCCCGTCAATAACAAATCAACTTTTGACTCATCACTAATAATCAACTCTTCAACTGGTTTTTCATTAACTATAAAATCATAAAAACCAATATCATTAATCTTATGAAAAGCTTTATGAATCTTTGGTCTGCGCAAATCAAAGTCAAGAATGATTACCTTCTTTCCTCTTTCAGCGTAAACAGATGCGAGGTTAATCGCGGTTGTTGTTTTTCCATCCTCAGGCGTAGGTGAAGTAACCTGGATAACCTGAAAAGGTTTATCCAACCCATTCATTCGTATATTTAACTCTAATTTTCGATAAGCTTCTGCCTGAGGCGAGTTCGGTGTTTCGATAACTACATTTTTATATTCAAAAAATTCCATCTAGTCCACCAACTTTCTTTCTTTAATCGTTCCTGGAACAGCTGCGATTACCTTAATATTTAAATGTCTTTCCATTTCTTCAACGGATTTGAACTTATTATTGAAAAACTCTTTAATAAATACTATTCCTAAAGAAACAATTCCCCCAAGCAAAACACTGATAATAACATTTAGAGTTTTGTTTGGCGAACTTGGGCTAGCCGGTAACTTAGCTTCATCCAACACTTTAAGTTTGTTTTGCAATAATACATAAGGACTCTCTTCATCATTAGCGATTTTAATCGAATTCTCAACAAGCTTATTGGCTATTTTTTGAGCTAACTCAGGCGACTGATTAACTACAGAAATATGAATGATTAGAATTTGATTTGTGGTTGAAACAGAAATCGAATTTCTAATCGCTCCTAAAGAAACACCACTTAATTCAGGAATATCATTTTGAACGCTTTCTAGAATTTTATTGGATACAATAAACTCACGATAAGTTCCAATTAAATTATTAGCGATAACAATCGCTGATTGTTCATTCGTTCCAGTTGATTCAACATCAACTTGAACAATTAGCGAGGTATTAGCGGTATATTTTGGCGTAACAACAACAAATGTATAAACAATGCCAATTACAACCACCCACATTGTCACAATTAAAATAAGCGCAAAGTTACTCCAAACTATTTTTATTAAATCTTGAAGACTGACGCCTTCAGTTTCCTCAAGATTCTTCGAATCAAGATACTCGTTCATAAGATTCTCCTCACTAAAAAAATTATCGAATATAATTATATACTAAAATACATAATAAAACAACACAACAGTCAAGCTACCTAGTAATACCAATGATGATGGAAGCGAAACCAAAAAGGAAGTTATAGATATAGAAGAAACCTAGTTTCCCTCTCCTAAACCAGATAAAAATCCATTTCAAAGCGTAATATGTCGCAACTATACTCATAGCCAAAGCTGATAAATAATAAATAAAATGTAAATAGTTGCTGAAGTCGAAACTTGATGTGATTGTTTCCGGATTAAACTCTGCACTCAGCAACAATTGAAATATTGATCCTATTGATATTGGGATAAACATGATAAAAGTAAATCTCAACGCTGAATCCATCGACAACTTTCGGTGTAATCCAGCAGCCGTTGTAACCCCTAATCTACTTAATCCAGGAATAATTGAAACAACTTGAACAACCCCAATATAAAATGAATCTGCTGAAGTGATATCACGATTTATGTTCGAATTAGTTACATTTCTTACGATGTATAATATTGTTGCGGTAAACAAAGACCCAACACCAATTACAACTAAAGGATTAGCGACATAAAAGGGATTAATCAAAAGGTTAAAGAAATATCCGACAAATATTATTGGTAGAATGCTAATTAAAACATTCTTTAAGTAATAATAGCTCTTTTCATTCTCCTTGGTTCGATTTTTTTTGAAGACATAACCAAAAAAATCTACGATTAAAACCTTGAAGTCTTTTCTCAAATAATAAATAACCGCAATCATTGAACCCAAATTGATAATAATCAAAAAGAATACACTATTATCAACCCCCAAATCAATGAACTCTTGCACAAAAGCAACATGCCCACTTGATGAAATAGGTAAAACTTCGGTGAAACCTTGAATAGCACCGAGGATAATGTATTTAATTATTTCGATAAGTATTTCCACATCACTACCTCCTGCCTATCTAATAATGTATAAAACCACCGCTAAGAAGCCTACTCCAAAACAATAATAGCTAAAGTATTTAAGTTTTCCACTCTTAAATATACTAAATATCAATTTATATGCGAAGAAAGTTGCGACCGCTGCGGCGATAAAAGCGCCAAAATAATAAGCTAAATCAACTCCAGTAAACTGAGTAGACTCCACTTCGAAAAACTCTAAAATTAAAACTCCTGTTGTTGCTAAAGATATGAATATATACATAAGGAAAGAAAAATTTAATGCCGAAGTAATTGATGAACCTCTCTTCAAAGCCGTTGAAGTCGTCATACCAGACCGTGATATTCCTGGAAACAAAGCTACCGCTTGTGATAAACCGATTAACAAAGTATCCAACCAAGAAAACTCTGAGTTACCTCGTCTAAACGTGATATTGCTAATCAAGTAAATTACAGTCGCTGTTATTAATAACCCAACTCCTGCTAATAGTATATCATATTTTATCATATACTCATTAAGTATTGGTTTGAGAAATAAACCCGCCAATCCCGCCGGTATGCATGCTACAAGAATCTTTATCAAGAAAATTGTATTCTCATAATTCTCGCTTCTTTTTTCTTTCTTAAAAACATAGATAACCAATGATTTAATCAAAGCAAATAGCTTCTTATGGTAGATACAAAGAAACGTTACTAATGAACCGGTATTAAGAATTATTAAGAACAAAACCCCTTGATCAATGTCAACTCCAAGCAGAACTTTAACCAACTCAACATGTCCACTAGATGAAACTGGCAATACTTCGGTTATTCCTTGGATCAAACCCAAAAAGATATACTTAAAAAACTCCCAGATACTGAACCCCAAATCTCTCACACCTTCCCCAAAAAACAAAAGTTAAAAGAAAAAGCCTTATTGTTTCGGCTTTTTCTGAATAAGTCTTATTTGTACTCGCTCATCCACAAACCGTGTATATTACAATACTCATATACTTTGATTTCCGAATTAAAATCTACATAAAACTCAGCTTGTGGCAATTCTTCAGGCTTAAATGTTTTTATATAGTACTTATCTCCGTTTTTGATAAAAATCCATTGAATAAAATGTTTTTCAAGCATTGGATGAGGAACAGACCCTACCTTAACCATAATTTGATTATCACTGATTTTTTCAACTACAGGCAAATGTTTCTCATTGCCTTCTTCCATTTTCTTTGGCTCAAGAAGAATCATTTCTTCGCCACAGCAAACTAAAGTAGAATTAACTGGGTAAGTATAACAAATTCTTTTGCAAAGCTCGCAATAATAAATATTCATAGATATCCTCCCTTAATATTTTCTAAAATGATATTAACATAAAACCAATATTTTTTAAAGGTTCTACAACAAGTTAGGTTACTTTAATGCTTTTTTGCTACGATATCTCAAAATGAAAAACATTGATAAGCAATAAATCAAACAGCCAAATAATGCAATTAGTTCGAAAGTGCTCTCATACGGCTTCCCATATCCAAGTGATGGTAACATCAAGAAACCAAATAAAGGTATCGCCATCGTAATCGCTGTCCCTGAGCCTAAAACCATCTCTTCAGCTACTGGTGATTCTAAGTTTCTGTCTAAACCTTTAAGTAATGCAATCCCTGTAGAGGCTACACCGCAAAGCATTCCAAACAAACCTACGAAATACTCATCTTTAAAATTAGGATATACCATTTTTGTAACAAATCTTACATAGAATAGAGTTGCAACTCCCCCAACCATTGAAATTAAGATTAATAAGAATCCAAAATCTGATAGAAAATCAACAGTGATTGTAAGTACAGCACCAGTAATCATGAAATTGAAACATAAAGAACTGATATTAGACAAAATATAGTCATTGGTCATAAAGTTAATATTTTTACCCTTCTTCTCAATTTTCCGAAGAATAATCTTATAAACCAAAGCATAACCAATACCAATAATAAAGTTAAATCCAGATAAAAGATTAAAGATTGTATTACCAATATCACCAAGTCCAGTGAGCACACCTTGTAATAAAGCTAAGGTCAACCAAACTAAACCGTATATAACAAATAAAATTACAACTTGAACAGTTAACCCATCTAAAACACTAATCTCTTTAACTGTATCAATCTCTATATTAGTTTTTTGAACTGAGTCATCCCAATATCTTTTTGTTTTTTCAATTCCTCTTCTTCTTGACAAGACATTAATTGCCAAGACCCCGATTGTTCCACCAAAAACAAAACCTAAGAATGCATAAGACGCCCCCAATGCAACCCCGTGGCCATTAAGCATTTCACTCCACATACCGCCAAAACTAGTTGCTAAACCTGGTCCTTGTCCAAAACCTAAAGGCAATAACATTCCCGCCCCAACAAACTTATCACTGAAAAACAAAAGCACTAATAAAATACCAATAAAGCCTTGTAAAGCATATGTGCTTGTAATAACCATCCCAGTAGACCACAACTTACGCTTATTATCAGTTTTCGTCCGTTTAAGTGTTAGTGATATAAATCCTAAAGCTAAAGCGTGATAAACTATGGCTGTCATAACTTCGACATCAATATTATACGACCAAGGAATAAAAACACTAGACAACAATAAACCAATTATCCCTCCCAGTAAAGCTGTTGGTAAAACGATTCGGTTTAAAAACGGCACATTTTTCTTTAATATCTTACCAATAAAAAGTAAAACCCCAATCAATAAAAAATAAACAATAATATCCCAATTACCCATTAACATGTTCCCCCTTCAAATAGTTGATAACATCATAATATAACATAGGATCTTTTAATTTGAAAAGGTATGTCTTCTTTTCATAATCAAACGATACTTCATTTTTCTTTGTTAGTGTTAAACCGTTAATCTTTTCTAAATCAAAAACGAACTCCTTCATCTTATTTTGAACATATAATTGATTCTTGATAATCTCCAAATCCGCATGCCCCATTGGTGTAGACTCATATTTAACCATGTCAACTGAGAACATTGATCCCTCAGTATAAATCACATTCTTTACAATTTTTCCTAGTTGTTGCTTCTGCAGTTTATCCCATTCAACAAGATTATCAAAACTTAAACCACTTAACAATGAAAAAGCATCAAAGAAAGCAATATGGCCACAATCTTTACAAAAAATATCATTGTTCTTTGTATAAATTGTCTGATGTTTTAAACACTTAGGACATACATAGATATAGTTCTCTAAACCTAAAGCTCGTTTCTTTGGATTATAAAGATGTCTTTCTTTTCGATTCCAATCAAAATCATTAAACTTCAATGCCTCTGATAGCTTATTATATATTTCATCAAGACTATAATTTTCAAGTTCATTTCCTTTAAAAAGTGTTTCAAAGTTTAACTCTAATAAACCATTCCTAGTTGGTTTATCTCCCCATCTTGGTATCGTTAAGTATGCCCCATTAGTTTTACAAACAACTACATCAAGTTTAAACTTCTTAAACAACTTTACAGTTGCATATGGTATCGGGCTTTGTTCACCAAAGAATGATGAATTGCCTTCAGGAAACAGCATGACGCCTCTACCGCCATCAACAACCCTCATCATTTCTCTAATCGTATTAATATCGCTTTGCCCTTTTCTTTTTGGTATTGAGTAAATTAATTTTTGCAAAACAAAACGCATGTTTTTATTCACAAACATGAAGGCATTAATAACTGGATATGGATATTTCTTTAAAAAAGCCGAAGTATATATCCCGTCATGTAAAGAGGCGTGATTGCCAATTAAAAAATACGGGTCTGTTCTCTTCGGATCAAAATCATTATTTTTTATCTTAAACTTAAATTTACTGCAATAGAATAGTTTTAACAAAGGTTTCAAAAATTTCTCTCTAGTATTCATTCAATCACAACCTTAATAGTGATTATATCACAATAACCGACTCTTTCTCAATAATTTCTAAATAAATAAACTTTTGTTAATCAATATTTTCATGATAATAAAATATCATTTGAACTATTTATTATGAAACACTTTGATTTATATCTTTCTTTAAGAATGTTTATTGCCGCTTCTCCAGTGCAGTGAAGCGGGATAACATTCTCGACTCGCAACTTGTTAAGACCATCAATGATTTGATTAATCTCTTCTTTACTTGAATCTTTTAGATGGAGTCCTCCTATCAAGTATTTAATGTTACATTTGGGAAAATGTTCAGCCAATTTTTCTAAAGATTTAATTAAGTCGAAGTGAGCACAACCAGTAAATACAGTTAAACATTTATCAGATTTAACTATTAGCATTATTTCATCACGGAAATCATCTTTTATCCATATATTGTCTTTCATGTAGAAATTATGTTTTCTTGCACTTGCCTGAATATTGGCTAAAACATATACATTACCACCTATTTTCATTAAACCTTCCACAAAAATATAACTATCTGCTAGTTTTACTTTCGCTTCCAAATCTATACCATTAAAATAATACTCACCATTGACATTCTTATACTTTTCTATAAATGAATCTTTATGTAAGTAGACGGGTATTTTTTGATCAATATGTTTTAAACCATTAGCATGATCATAATGCCCATGACTAATAATTATCCCTTTCAAATCAGAGATATTAATCGATAGACTCTTAAGTTTTTTAATAAATTGGTCTGATTGGCCTGTATCAAATAACCACTTGTCTTCTTTAGTATTGACAAGTATTGATAATCCGTGTTCACAACTTTCAATTCTGTCATCAACCAAAACTCTCATTGTAACCATGCTTTTCTACCTCTATATATGTATATCTTAATATCATAATCAGAATAAGTCAATAAATCAAAAAAAACAGAAACTCTAAATTACGAGTTTCTGTCTTATTTTATTATGTTTTTTAAGCTGGTATTGCGTTGCCTATAACATTTTGAAGTTCTTCAAAAATTTCATCAATACGATCCTTTTGGGCTTGTGTTAAAGTTGCAAAATCAAATGCTTTAAACTCGCCAGATACAGAGCTAAGATAATCAAGTAATGCATCAGCAACATCAGGAATAAATTCAACATCTAGGTCAACGAATACTTCTTTAGCTAATAACACACCTAACTCAGCAATTATTCCGTCGAAGATTGCGCGATTCGCTGTTGTCATATAATCATCATAGTTACTCATTAGGAAAATCAATGGTAAGAAGTGAGAATCTACGCCATAGATTTCTGAATAGTTGTCTCCATATGTGCTTTCATAAAGGTTAGCATAAGCTAAGAAGACATCTCCATCATCTAAGAAGCTAAATAAGCTTTGAATCAATTGATATTGATACTGACTTGTCGCTTCAATGAATGCCTCTAGTTCAGCAATAATTTCTTCTATCATTTCTGCTTGTTCAGGATCTTCTACTGTTCCTAAATTAACATTCAACATAAATCCTAGCGATAATTTAGCCATTTCAATAATCAAAGTGTCTCTTACAGTTTCAAACTCTTCTAAAGTTCTTTCCTTAACAACTGAGTTAACTAAATAAATCACTTGGTCCACAATCCTGAAGCTATAAAGATTGTTATAATAATCGTACTCATTCCAATCTCTTCCATAGTAGTTTTCCCAGAAAGAATCTTCCCAAGCTGCTTTTTCAGCCATTATAAGAAGAATTTGACCTTCAGATGCTACAAAAGCATCAAGCAAATCTCTAAATGCATCTGCAAAGATTGCTTCAAGAGCCATCATTTTTTGGAAACTGAAGAATGCTAGAGTAGCAATCGAGCTCATTCCAGTATCACCAAGTTCTTCTATTAAAGTAGCCATATACATATCAAACATTGCTTGTTTTTCAGCTTCTGTATAAACCGAATTAATTTGGTTCATCAATGCTTCATTTTCATCTAAGAACTTATCAACATAAGTGATAACCAAAATAATCAACTTAGCTTGTTTTGTATAATCATGTTCATCGCTAACGCCGATTGCTTTTACAGCTAGGAAGAATGGTAAATCGAAGTTATCAAAGAATGTAACGAATGCTTCGAAAGTTAACAACATCGTTCCAGCTAATTTTTCTGGATACAATAATTCACCAACTTCAACACCTTCAACTGCTTCAAGAACATCTGTAAGTGAATATAAAGTATTAACAAGTAAAATCATATCTGTCAAACTTGGCATTGTTTCAAATAAAATATCTGCAATTTCATCTTTAACAAGAACTAATTCATTAACATTTAAGTTTTCAATGCCATCAGTACCTGCTAAATTAACGATTTGTTGCACTAAGTCTGATGTAATCATATCTTGAATTGACATGATGTAATTAATAACAAATAGGATTGTTTTAATAACATCTTCATTAGACTCTTCCATCATTGCTTTGACTTCGCCCATAACAATTATTTGTTCGCTATAGTAGTCAAGATCGCTTTGATACCAATAATACCCATAACCAATCATTTCTTGATAATATAAAACTTCTTCTTCATAATAGCTGATTTGTGAGTCTATTTGCATTGGTAACATGAACTTAACTAATGCTGAGATAATTGCCTCAGGATTAACTACAGAGTCCATTAGAGTATCAATTGCTGCATACGCTGCGCTTGGTTCTTCAGCTTCATCCATTGCTTCCATAAACGCCATGAAAGCATCATACATTGCTTGGAACTCAGACGCTAACATACCTTTATTTACCAACTCTTCAGCAAAAACATCAGGTAATGGTAATCCCGCCTCAGAAATAGCAAGTTTCATTGCCGCATACTCAGAAACGATATCTTCAACATAAGCTATTGAAACACTATGAACAGAATCTTGCATACCAGCTGGAGCTTTTGTTACAACAGTAAACACAATTCTTGATCCTTCTAAAGCTGAAAAATCATATGAATTTGTTGTAACAGTAGCAACCTCTACATCATCAGCAAATACAATGTAGCCACTTGCTTGAGCCACCGCTTCCCAACTTAAAACTTTTCCATCTATAGTTAAGTTCTTTGGAAACGCGATCTGCTCGTCATAGTTGATTCCAGTTTCAGTTCCACCAGTTGTTGGCGCAGTAGTTGTTGGAATATTTGTAGTAGTTCCATTACATGCAACAAAACCGAAAACAGTGAACATCATAATAAATAAAACAAATAATTTTTTCATTCTTTCCTCCCTTATTGAATAATTATAATCTCTCTATTTAGCAAAGAGACGATATTATCTTGCCTTATATTATAATCCTTTTTATCTTAATATACAAATCGATTAATGAAAAAGTTGAAAAAATGTAATAATCTAATCTAAATTGTTCTTACTTCTTCACTTATTGATACTGACTTAATTTTTTTATAATAGTATACATAACTAATCAAAATGCTAAAAAGTACAATTAAATAGGTAAGGCTTATCGATGTCACTGTCGCCTGTAATTCCTTATAGTACTCAAAGAATAACAACACATATTTCAAATGGTAAGACAAAATTAATATCTGAACAAAACCCACAATAAAAATAACTAATGTCACGACAATCGCTTCATAGATTAAATCAACAAGAACGCGTTTATTTCCTATTCCCAGGACTTTCACTTTAGCAATATCATTTTTTAAAGAATAAAACTTTAACGATGTATTATTAAATACAACAAAAATAAAACTGAGAATAATAAAAATCGTGATGACTGTAAATAAAGCAAGAATATTACTCGATAACTCGACTTGAGTTTGCATTTGCACTCTAGCATCACCAACAAAATACATTCTCGGTCCAAAATCTCTAACTAAATCTGTAATCAAACGATCTGGATTATTCGAGTTAATAACAATCGTATTAAACTCAGTCCCATAAACATCTGCTCTTTCATAAAGATTGGAGAATACTATTTGATCAAAATTAGTATCAATAAAACCCCCAAGAACAAAATCTTTTTCTCTCAAGTCTGGCGTTAAGTTAACTTTGATTATGTCACCAACACTCAGCCCATATACCACATGATAGGATGAAGGCATCAAAATATAGGGCAGTTGATGGTTTAAATATATCTCATCAACATCATCATAACTATAAGTGAAATACTTGCTTAAATCGTTCATGTCAACAGAGATAAAATTCCTAATTAAGACATTTTCTTTGTCATTAATCGTAATTAGAGTATCACGATAAAATAATGCTGGATTCGCACTCTCAACATCATAGGTATATACTTCATCAATTATTGAATCTTGATAATTATGAATGTTGGTTATCAATATATCGAAATGATTGACGGTGGTAAACAACTTAATTTCACTACCAATAAACAACCTTACAGTTATCATTATACCGATAACAACTAAAGCCACAAACATTACATGAAGCGATTGGTGAAGACTTCGATTGTTAGTCATGTACTTAGCGTTAAAAATCGAAAAAGTACTCCTTCTTCTAGTGAAAAATTTAAGAACAAGTCTAAGAGCTAAAACCAATATATTAATGCTTAAGTATATGGAGAAAACGACAAGGAAAAGCGAATTAATCTGAGCACTAAATGGCTTAAAGAATATTAAAACCAAACAAAAGACAAGAAGTGATACCAAAAAGAATCCGTTAAATTTCGCCAAAACATAACGCTTATCACGAATTTTATCTATAGTGTTCTTACGATAATGATTTCTTAATAAAATATAATTCTTAATTACAATAACAACACCTAGCATTAACAAGGTTAATAGTATAGTGCTTGGATTGATAATCAATAGAGACGAAATGCCATAGAAGTATGCGCCAATATTTACGACAACATGAGCAATAATAACACCTATCACAAAACTAATGATTATATATAACAACCACTGGATTGTGCAAACTAAATACCCTAATTTTTTATTAGCACCTAACGTTTCAAATACACCAATCTCAATAAAAATATCTTTTAAAACAATTAAGAAAAGCGAGTTAAGAACAATGACAAGAGCTAAAAGTACGATAATACCTGCTACCACAATAATTGAAACATACTCATTTACTATTGCATCTATTCTTTCTTCATCAACAACTAATCTTATATTGTAATCCATATAATTTTGATCGATTTTCAAACGTTCAAAAGTTTCTTCTATGTTATTAGTACTAATATAAATGACATTTCCAAAATTATTCAAAAAACTGAAACCATATAACTTGTTTAAGAGTTCTTGTTTGTCAATAAAAAAGTTTTCTCCTTTAAATATCCCTTGATCTTTCACAATACCATTAACTTCATACTCATAGAAATTATCAAGAATGTAAAAACCAAACTTATCGCCAATGGATAATCCGTGTTTTTCTGCATAACTTTCAGTGAGAATAGCTTTTGTTGCCCCAAGCGTTATGTCAACACCCATCAATCTTTCAAACTCATGCTCAAGAGCTGATAATAAACTTGAATAATACACCTCTCCATCATGTTCAGTTAATACTTGAAGATTAAAGAAAGGCAAAGCAAAATTGATATTTTCATAATTTTCAATGATTTGTCGTCTGTTGATTAACCTGGCTACTGAGTATTCATCATAACTGATGATAATGTCGGTATTAGGGTAACGCGACTGCGCTTCTTTTGTAAAGATATCTTTATAAATGCCCTTTATACCTAACATCATCATAAAAATAGCAAAAAGAAGTGATAACGTAACAATTATCACTGCTGTCGTTTTTAAATTAGAAGTTAAGTTTCTTCTTGCTATTAGTAAAGCAAATTTGTTTTCACTCAATAAACTCACCATCTATCAAATTAATAGTTCGATTACAGTATTTTAAATAATCTTCATTATGGGTAACCAAAACAATTGTCAGTTTGTTCTCTTCGTTTAATTTTTTCAGTAATTCCATAATCTCTATTCCCTTTTTTTGATCTAAGTTACCAGTTGGTTCATCTGCAAAAAGAATTTTTGGATTATTGACCAGCGCTCTAGCAATAGCAACTCTTTGTTGCATCCCGCCAGACAACTCATTCGGAAAATAGCTCTTGTGCTCTTGCATTCCTACTAGTTTTAGCAGTTCTTCGATTCTTTCTTCATCTTTATTCTTGGCAATAACTTCTGCCAATAAGATATTCTCATATGCCGTTAGGTTTGGAATTAGGTTGTAGAATTGAAAAACAAAGCCAAAATAATTTTTTCGCAAATCAGCAATCTGTTCTTCATTAAAATCGTTTAATCTATTTTCTTCTACTAAGATTTCTCCACTATCGATTTTTTCTAGCGAGCTTAGTGAATAAAGCAAGGTTGTTTTCCCGGATCCAGACGGTCCAACAATACCCAAAAAATCGCCTTCATTAATTTCTAAGGAAATGTTTTTTAAGATGTGATTCTTCTCTTCGCCTTGAGTGTAGAACTTATTTATTTTTACAGCTTCTAGAACTTTCACAATTATTATTACCTCTCATATTTGATAACTAGATAATATCATTTAAGCCCTGATAATTCAATAATAAATAAAAAATGCCAGCATTTCTCACAACATCAAATGTGAACGCCAGCATTGCTTATATATTCACCATTATTCTTCAATCTTAACTTTACACTTAATATGATTTGTTTCATATTTCAACCAAAAGAAACCCAGAACAATGATTAACAAAGCCAAAAGTTTATAAGGAAGCCCCGCTAAAGGTAGCGCAGCTACTGCAAAGGTGATTCCGATGGTCGCAAAAAAAGCAATTACACAAGGGGTACAGCCATAGGTAAGCATTCCAAATAATACAGCTACACCGGACATAAAAGATCCTTTACCTTCTTTCCCTGTCAATTTAACTAATGCAGTAGAAATATTCCACATGGCCGCACTAATAAAGGCCATCATTATATTTAACACAACGTTACCAATAACTAGAAATACTCCATAATCCTCTAGCATTTTTGTATAGCTAGTATTCAAAAAATCAAGGAGCGTATAAAGCCCAATAAAAATCATAAAAACGATTGTGCCTTGAATAATGTATTTTCTCTCTTTTTGCATTTTTAAAATAGTTGAAAACATTACACCCACCTCTATTGTCATTTGTATTATATCATAAACTTATAACTTAACTAAACAATATGCGCTATTACAAAGTAATAAAAAAAGCAAGGCTCCCCTTGCTTTTTAAACAACCCCTTACAAATCACTCCTAATGAAAGGCATTGACATACATCTTGGCCCCCCACGTCCTCGGGAAAGTTCACTAGAAGGCATCTTATGAATCTTTATTCCATTCGCTTGTAATAGTTTATTAGTGATGTGATTTCTTTCATACACAATTACTTCTCCAGGTCTGATTACCACAGTATTCGCTCCATCATTCCATTGTTCGCGGTCGCTAGCTACTGGGTCATCATCTCCTCCACAAGGAATCAGTGTTATTTTTCTTTCAAGATACTTTGTCAAAATGCTGTCCAGCATTCCTTCTATTGGTACAACATTCAATTTATGCTTATGTTCTTTCGATCTAGTAATCTCATAAGCCTTTATTTGATGCCTCAACTCTTGATGGATTAAGAATTTATCATAATCAACTTGAGTAAAAATTGTATCTAGATGCATGAATGCCCGGCTTTTTGGAATATCAATAGCTAATACTATTTCATAATTTGTTTCATTAAAATAAAATAGATTTTTTGCTAGTCTTTCAATAGCAGCTGGATGAGTTCTTTCAGAAACCCCAACAGCAATAATTTTATCTGATAAAACTAAAATATCCCCGCCTTCTAATGTAGGAATCATCTGTCTGTTGTAAAAATGAGGAATTTCCTTACTACCATAGATTGGGTGATACTTAAAGATATACTCTCCATAAATAGTTTCTCTAGCTCTAGTAACAGAGAACATTTTTGAGATTGCTACACCATTACTAACTATTGAAAAAGGATCTCTTGTAAAGTATAAGTTAGGCATCGGGTCAGTAACAAATGGATAATCACGGATATAATCAGAAAGAGTTCTTTTTGTGAAGTTAGGAACTTCATCTTTTCTAATGCCTGACATAGTTGTACTTACTATTTCTTTTGAAGACTTCATACTCTTCAAATAACGAAAAACCAAAATTTTTAAAGTATCACTTGTTATTAATGACTCTTCAATAAACTGATTGATAAAACTATCCTTTATTTCTTCAGAAACATCTAAAGCTTCAGCCACCAAATCTACCAAGTATAAAACTTCAACGCCGTTCTCACGAAAAATATCAGCAAAAGCATCGTGCTCTTTCTGCGCAAGGTCCAACCATGGTATGTCATCAAACAATAATTGATTAAGCCATTTTGGTGTCAGATTCTCAATCTCTCTTCCAGGTCGATGTAATAATACCTTCTTCAATTCTCCGATTTCTGATTTTACATTAAGCAAACTCATAATACTCTCCTTTTTAAAGTAATTTAAATTCCGCAGTAAAATGTCTTAGAATGTTAGATTCGTATGAAAACTCTATACCTTTTAATTCTGGCCCTTTTTTAGCAACATTTATCAAACATTGTGCAACATAATTTAAGTGTTCCATTGTATATGTTCTTCTTGGTATAGTCAATCTTAGAAACTCTTTTTCGGCTTTTAAGTTCTCGTGAGTGTCTGGGTCTCTTCCCAATAATAAAGAGCCAATTTCTACCGCTCTAATTCCACCCTCTAAATATAATTCATTACAAATCACTTGAGCGGGGAATTGATTATAAGGAATTTGCGGACAAATTGCACCGCAATCAACAAATACAGCGTGACCCCCAGTAGGATATTGAATTTGTACCCCACCTTCAATAAGCTTATCGCCAAGATAACGAACTTCATCTAATCGATATTTTAAGTAATCCTCATCTAGCCCTTCATTCAAGCCTACAGCTAGTGCATCCATGTCTCTTCCTGATAAGCCACCATAAGTTGGGAAACCTTCCATAGGAATAACTCGAACTTGGCATTGTCTGAATAAATCTTCATTGTCCTTGATAGCGATTAAGCCGCCGATATTAACAAGTCCATCTTTTTTACTGCTCATCAAGAAAACATCAGCTAAAGCAAAGGTTTCTAATGCAATCTCTCTTACCGATTTATTCTCATAACCTTTTTCTCTCAGTTTTATGAAAAATGAGTTTTCAGCATATCTTGCCCCATCAATAACGACTGGAATATTATTTTTTCTAGCAATTGCTGAAACTTTCTTCATGTTGTCTAAAGAAACGGGTTGTCCACCAGCTGAGTTGTTAGTAATTGTCATAATGATTGCTGCGATGTTTTCGTTTTTTCTATAAGCAATTATTTCTTCAAGTTTTTCAACATTAAAATTACCTTTAAAAGGATAATCCAAATTTAAATCAAAACATTCATCGCAAACACAATCTATTGCTCTTCCACCAGCTAATTCAACATGAGCTCTAGTCGTATCAAAATGGATATTGGATATTACAAACATACCTTCTTTTTTAATTAGGTTTGGTAGAACAACTTGTTCTGCTCCTCTGCCTTGATGAGCGGGAATGATATATTTATAGTTTGTTATTTCTTTTACAGTATCTTCAAGTCGATAAAAGCTTCTTGACCCTGCATAAGCTTCATCACCTATCATTAATGCTCCCCATTGGAAGTGAGACATCGCTCCAGTTCCACTATCTGTCAGCAAATCAATAAAAACATCCTCTGACCTAAGTTTAAAGGGGTTGTATCCCGCTTGTTTAAGTTTAATTTCGCGTTCTTCTCTACTAATAAGTTTAATTGGTTCCACCATTTTTATTTTAAATGGGGGAAGTGAATAATTTGTCATGTATATCTGTTTTAGCCTCCTATAATGGTTATGAAAACCCTTTCTTACCAAGGACAATTATACTATAAAAGTGTCTTTTAGTAAATGAAATATAAAAGTAAAAGATTAGAAACCGAAGTTTCTAATCTTTAAAAATGAGATCTCGATGTAATTTATAAATCTCAATCATGTGTCCAATGTTACCTTCACCAGCAAACTTAGATGTGTCATAAAAATTTTCATTTATGTCAACCCACACCAGTTTGTGAACTTCTTCCACAAGACTAATATCTTTTGATAACTTACCAATAAATACAATCATTTCCATATCAATAACATGCCAAACAAAATCCATGAACAAAGTTAGTTTGATATCGTAGTTCTTAATGCCAGTTTCTTCAAACAACTCTCGATATGCACTAGCCAGATTATCTTCGTTATTCTCTATCTTACCGCCAACTAGATTGTACTTACCCTTATAAGGATTCTTCGAACGATAGCACATCAATACTTTGTCTTCAGCTTCATTGAGAACAATTATTAGGTTATACCGCTTCATTACCATAACCAGTTATAAACCAAATATGTTAAAAGTGAGATGCTTGTTGAAAGGAAAGTTCCCCAGATCAAATCAACGACTGTAACAATAATTGGCCAATCTTTTAATGTAGCAAGATTAGTTAAATCATAAGTAGCGTATGTCATGAATCCAAACAACGCCCCCGCTAGCAAAACTTTTGATATGCTGCCAGCTTCCACAGCAGGCATTACCACAAAGTAAACCAATCCGACAATGAATAGCAAATAAAAAATAATAGCCGCGATGAAGTTTGGTCTTTCAGCCATTAAATGACCGATGTGATTTTTATAAAACTTTGGAGCAATCAATCCGAGCCATAAGGCGTCTATCGCTAAAAATATAACAAAAGCGATAATATACATTTTAAAAAAGTTCATAATTTTCATCTCCTTTGGAATTTATCCATTTTTTTTACATATTCATCAATATCAAATTTTCTTTGCAAACCTGAAGCATTCATATATCTTAGTTTACCAAAAATTGGTCTTTCAGTCCATGCGCGATCATGCTTTCCAAAGCACCAAGCAACTCCACAATAGCCATTTGGTGTCATTCCATCATAGAAATAATAATCATTTAAATAAATAGCAATTTCATATGCATCCTTATATGTATTAGACCACTCAATTATCTTCTTACACCAGTACATTCTCATATAAGAATGCATTCTTCCTTGATAAATCATTTCCTTCATTGCCGCATTAAAATATGGATCATGAGTTCTGAAATTAAGATAATCATCGATAGAATAAACATATTCTCTTGAATCGTCTAGATGATTTTCCATCGTTTTATACGCCCAATCATAGGAAATGTAATCAAACTTATTATATCTAGCATTGTAATATACAAAATTATAAGCGAGTTCTCTTCTGACAATCAACTCTTCTAGAAAAGCTTCTTGATTAGGTTTGTTTGACTTTCTAACGTGATTATAGATAGTCACAGGAGAAATAAATCCATATTTAAGATAGACGCTTAAGCTTGACGTATAATCATTACTTGGATTATTATGCAAATGATAATACTCTAACTTATGGTCAATAAAATCTTTAAGAACCAAAATTGCTTGAGTTTCAGCTTTTGTAGGTTTTAGATCGGATAGTACCTCATTACAGTAATTTTGGATGTTCTTGTGAATTTTTGGTCGAATTGTTCTTGCAGAATATTCTTCTTTTTCAGATGCAATTACCACTGGCACGAAAACATTTGACTCAACGTAAAACATACTTATTTTATTCTTGAAGGAAAAAATTCTATATGGTTCAAGATAATCTAAGTCAAAACGCAAATATGGTTTATCAACAAAAATCGCTGATGATTTACTTAAAACTTCTTCAATGTTTTCACTTCGATTAACTGTATAAATTTCATTACTGAATACTGATAAACTTTCTGTCAAATCTGAAGTAATTTCGTTAAAGTAGTTCAAATTACGAGAGTTCAACTCGCTAGGCTTCACTACAATAATAACTAACTTCAACCCTTTTGTTCTAGCGAATTTAACCGCTTCATCCAAACTGTAATTATTTAAGATTCTAAAGCTTTTCAACATTATATAAGTGCAGTTTCCCTGAGAATTATTAAACTCAAAAATCGTGCTTAATCTACTCATTTTCTTCTTGGAAACCAAGGGATAAAAGCGTTGGTAACTCTCGCATAATCATCCCAACCCGGAGTCTCTCTCATCTTTCTTTCAAGCATAGGAACCCCACTAACAAATCTTAGCAAGTATGTAATTGCGATAGGACTTATAATAGATAAATACTTCCAGAAACTACTGCCAGGCATAGAAAGTACAATTATAAAAATTCCCCACCACATAACCGCTTCACCAAAATAGTTAGGATGTCTTGTATACTTCCAAAGACCAGTAGTCATAAGTTTTTGTTTCTTGTTCTTGTTGGCTATATGTTTTTTTAACTGGTAATCACCGATAACCTCGAAATAATAACCAATACTCCAAACAACGCCACCAATGATTAATAAAATATAGTTGATGCTTTCAGTAAAATTAGTTGAATTTACCCAAAAGACACCTATACCAACAATAAACATAAAAAAGCCTTGAAGTAGAAACACCTGGAGAAAAGCTCTTGGGATTACCCATTTACCCCAATCTTGCCTCCATTTCTTATAGCGGAAATCCTCTTCAGCAAAGATGTTTCTTTTTAGAATATAATAAAATAATCTCAACCCCCAAAGGCTAACAAAAACATTGATGATTACTTTTTCTATTCCAAAATAGCCATTAATAAAGAATAATAGCCAAGAGGTAATTACAAAACCTAATCCCCAGCCAATATCAACAATGCTATTATTCTTAATAATCGTTGCGATAATAAAAAAAACAATGAAATAAGACAATATAATAATAGCAGCTAGTTCAATTCCCATATTTTTACCTCTCTCTAATTCGTAATATAACCGATTGCCACAGTTCCTTTACCGCTATGAATTGCAGTTGCGCTTGAGACTTCAGCTGTATAAACCGGTTCTTTACCTATTATATCTGTAAAAATTCTTTTATACTCTTCAAGCAAACTTTCATTCAAACAATGGATTAAAGCGTACTCTTTTATACCTTTTCCTTCTAAATCTTTTTTTATGTGTTTTACAATCTTTTTGGTTATACTTTTCTTAGAAAGTCCAAAACCAAAGGCAGTTCCTTTACCCTTCTCATCAATCGACATTATCGGTCTAATACCAAAAAACATTCCCACTTTCCCTATTGCTTTTGGTAATCTTCCACTCATAGTTGCATACTTGAACGTTTCTAAACAAACTAGAATTTTTGACTTATGCTTCTCTTGATTAAGAATAGACTCAATCTCATCAATATTATGATTGTTTTTAAGAAGTTCAACCGCTCTTTTTACTAATAAACCTTGAGCTACTGAATTAGTCATTGAGTCTATCAGTTTTATATTACTGCCTTTTTCAACCAGTAGATCTACTTCTTTTTTTATCACATTGTGAGTTGCACTTAAATTACTTGATACAGTAATAACTAATATATTCTTATGCTTCAATAATAATTTTGCGAACAAGTCATTGATATACTTGATGCTCGGTGTTGCTGTTGTTGGATACTCTAGACTTTTATCAATCAAGTCAAAAAGAATCTGATTATTAATTGTAAGTTTATCAAAGTAAGTGACATTATCAACATTGACATTTAAAGGTATTACTACAACATTGTTATCCTTGATGTATTGTTGGTCAATATCTGCTATTGAGTCAGTGACTATTACAGTGCCTAATTTGCTTTTAGAAAGACTAATATCACCAATCATATCATCAACTTTTTGATTAATGACTTTTCCAAAACGATTCAACTCACTAAAGACCAGTTCTGGGGTGTTGGTGTGAATGTGAATCCTAAACATTTTAGCTCCCATAACGACAATTAAACTATCCCCATATGGTTTCAAAGCTTCTTTTATGTTTGACTCGTCTTGTTGCTCATAAGAAACAAGACCTTCTGTGCAGTAACGGTAGTTAATCTTTTCATCAAATTCATGAGTATCTTCAAATTCTAAGACTTCATGAACTTGTTCATCAATTACTTCGTTATTGAAATAACTATTAACACCTTTAAGAAATAAAACAAAACCTAAAGCGCCGCTATCAACGACATCATTCTTTTTTAAAACAGCTAATTGCTCTTTTGTTTTTTCTAAAGACTGTTCTGCTATAGCATAAGCAACCAAGAAAAACTCTTTTATGTTCTTTGCCGCTTGTAAAGTCTGCTTTAAACTATTAGCCCAATCTTTAATAACAGATATCATTGTCCCTTCAACTGGATTACTAATAGATGAATAAGTGTGTTTAACGCTCTCAAGAGCCATCTCCGAAAACTCATCTAAAGTCACTTGATTCTTGCCTTTTGAAGCCGATCTTAACCCATTAACAAACTGAGCGAATATTACTCCACTATTTCCTCTAGCCCCAATCAAAGCAGAATCGCTAATCGAATCTAAAGTCGCTTGAAAAGAGTCTTGAGCTTTTGACTCGCGAGAGATTGTTTGCATTGTAAAAACAAGATTATTCCCCGTATCCCCATCAGGAACAGGGAAAACATTGATATCGTTTAATGCCTTTCTTTTCTTTACAACAAAGCTTGTTCCGTAGTTAAACATTTGGTATAAATCATAGCCATTTAAGTATTCCATAGTATCACCCTATTATATAATATTTATAAAAATATTTTACCACAGAGATTTTATTTCATAAATGATTTAGCGTTTATTTTTAATAATGCCACAAACCTTTTATTAAGATTTGTGGCATCACGTATTATTTGATTTTAATTTCTATGTATCTATACTTTGTGAAGTAATCGCTAATAACTTCGGTTAAATTGGCTAAAACAATAATACTTACAAGCACATACTTAGCTATCTCAATGTAGCGATTCAAATCGTTTGAAGAAATTTCTAGAATATTAGCCGCATTACCAACAAACTCTTGGTTAAGCAAGTTTGAACCCATTATAAATACAATTGCTAAGATAACACCGAACAATTTGGCAACACTGTTTAGAGTTACTAATGTAAAATTCCATTGAGTGTATTTAATCTTAAATGAGTATACTATGATTTCCAAGGATATAACAATGATGAATGGAATCACAAACATTCTAGTATAATCTACATTAAAGAAGTTCTCCCCAATAATCCAGCCTTCATTACCAAACCAAACGTTGTATAAATTATTATAGTAAAGTATATAAATCCAAATTGAACCAAAAATGGTTGTAAATACTAAACCAGCAATTGATCCCGCTCTCGAGATTTTAACACTAGCAGTTTTTGGTAACTGCGGCAGATCTTCAGTTCTCCATTCTGATTTTGCGTCACTGTATCGATCAATTATGATAAAAATTAAAGTAACGACCGCAAAACTAGATAAGAGATTACCCACTATATTCCCAAGTGTTTTTCCAAAAACTTCAAAGATCATACCAATGATACTCTCTGATTCAATTGTTTCAAACGAATTAATTAAACCAAAAATTAAACCTAGAGCCCCGAACACAATAAGAACAATCTTTAAAACATATAGATAGTCAGTAATCCATTCACTGGAAATTAAATGTCTACTTGAGCCACTGTAATTGCTCGCTAAGTTTCTAGGCGATCCTAATGAGTATAACACCTTCTTTATCTCATCTTCTCCTTGATTTTCTCCTAACATTTCATAAATATTTGCCCGCAACTCGTTAGAGACGTCTTCTCTCATTTTTTGTGGCAAGCGTCTTGTTACATCATATACATATCTTTCAATCAACTTACTCATATTTATTCCCCTCCTAAAATTCTTTCCATCTCTTTATTCAAAAAACGCCATTCATTTTTTAGTTCTTTTAAAACTTCACTCCCATAAGTACTAATTTTATAGTATTTTCTCGGTCTTGCTTCTGTGGTGTCCCACTCGCTTTCTAATAACTCTTGCGATTCAAGTCTTCTCAATAATGGATACAAGGTTCCTGCTTCAATATTTATTTTCATTTGAGAAAGTTTCTCTAACAGTGAATAGCCATACTCTTTTTCATCCAATTGACTAAGAACAGCCAAAACTTGAGTTCCTCTTCTTAGTTCATTCTTCAAAATATCAATATCAATCTTGCTCATTTTATCACCTCGAACTAATTATACTGTATGTCATACATTATTGTCAATACATTATTATTATTTTTTTTAAAGGTTTTTTAAAGCACTAAGTTTGACAACAATTTTTTTTATGATATATTTATATTAGATATACCATAAAGGGGGATAATATGGATACTTTAAAACTTAAAAAAATTAGAAAATTTAACTTAATAATGGGCGCAGTTCATTTGTTTCAAGGCATCATAATGCTAATTTTAGCAGGAACAGTAATTCAAAAAATTTCCGAGTTTAAGCCGACAATAACACAATTCTATTTACAGTACAATCCAGCAACACAATCGCTTGAAACTGCTGCTAAGGATTTATTTTCATTACCTTTCGGGGTTTTAGTAGCAGTCTTTCTTTTGTTATCAGCTTTAGCACACGCTATCATATCATTACCTAAGAAAACTAATGATATCTATAACCGCGATTTAAGCAACGGAATCAATCGTTTTCGCTGGTATGAATACGCATTGAGTTCGTCAGTAATGATCGTTTTGATATCTACTTTATTTGGGATTTATGATATAGGATCATTAGTATTGATTTTTGTTGTAAACGCTAGTATGAATCTATTTGGTTTGTTAATGGAACAAGTTAACTCTGGTAGAGGCAACAAAAAAGTTAATTGGGGCGCTTTTGTTTTTGGCACATTTGCTGGATTAGCTCCTTGGGCGGTTATAATAATGTATATGGTAGGCAATGGTAACTATGATATGATTCCTTGGTTTGTTTGGGCAATTGTAGGAACTTACTTTGTAGCTTTTAATACTTTTCCTATTAACATGATTTTACAATATAAAGGTATCGGTAAATGGAAAAACTATTTATATGGAGAAAGAGTTTATATAGTTCTTAGTTTAGTTGCAAAATCTTTATTAGCTTGGTTAGTCTTATTTGGAGCAATGCAACCATAATATTGATTGTTAATATTTTAATAATAAAATGATTATAAAAAAGAAAGAAGCAGTATACTCTTTTGAGCAAATTGCTTCTTTTTTATTTATTCAAAAAATCTAAATATAATCTTAAAGAACTATTCTGCTTCAGGTAAACTTTGAGCAGCAAGCCATTGCCAAATATTGACAACTTGATCATCAACCAATACTTGTTCAGAACTTGGTGCTACAACAGCACTTGCTCCATCAGCAAGAACCAATGCTTTATTTTGATCTAAAGATACACCATCATTGAATAAAAGAATCCATGACCAATGGCCATTATAATTAGCTCCCGGTTCATCTGTGCCAATAACTGAAGTAAAGTATGATAGATGAACATTTTCTGCACCCGCTTGTACTAATCTAACATAAGTAGCTACAGTAAAGTTTGTTGGTGATACAGTAGGGTCATTAGCCGCTGTTACAAACCAAATTGGAGTATCTTTAAGAATTGCTAATTTGGTTGCATCAATATAAGAGTCCATATAAGCTTGACAGATTGGATATGCAGCAGCGAAATAATTTGGATACTCAATAATCATATTCATTGTCATGTATCCACCGTTTGAACATCCACCCAAATAGATTCTACTTTCGTCTATATCTCCATTAGTTGAAACATAATGTTGTATCGTCGCCATAAGTAATGCTGTATAGATAGATGGTTGGTTTCCCGAATGTTGACCACTACCAGAATTCATCCACATTGTCGGTGTTTGAACCACAAGAACATACGCCCCTTCAAGACTGTCTGTTCTAAAATATGATTGAATTGGGTCTTTAAACAATGCAACAGCTTCATTTCCTAGTAAGGCAACATCAACATTTGTCCCACCTTCTCCAGCGCCATGAAGCCATATAATTAATGGGTTCTTTCCGCCATCGTTCTTCATATCTTCTGTTTCAAAAGCAGCATAAGTAAGTGTGTTAGTCTCATCTGAGAAACTATCTTTCAATAAATTATCAGTGTCTGGTGAAATTCTACCATTGTAATTAGCAGCTAAAACGTTTACTTGCTCATACTCGGCAGAATCAATTGCAAGACTTTGACCTGTTTGAAGTGAAACGCTATATATGTCAAGAGCTCTAAAAATATTCACTCCTCCCGTGTAAGAAAATACTGCAGAATTTTGAATTGGCGAACCACCCCATTGATTAGCAGCAAATCCAACTTGTAAACCTAATGTTACATAGTTTGAGCTATTGCCTTCAATTTCATTGCCAAACTCATCAGATAAATATGCATCAACTACAGTTCTCGCAGTAGTACCAGCCATTACTCTAAATGTGTCAATGTCAAAAGCATCTTCATTAATTTGATCATCTTCAAAGTAAAGCACTATTTTTGTAACTGATGGCCCCCATTCAAAGCCTTCGATGACTAATGAATATGAAACCTCACCTTCATAACCTTCTACTGGTTCTGTACCGCTTCCACCAGAAAGTTCAGATGCAGATCTAATCTTAAGCACATCAATATTTGGTCCAGCACTAGAAGATAATACTGCTATTTCTATTGTATTTTGACCCTCTACCAAGTTAATTCCATCAATAACAAAATTGCCCCAGTCTTGATTGAAAACCATTGATTGGTTTGACCCAGGTACTAGATATTCTGGATAGGTGATTGCTACTCCGTTAACTTTAACTTCAAATGTCGTAGGGTTAATCGGTTGATCGGTTACAACATAAGTAGTCCAGTTCATAAGAGAGCTAGACATAACCAAATTAATCATTACAGTTACATCTTCAGAAGCATTAACTGTCCAGATTATTCCATTACCTACAACTCCCATGTACCCAACTGTTCTTCCGCCTGATGCTATAGCAATTTCTTCAATAAACACACTTCCATAAGAAGGAGTTCCAACTATTTGAGCATCCTCAGCTTCAAAAACATAGACATCTTGGTTGCTAGGATTAAACAAAACATCATAATCTAGAACTAACCATTTGGCATGCAAAGTCATGTGGCCGACAACTACATTCGTAGCAAAGTTCCATTTTACTTCATAATCATCAGATGTATACCAACCGTCAAATATGAATCCTTCTAATGTTGGATTTTCAGGAACAGAAACTAAATCGCCTGCTGTCACGCTTTTTGCAGCAACTTCAGAGCCACCATGTACATTGAATACAACATTGAAAACAGCTTCGGTTGTAGGCGGCTGTGTTGTTGGTGGTTGTGTTGTTGGCGCCTGCGTAGTAGGCGGTTGTGTTGTTGGCGCCTGCGTAGTAGGCGGTTGTGTTGTCGGTGCCTGTGTTGTTGGCGCTTGTGTTGTTGGTGCCTGTGTTGTTGGCGCTTGTG
>OBJA01000317.1_pt1 | contig 44276 bp, 33 predicted proteins | sample 1519751 | NCBI WGS metagenome assembly OBJA01 (sample SAMEA3881238, study PRJEB22517) | soil metagenome | biome: lake sediment; feature: soda lake sediment; material: sediment, water from around vicinity | place: India | collected 2013-12-23 | depth 3 m
ATATAGGTACCACTGTCAAAAACCACATCGCCATCGGTTAAAATCAGACGAGACGTGTGATACGCTCCTTCAGTACCCCACTGCACCTCAGGATAAGAAATCTTTCGTTTCATGCAGTGTTCAAGAAGCCTTCCCTTGGGGTTTTCCTCCTTGAGTTGACTTGCAAGCTGCGCTTCATCAAGCAGACTGTCAGATTCCGAAGGAGTACAAACCCAGAGGAGATTTCTTTTCTGATCATCTCTGCGTACTAAACCCATTTCAATAATGCGACAGACAAACTGTTCAATCTGCACTGGCGTGACCCGCATTCCAAACCAGATTTCCGCAGCCCGGCTTCCCCTGACAGGTATGTGCCCTGGAGGACCAAGAATCGCTCTCACCCGTTGAGTATCGGCCGATTCAGGCAGCGGAAGATCCAGTGGTGGTGCTGCAAGTACCCTTTTCCTGTAACTGCGTTCCACAACAAGTCCATCGTACCCGATTATACAATCTCTGCACCCAAGTGAAGACTTCAGGCCTTCACGTGCTTCATCGGAACCGTGCACTAACACGACCGTGCGCGGCCCAAGCGATTCAATAAACCCTGCCATCTCCATCCGGTCTGCGTGAGCTGAAAGCCCGAAAAGATTCACCGTTGCCTTTACCGGTATACTATCTCCATGCAAAGAAAGCCCTCTGTTTTCGGGCTGCTGCACAGCCAGATCCAAAAGAGCTTTGCCTGGCGATTCCTCATCCTGGTAGCCGGTTAAAAAAACTGCATCATTCGCATTTTTCAGCATTTCCCGTGCGTAGAAAAGTGATGCCCCCCCATGCAGCATTCCGCTTGATGCTACTATAATGCAGGATTTCTCCTGAAGAATTTTGTTTCGTTGTGAAGGCGATTCAACCGGCGTGATATGATCTGTAAAAAAAGGATGCCGACAGGAACGGATATCATGCGACAAAGATCGTGTGACAAAACTCTCGTGACGGGAGTAGATATCACATACGGCTCTGACCATCCCATCGACATAAACGGGAACTGGTTCCAGCCGCCCATCACGCATCGCTTTACGGAGAATCAAGATGATCTCCTGAGCACGCCCCACGGCAAATGAAGGTATGAGTATGCGCCCGTCACGGGAAAGTATATCCTTTACCTGCGTTATCAAGCGTGTTTCAGCTACCGCCCGATCCTCATGTAGCCGCTCTCCATAGGTGGATTCTGAGATAAGCAGATCTACCGGAAGCTCAGGCTTGCACACCGCCCCAACGGTACGCTGAGCGTTGCAACTGTAATCTCCGGTGACAAGAAGGTTTCCCTCAGAGGTTGCTATATGAACTAGTGATGCACCAAGAATATGCCCTGCTGAATAATATGTACAGGTAAACTGACCTATTGTTCGTGGCTGATTGAGTCCAACTGGTGTACATTGTTCAAATACCTGCTCGACATGCTTTGCATTGAAAAGAGGAACATCGCCTTCCTGCTCACTACTGTTCATGATTTTAAGACTGTCCCGCAAAAGAATCCTGATCAGGTCGATTGTGGGAGGGGTAGCAATGATCGGCACACCTGGAAAATACTCAGCCAGCACAGGAAGCGCTCCGGAATGATCGGTATGGGCATGGGTCACAATTATCGCTTCCGGCCGCTTGCCTGACAGTACAGATAAATCCGCTAGCGGAGATTTATGGTCTCCCGGCCTGATACCGCAATCAATAATCAAAGAATACGATCCGACTTCCAGAAGAAGGCACGATGCCCCGATCGAACTTGCTCCACCTGCAAATGTCACCTTCATGTTACGCTCATCCTTCACTCCTTGTCTTTTCCAACATCTTCATCTCACAAATAGTTAACTCGCCTGCAAGGAGACATGTTGTATCTGCATGTCTGTTCAAAAGCAGTTACTCTGCATACATGTGTTCTGTGTAAAAAATGGATACCGTTGTAAAATGTTTCGATTCACCAACAATATACATAGGCTTGAAAGAAGAATAAACAACACCTGGTTTGTGTGTAGTTAATCCAGTGCTGTTTCAGGAAGCTTCCATATAGAATGGTTCATCTGAGGAAAAAGAAATTATTCCAATTCACACTCCATATCCTCATCTCTACCTAACCAGAAATCTGAATAATCCTCAGATTCTGACCAGTTTGGTTCAACCCATTTTTCCAGTTTCAAATCGCTGAAATCAACAGGTATTCCTAATACTGTATTGAGCGCCTGAATACTTATAGATAAATCCAGATACTCCCGTAATTGCTTGTTGTTAAACAAGGCCTGAGCCGTTTTTTCGTCCAAGTCATAATCCATGTCCCAAAAGAAAAGATCTTGAATCTCATCGAACGAGAGCCTTTGAATAATCTCACCACTACACTTTATTGCATCTTCTGCAGATACATGAAACTCATCATTATATAAATCACAATACGTTCGTAATACCCGATCAAGCATTTTGAAATGGATATCGGTCGGCATGTAGACATCACTCGAAAGATGTGCCTGCATTAACTTTTTTAATTCATTAAGAATGATCGGAATTCCGTCACGGGCACCGCCAAATGAATTAACGAACTTTTCATCGAAATAAACAAATGTTAATCCATCCTCGTTATTAAATTTTATATCCAGATCTATATGTCCTATAGCAATTTCCAGTGCATTGGAAATGATTTCAGTTAAAACTTCATCTGGTTTCTTTGTGAATCTAAGCATACATTTCTCTCTTTGGAATTATTTTTGCGGGTCAAGTTCCAAATTACCACAAGAATTGCTGGAGAGTAATATAGACCAAAATAATTAAGGTACATATCTGGGTGGGCGCTTCGAATAAAGTTCAGGATTAATATCAGACCAATCAAGTCATTACACCACCATATCCACTTCCTGAATCAAACCGGCACTACCATTTTCATAAAGAAATATACTCGTTTCACGAAGTTCTGCAGCTTTTGCGCTGGTTGATGAATCTCCTGCAGCAATATCGAATCTTGTTTGAACCGGTTTTAAATATAATGCTCCTATCCCACTCTCCTTCAAAGAGAGAAGACGCTCTTTACCTTCTGTTTCTTTAAACCAAAGGGCCAGTTTTTCATAAATAGCATCAGACTCATCGATCCATCCATTGCTATCGTCATCATATGCCGATAGTTCCAAAAACCCGTTTCCTGTTGCTGGTCCAAAAAGTTCTGACCCGTTATCTACCACTCCATTACCGTTTTTATCCAGAATAAGGAAAGCTGATTCCTGTGTCGGGGCATGAATTAATTCCTTTGTCCCATCATTGTCAAGATCGAATAAAAAGTGCGCATCAGAGAAAGATACTCCTTTTCCTGAAATATTGATCATAAGAGGGTCAATAAGTGCAGCCCCAGCCTTTATCGAGAGTGTAGATTCTGAGTACTTCTCCCGGCTCATCTCCATGAATACGGAAAAGGAGATCGTTTTTCCATCTGCATTTCTTACGGTACCCTCTCCGGCAAAGGAAATTCCCTCCTTAGAAAAGTGCGTTTCCCTCAAAAAGTACTCAAGGCCCCAGTCAGGGAGTTGCTCCTGTTTTTTCGGGATGCTTTGAGATGAGTCGATCTGAGCTTCTCTCTCATTTTCTCGAAATTCAGTACTATCGAAAAGTCTGATCTTTCTTCCTGTGAATGCCTCCAGCAGATCTTTTATGATCTTTATTCTCAGGTCTCCTGCATACTCTTTAAGCTCTTCCAATAACGTGTCTCTACTCCAGTTAGTCTCCTGCGTCATTTTTTCGATTATATGCGGGTCTAACTGCTGCTTGATGGAAAGGGTATCTTTCGGTATAACGGATCTGCTTAGCTTATGTTCATCTTGGGAAGAAGATTGATAGATAACCTCACTGTTTCTATCCCATGTACGAAAATACTCCTCTTTAGAGCCTTTTTTGATTTCAATACTTGATGACGAAAGTGATACATTAGATGAGGTGATGCGCATCTGGAACCTCCCTGTAAATATCCACACTCTTATATTTTTTTCGGCAAACGATGTATGGGCTTTAAATAAATATGGGTGGGAAATGATATCCCCTTTCCTGCAACAAAATTCATCTATCTGCCTGTATGTATGTACTGCTCATGGAAATGTATCGAAACCATTCCTCTCTAGCATAGCTCAGCTGAAATGCTGATCGTGATTCAAGCTATTGATACTCCATTTGATATGCTAAGCAAAGTACCGAAAAAGAACTATTCCCCTTTTTCTGGTATTACTTTATACTATTTGACTGATTAACTATATTAAGAGACTCACATGTATCCACATTCCAAAGGAGCCTTCCATGATCCGAAAACTTTCATACCTTATGATCGCTACTTTTTTTGTTACCTCTTTTGCACAGGAAAAACCGGATGGCATTTCATTCACTCCCTACGGAATGGCAATGTACCGCCTCCGCTACAATGTTGTCAGGAATAATGACGATGGCAACATTACTCAATCTGGTAACTATTCCAATAGAATCGCTTATAAATTAGGATTGAAGGTGAAAGCCAACGAACAGGTTTCTTTTCAGTTTGAAGCAGGTAACGATTCATATTCAACAGAGGAAGTGACCGCAGTTCCTAATAACTTTAATAATCTCCACCCTTGGTTCAGCATGGCTTATGTAAATTGGGACCCCGGGTACATGCATATTGCTGCAGGTATCATCCCGGTCCAGGGTTCTTCGATGTTAGATCTTATCGGTGTATCACTTCTTAAAGACAAGAATTACGCCCAGGCTGCTCATATTGCCTGGGGTGTCGTTACCAATTTCAGCGTGTATGGGCTGAAAGCTGGTGCTCCAATTACCAGAAGTGATTTCAAATTGGGGTTCGATTTCCTCACCACAGTTCTGGAGCAACGTTCAATACCTGCTGAGACCCGAAATTTTCGTTTTAACGGTAGCGCTGTTTCATTTATTGCTGAATTGCCGATGAAGTATGCAGGTCTCTCCATTTTACCTCAATTCATGATCACTCCCAGCAGAAATTTTTCCCAAGATGCTGATGGGGATAAGGAACGAGATATGGAGATAGCCGGGGGAATGGAATTAGGATACAAAGTGTCCGACCACATCACAACTCATGCCGGTATCGGTGTCGCAAAAATCTCAAACCACAATTCTAAAGCCGATACCGTTAAAGCTTACATCAGACGGGGTATCAATTTCACCTGTGGTACGGCCATGAAAGTGGGTCCAGGAAAACTTCTTTTTGATTTCAACCTCAGTTCTAATGAAGATCTGGAGAAAAAAGAGAGTAAGGAAATTTATCCCTTTATTGATCTAAAATATGGGTGGGGTCTGAATAAACACTTTACGATCATGCCCAGGGTACGTTGCTACTGGTACAATCTACCCGAAAATCAGCATAATATTATGACATGGCCGGAACTCATTTTTACCGGTTCTTTCTGATCTTCCCGGGGTGATTGAGTTCACCCCAAACCTCTCTCTTTTACTAAGCTCAGTGATCAGCTTCTCCTGTTACCTTTTGCTGGTATACTGTTTGATCTTCCCTTAATGCATGACCAAAGGTATTACCGTCATGCTTTTATGCATATTCGCCCTTACCGCAAATGATACTGATAAGACTCACTTTTCCCCCTATGGACTAGCTCAGTACCGGTTTCGACTCGATTTCCTTCGGGTTACGCCTGTTAACGGCAACTCTGTCTCAGAAATGGATTACTCCAACCGGATAGCCTTCTATCTGGGGTTGCAGGCTGAACTTAATCATAATATATCCATGCAGTTTCAGTTCGGAAATGACTGGATGAACACAGAATCCGTTACCTTTCTTACTAACAATCCGGCAACTGTTACCTCTCGATCGTTTCCCCCATTTTCTTTCTCCTATTTTCACCTGGCGTATGTGCGATGGGAACCTGGGCGGTTTTCTCTGAGTGCAGGTATTGTTCCTCTTTTGAATTTCGGGCCACTTGATCTCCTTGAACGATCTCTTGCTACCGGCAGGTACGATGGTGCATCACAGGTGAGTTGGGCTGTTGGAACTAATAACTCTTTGATGGGCGCCAGTGCAGGAATCAGATTGTTAGCTCATCCGCTCCAGCTAAAATTTAATCTTTTCTCAACTATCCTGGAACCCAGAAGACAAATGCTGGTCGTCGAAAATGAAATAACTCAGAACGTTGTTGATAATCCCAGCTCTATTCTTTTTGTGTGTGATATCCCTTTGGTTTACGGTCCTTTCTCTTTTTCACCGCAGGGATTACTGATACTGAGCCGTAATTATAACCAGGCCAGAGATGAAAGTGACCATGAAATTGGAGGTGGTTTCACCACAACGTATCAATCGGGACGCGTAAGCGCCATGCTTTTTGGTGGATATTCCAGGTTAACTAATCACAATAGCGGAAATCCGGTTGATTCTTTTACAGTAGCCCAGCCTCTGGTGGTTCCCGTATACGATTTCAGGGGTTTAATTAGTGGGGTAATAATTACAGTTCCAATCGGAAACGGGAATGCTATCGCAGACATACGGTACAGTTATGCTCTTGATAAAGATACCGTTCAGTCACTTGCACAGTACCTGTATTTCGATTTCAAATACGGATGGACTCCAAATTCCTTTATAACCATTATGCCGCGATTCAGAATTTTTTCTTCGTTTTTCACAGCCAGCAGTACCCTGAAACGAAATGTTACCGTACGGCCTGAGCTGATTCTGACTGGAACCTTTTGATTTTTCAACCTACTTGCAATTTATAGCTGGTTGTCGTATACTTCACATTAAATATGAAACCTGTTACATGGACCTCTGAGAAAATTTCCAGATTCTGGAACTCCTTTGAAAATCGCCCTGAATTGCACGACTTGCATTTCAGCAAACAACGGGGCAGATCATTACTGGCTTTTGTAAAAAAAACATCTAAGATCGAAGAGCCTGTTCTGGACTTGGGGTGTGGCTCCGGCCATCTTATTGAATATCTTCTCAGTGCTAAATATAAGACGTTTGGCGCAGACGTGACATCCAGCGCTGGAGACATTGTTCAGAACCGGTTTGGGCTGAATCCCTATTTCCTAGGTTTTCGGCTGCTTGAAACAGGCAAGGAATGGCCGTTTGAGCAAAAGTCTATCTCTACCATTTTTATTCTGGAAACAGTTGAACACCTGCTCCCTGATGATCTTCATCGGCTTTTGTTATATGTGCGATGTACTCTTAGAGATAATGGATACGTTGTGATCACAACTCCCAACAATGAAAATCTGAGCAAATTTTCTGTGTGCTGCAAAAAGTGTGGTTCACATTTTCATCGCTTCCAGCATCTTCGTTCATGGACCCGGCAATCTCTTCATGAGTTGATGCAATCTGCAGGATTCAAAAATGTGATCTGCTCCCCAACTCTTCTTTTTCCTGATATGAAGGTTTGGCTACGCGCTCAGAAGATCCGAAGAACCGAACCCATGCACTGTCCTGAATGTAATGAATTCATAAAAATTGAACCTGCGGGAACCTCAGAGAGAATCATTTCATTGTATCAGGAACTTTTTCACCTGGTATGTATTGCCCAAAAATAGTACTCCTATACCCGTTATATTTGATTTTCCATTGCAATACACTAAACAGTCACTCGAACTGTTACAGTAGTTTGAGGGTGTGGTAGTAACTTATGTATTGCATATTGATGACCTGTTTATTATTTTTTCCAAACTGTTTTACCCCTTTCGGGGGATTTGATAGTTGGGCTAGTAACTCAGTGGTAGAGTATCGCCCTTTTAAGGCGAGAGTCGAAGGTTCGAATCCTTCCTAGCTCATTTTCCTTCCCGCACCCACCGATCTGATCCCCATAATGTGAGATTACACATGAGTATAGAACATCTTGCAAATCTCTGGTCTTCTATTCCTTTCCCCGGAATTAAAAAGTGGTCAGAAGAAAGCCCCCAGCACACTCTTTTTACCGGACTGGCTGGTTCTAGTGACGCTTTTCTGATCTCTGATCTTTTTTCAAGAACCGCTCGGCCTGTCATGGTATTTGTAGAAAACAGCAAACGCGCCGAAGTCCTTGTGGATGAGTGCAGATCATTTCTGGGAGATGATGCTGTGATGCTTTTTCCCTCTCGCGATGCCGTTCCATACAACATGAAATCACCCTTCGGACCAACAATCGAGGGTCGGTTCCGGGTTCTGTCATCACTACTTGATGGAGCAAAAAAAGTGTATATCGCTCCATTTACTACCCTTATGCAGAAAATCCTGCCCAGAAAACAACTGTTTAACAAAGTAATCAGAATCCAGACCGGAGATGAACTCTCGATCACCACTCTATCAACATGGCTCAATGACAGTGGATTTCACCGGGAAAACCATGTGACCGATCTGGGCACGTACAGTATTCGGGGCGGCATTGTCGATATCTATCCTTTTCTGGGGGATAATCCGGTCAGAATCGAGTTCTGGGGTGATTATATCGATTCCATCAGAGATTTCGATGTTTTTACACAGAAATCTCTCGATTCCCGCAAATCAGTCCAGATTTTCCCGATGCGCGAATTGTGCTTTTCCGATTCTCAGATCGAGTATGCTCTTGAAAAGATGAATGTGTTCTGCGAAGAGAACAAAACAGACCAAATGGTAGTGCATAAACTTGAACACCAGTGGAAAAGTGTCGGTGATCATGAAGGTATTGAGTGGTTTCTCCACTGGTTTGACCAACCCTTTTCCTCAATTCTCGATTACCTCTCAAGCGATACCGTTGTGGTGTGGAATGATCTGGTGCCAGCCGCTCGCAGACTCGATGAAGCACGTCAGAATTATGCCCGTCATCTGGAACGAATTCCGGATCTGTTCCTTCCTGTTATTTCTCATCCCGATAAACTGCTCCACAATGATCATTCTATTGAAGAAAGTCTCCAGTTTTATCCCACTATCTATATAGAAACGCTTGATACACCCCTGGGTACGGTGCCAATAAAGACCTCCTTATCCGAACAGCCGCAATTTCCCAGAGAACTTGATGCTCTCATCGAAGACCTTCGGAATCACCATGAAAACGGTATGCAATGCATGTTGGTCTGTCCCAATCTTGGCCATGCAGAACGGATGCAGGAACTGTTAGGAGAAAGTTGCCCGTTTCTGGAGATTGTAATCGGTTTTCTTCTCAGGGGATTCATTGATCGAGAAAACAAAGTCCTCTTTTACACCGAATCGCAGCTTCTTAACCGCAATGTCCGACCCATGCGGGTTAAAAAGCAGAAAAGTGGCATCCCCATAACAGGGTTCGATGCGCTTTCGCCTCAGGATTATGTTGTTCATGAAGACCATGGTATAGCCAGATTTCTGGGAATTGAACGTGTTAAAACTGGAGATTCTCAGAGCGACTGCATGGTGCTGATGTATGCTGATAATGCAAAGGTTTATGTACCGGTTGAGGATTTCCACAAGGTCCAAAAGTATGTGGGAAAAGACACAATCGCACCCGCACTTTCAAAAATCGGCACCACAGCCTGGGAAAAACTCAAAACTCGCACCCGCGAATCTCTTAAAGAGATGGCTCAGGAGCTCATTGAGCTTTATGCAAAGCGGCAGTTTCTGGAAGGAATCAGGTTTCAGCCCGATAATCTTTGGCAAAAAGAGTTTGAAGATTCATTTATCTACGATGAAACTCCTGACCAGCTTCGCGCAATAAAAGAGGTCAAAGAGGATATGGAATCGGGAAAACCGATGGATCGACTCATCTGCGGTGATGTCGGTTTTGGAAAAACTGAGGTTGCAATGCGTGCGGCATTCAAAGCTGCTATGTCAGGCTTTCAGGTTGCCATTCTGGCTCCTACTACAATTCTCGCTGCCCAACATTTTGCCACCTTCAGTGAACGAATGTCCGATTTCCCGGTAAAATTAGCAATGCTAAGCAGATTTCTAAAACCAGCTGAGCAGCGCCCGATACTGGAGAAAATAAAAGAAGGTGGGGTCGATATTGTTATCGGCACTCACCGGGTTCTTTCAGAAGATATAAAATTCAAAAACCTCGGATTGCTCATCATCGATGAAGAACAGCGGTTTGGTGTTAATCACAAGGAAAAGTTGAAACAGCTTCGCTACAAGGTCGATGTGCTGTCTTTAACTGCAACCCCGATTCCACGAACATTGCATATGTCGCTGATCGGTGCGCGCGATCTTTCCATTATTAACACCCCTCCCCGCAACCGTCTTCCCATTGAAACCAAAGTGGCAGAGTACCACGATGAACTGGTAAAAACAGCCCTGGAGAATGAACTGGATCGGGGTGGGCAAGTTTATTTTGTAAATAATCGCATTAAGAACCTCGATATGTTGCAGGACAAGATCGAGCAGCTTGTACCAAAGGCAAGGGTTATTTCCGCACATGGCCAGATGGATGAAAAATTGCTGGAGATGATCATGAAAGAGTTCATCGCCGGCCGGTATGACGTATTACTGTCGACTGTGATCATAGAGAATGGTCTGGATATTCCCAATGTTAATACAATTATCGTGAACCGATCCGACACACTGGGTTTATCGCAGCTCTATCAGCTTCGTGGAAGAGTCGGCCGATCTTCAGAACAGGCGTACGCTTTTTTTCTGACACCATCGTTTAAACAGATCAACGAGATTTCTCTAAAGCGGCTTCGGGCGCTCGAGCAATATACAGACCTGGGGTCCGGTTTTCAGATCGCGATGCGCGATTTGGAGATCAGGGGCGCCGGAAACATTCTTGGTACTCGACAGCACGGATTCATCGCTGCAGTAGGATTCGAACTGTACTGTCGACTGCTGCAGGATGCAGTGAAAGAAATCAAAGGAGAAAAACCGGAATTCAGAACTAAGGATGTGAAACTGGAAATTCCAATCGAGGCATATATCCCCACAGAATATATCTCCAATGGAGCTACCAGAATTTCTGTTTATCAGGAACTTTCCTCTGTCTCCTCTATCGATCAACTCACTGAAACAGAACTCAGCATGGGAGATCGTTTCGGACCAATGCCCGAAAGTATCAATGCGCTGATCCTTCTTATGAAAATGAAACTGTATGCCCGAAAAATCGGTTGTTCAAGAGTTGCCATCACTAAAGATGGAGAATTTGTTCTTTCATTTGAGGGGGATCAGGAGCAAATTAAGGAGACAATCCGTTCCCTGTTTGAGGCAAGTGGTTCCCGGCAATACCAGATTCAATATGAGAGTCCTATTTCTCTGCGCACCAAATTAGTAGCAATGGAAAAAAAAGAACAGATTCTTGAATCGCTTGCTATACTGAGCAATGTTTCCGGTGATTGAAATAATTCTTACTTTTTTCTCTTTCAGAGACAATTTCTCTGTTTATAGAATAGTACTCTCCTGTACGGGATACCTCCCAAAGCTGCTGCATGGATTTTGCAATCAGCATATTGTATCTTTTTTGGATGGTCAATTATGTTGCTGCCACAATTCGATCACAACTCTTTCCATAGGTTTGCTGGAACTTCTGCCAAAGGAGTGAATTGTTTTCGCAGTTTCAATCGGATAGCTTCAATTTGTGCATAAAACTCTGACTTTTAATGCGCATACGATCTGAATCGATCTGTTCCCGGAAGGTGAAAGGCTGAAATGATTAAGGTAAACTCAAAATATTCTATATTACCACTCGTAGTAACACTATTTCTGGTACATACAGCATGTAACAATAAACCGTCCAGTCCTGTAATTGCCCGAGTAGGAAGATCGGTTCTCACTGTTGATGACCTCCATGAAAATATCCCTCCTGAATACAGTGAGCAGATAACTCGCGAGCAGAATATCGATTATGTCAAACAATGGATGGACACAGAACTTCTGTACCGGGAGGCCTTGCGTAAAAAATTCGACAAAGAGCCTCAAATCAAAGAGCGCCTGGAAAAAATGAAGAAAGATCTTCTGGCTGCTGAAGTCATAAATCGGTACTCTTTGCAACATGAATCATCTACCATCGATCAGATCATGGTACATGACTATTACGATCAGCACAAGCTCTCCTTTGTTCGTGAAAAAGAGATGATCAAATATCTGGAAATTGTTACCGATGACCATGCTAGTGCATCGTATATCAGCAGAAATGCTACTCTCCAGAACTTCTCCTCCCTGGCCAGTCGTTATTCGAAAATTCCTTATGCTGATTCTGCAAGTATCCCCTATGTTGCTTTTGATGAAATCCAACCTGAAATTCGTCAGGTTATTGCATCTACCCCGGTACTGAAGACAACCAATCCGGTTAAAACAGAACTGGGATATCATATTATCATGGTGATAGATAAACTCGAAAAGGGTGGAATCTGCAAAGAAGAAGAGGTGTGGGAGGAGATCCTCACACTGCTTTCCACCAAAACACATAAAGAACGAATGGAACGGCTTCTGGCCGATTTACGATTGAAAACTGATGTGGAATTCAATTTCAGTCTGATTTCCGGGGTTGATTCTGACAGTGCAAAACAGTAAAAAAGATCTGTAATTATAACATCGTGAGGAGATACAATACGATGCGACATGCTTTGATAACAGGATTTCTTTTTATCGCCTTTACTCATTTACTTTCTGCTCAGGAACGTCTTGATGGTGTCGTTGCTGTTATAGGTGATGAACCGATTTTGCAGTCAGAAGTTGATGCGTACACAATACTTCGACTCAATGGGTTGGGTTTAAAAAGAGATTCCATCAATTTAGATCAGTATCGACGCCGGTTTCTCGATGAGCTCATCGACGGAAAAGTGCTGCTTGTTCATGCTAAACAAGACAGCATGATCTCTGTAAGTGACCAGGAAGTCGAACAGGCCCTCAATAATCATATAACCATGCTGCTTCAGCAGAATAATCTTACAATAGATGCTCTGGATGAAGTGCTGCGCAGAGAACAAGGTACTTCTTTGGCAAAATTCAAATCAGAAGCCAGAAAAGCGATTCGCGAACAACTTCTCAAACAAAAAGTACACCAGTCGTATCTTTTTACAATGAAAATCAATCGCAAAGATGTCGAGCAGTTCTATAATGAATACAAAGATAGTCTTCCTGAGATAGGTGAAAGTGTTCTGCTTTCTAAGATCTCTCTCAAGCTGACACCATCAGATTCAGTCCGGCAGGCTGCTTATGACAAAATTAAGTCTCTTAAACAGCGCCTCGATAACGGAGCCGATTTTGGAGATCTTGCTAAAAAGTTTTCCGAAGGTCCTGAAGCTGCCCTGGGGGGTGATCTTGGTTTTATTGCAAAGGGAACTTTGAATGAACTTGCTTTCGAAGAACGGGCTTTCAGTTTGCAAAATGGTCAAACCAGTGATCCTTTCGAAACTCGTCTCGGTTTTCACATTATTAAAGTTCTTGGTAAAAGAGATCAGAAAGTTCATATACAGCAAATCTTTGTCAAGATTGCTCCACCCGAGCAACATATCCAGACTATAAAATCAAAACTTGACTCTATACGTACTGCCTGCAAAACTAAAGATGATTTTATTTCCGGAGTTAAAAAACTTAGTACTGATCAGGCTTCTAAGCTTCGCAATGGTGCTATTGGTTGGTTTTCTCTGCTGGAACTGCCTGCTGCTACCAGAGTGGCTGTTGACACTCTTGGTATCGGCTCTATCACAATTCCAGTCAAAGAGGAAAACAGCTTTGCAATCTACCGTATTGATGACCGGGTTAAAAACAGAAAGTTAACTCCAGAACACGATTATGCGATCCTGGCTGAAAAGGCTAGAGATATTCTGGCCCAGAAAAAGCTTATAAATCTTGTATCTCAGTGGCGTAAGGAGATCTTTCTGGATATTCGTATCTGAAGGCCTGATCGGTTCAAGTATTCACATCAGTCCTTTTGGGAAGGGTAACGACAGGTGAGATATGATGCTCTGGCTCCGGTTTATGATAAAGTGATGAACCATGTGGAGTATAATGCATGGGCTGCATTAATAACTCGCATCATCTCCAGATACTCATCAGTGAAACATCCCGCTATTTTTGAACTTGGCGGCGGGACCGGTACTCTCGGTAATTTATTGATTCACGAGGGACATTTCTATCAGGGCTCTGATTACAGCTTCTCAATGTGTAGAGAAGCTCAAAAAAAAGGTCTTCCATTTTTCTGTGCTGATTGCAGATCTATTCCTGTGTCAAAAAAATTCGACCTCATCATTTTTCTCTATGATGGTATCAATTATCTTCAAACAATGCAGGATTATGAAAACCTGTTTCTGGGAGTCCATCACAGTCTTGCACCAAATGGACTTTTTCTTTTCGATATCACCACAGAAACTAACTCTCTGCGCTACTTTATCGATTACCTGGATTTCGATGATTTTGGTGATTACTCTCTGATACGTCACAGTCATTATGATGAAAATGAAACGCTTCAATATAACGATTTTACCATTTTTAAACGGGAAAATTCCTGTTCGCAGGTTTACAGAAAATTTACTGAACAGCATGTTCAGAAAATTCTTCCTGCGAAACTGATTGAAGAACATATTCCTAAATCTCTATTCCGTATTTTGGGTATTTGGGACGATTTTTCTTTCAGGCGATATTCATCCCGATCAGAACGAATCCATTTTTTATTGAGAAAAAACTGACCAGTATGATCCAGTTCTCTCATATTACCAAGATTTATGACAACTCGTATGAAGCACTGAACGATATGTCGTTCTTTATTGATAAGGGGGAATTTGTCTACCTGACCGGAGCAAGTGGAGCTGGAAAAACAACATTACTGAAACATATTTACATGGAAGAGCTACCTACATCCGGGCAGGTTTTTGTCTGCGGTTTCGATTCAAAATATATCCGCCCCCGGGAATTACCATTACTCAGAAGAAAACTCGGTATCGTTTTTCAGGATTTCAGATTACTTAATGATAGAAATGTTTTTGAAAACGTAGCGTTTGCTTTGCGCGTTATCGGAAAACACGAACGCGAAATCAAACGTAAAGTTTTTGAGGTGCTAGCGCTGACTGGATTGAGTCATAAATGTTTCAACTATCCTAATCAGTTATCGGGCGGTGAACAGCAACGGGTCTGCCTGGCTAGAGCAATAGTAAATGATCCCTGGGTCCTTCTGGCAGATGAGCCTACCGGAAATCTTGACCTTGAAGTATCGAAAGAAATATTCTCCCTACTTCAAACTATCAATAGCTGGGGTACTACGGTAATAATGGCTACTCATGATCTTCATCTTATCGAACCCTACCACTACAGACAGCTAATACTTTCCAGAGGTACTCTTGTACAGGGTGGTGATGCAACATTAAAACCAAAAATAGCATGGAGTAACTTATGATTTTAGTTACCGGAGCGGCCGGTTTCATTGGCTACCATGTCACACAAAAACTCATGCAGGATGGATATGAGATTGTCGGTGTTGATAATGTCAACGAATACTATGACCCCATTCTCAAACAGAATCGCCTCTCTCGCCTTTCATCTGATAAACGGTTTCATTTCTACAAAACAGACATCTGCGATTATGATGGATTAAAAAGAATTTTCGAAATTCATCGACCTGAAAGAGTCTGCCACCTTGCTGCTCAGGCCGGAGTGCGATACTCCTTATCTCATCCGTTTGCATATCAAAAATCCAACAATGAAGGATTTCTGAATATGCTTGAACTTGCACGTCACTTCAAAGTTAAAAACTTTGTCTATGCCTCTTCATCTTCGGTCTATGGTAAAAACAGCAAACTTCCATTTTCTGAAAACGATCCGGTAAATGAACCTATTTCATTGTATGCTGCAACAAAACGCTCAAATGAGCTTACCGCTTTTAGCTATAGTCACCTGTTTGGAATTCCCTGTTCTGGTCTGAGGTTTTTTACCGTATATGGCCCATGGGGCAGACCCGATATGGCGCTGTTTATTTTTACAAAAGCCATTCTCGAAGGAAAGCCGATCCAGATATTCAATGGCGGGGATATGAAGAGAAATTTCACCTATATCGATGATATTGTTGATGGAATAATCAGAGTTTTACATACTCCTTTACCTTATGAAATTTATAACATCGGAAATGGCAAAGCAGAAATTCTCCTCAATTTTATCGAACAGATAGAATTACAAGTAGGGAAGAAGGCAATACGCGAATACTGCCCCATACAGCCAGGTGATGTTCCTGCTACTGTGGCAGATATTGAAAAAATCAAAAATCTGGGATATTCTCCTAAAACAAATATCGATGAAGGAATTCCCAAATTTGTCTCCTGGTACAGAGAGTATTATTCGTTATAAATGATTGCTTTATAAAAAAAAGTTTATGCTATTCACTTATGGCGTAACCTGTTGTATTTTAGGTACATAGAACAAGTTCAAACAAAATCTGGAGATTTTTATGTATAACCCAAAAATCTGTGTTGTAGGACTGGGATATGTTGGCCTTCCCCTGGCTGTAGAGATTTCTAAATATTTCCCTGTTTATGGTTTTGATATTAAACAAACCAGAATCGATACCCTGAAAGCAGGATACGATCCCACCGGAGAAGTTTCTCACGATACTCTCATCACTTCGAAAATCTCCTTTTCCTCAAATCCGGAAGTGATCAAGGATGCAGATTTCATTATCGTTGCTGTACCAACCCCTATAGATGATCACAAAAGCCCGGATCTCACTCCGCTATACAAATCTTCGGAAACTGTGGGCTCTCATATGAAAAAGGGTGCTATAGTAGTTTACGAATCAACCGTTTACCCTGGAGTTACTGAAGATGAGTGTGTTCCGGTGCTTGAAAAGTTTTCCGGTATGGTGTGGAAAAAGGATTTCTTCGTCGGTTACTCTCCTGAAAGAATCAATCCAGGAGATAAGAAACATACCTTTTCAACCATTACGAAGATTGTTTCTGCTGATACTGATGAAACTCTGGAAAAAGTTGCTCTTGTATATGGAGCTGCTGTTAAGGCTGGAATTCATAAAGCTTCCTGTATCAAAGTCGCTGAAGCAGCAAAAGTTATTGAAAATACGCAACGCGATATCAATATCGCTCTGATGAACGAGTTAAGGATTATTTTCGATAAAATGGGTATCTCAACGCGAGATGTCCTTCAGGCTGCTTCAACAAAATGGAATTTTCTACCGTTTGAACCAGGTCTGGTAGGAGGACATTGCATAGGGGTTGATCCCTACTATCTTGCATACAAAGCAGAAGAAGTTGGGCACCACCCCCAGATTATTATGGCCGGTAGAAGAATAAATGACGCTATGGGAAGATATTTTGCTCGTGAGCTGATCAAAAAAATGATTCACTCCAAGCTTTCTGTTATGGGTGGGCGAGCATTGGTTCTGGGAATTACCTTTAAAGAAAATGTTCCTGACATACGGAACTCCCGTGTTATTGATATCATAAAAGAATTAGAGGATTTCGGTGTCAATGTTGATGTGTTTGATCCTGTTGCTGAGCCCGATGAAGTAAAAGAAGAATATGGGGTAAATTTAATTGCAGATCCTAAGAAACATATCTATGAATCTGTAGTTTTAGCTGTTAAACATGACCATTTCATTCATTTGGGAAAAACTGCTCTCAATGATTTTCTGGTGGAAAACGGCATTTTTTACGATATTAAAGAGGCTACGATCTGATGTTTTTAACTCTTAATTCCGGATTATTACTTTCTCTGTTATCCGTAACTCAATTTGCACCTGGTTCTTCCATGCAACAACTCGATCCAAATATGATGAAAGAACTGGCTAAATCATACAAGGAAGACAAACGGTCGAGTTATGATCAATCCTATATTCTCAAAAATCATCGCCTTCAGGATAGTTCTCTTACAGATCCAGATAAATCCGACAGTATCAATGATTCTTTATCGCAAAATGGTAAACTCGTTAAACAAAGCAGTTCTACTTATGAGAAACTGATTCGGGGAGAAAATGTAAATCCAGACAGTATTCTTTCCTCTTTAAGTATGTTCGGGTATGATCTTTTTGAAAAATCCAGACCCTCTACTTTCGCTCCCACCGACTTCTCCTCTGTTCCTGCCGATTATCCGATTAATGTCTCCGATGAAATAATTGTTAATCTGTGGGGAAGAATCAATGAAGAATACCGGTTAAGAGTTAGCAGAGAAGGAACCATCTCCATCCCACGTATAGGCCCGGTTTCCGTTGCTGGCCTTCCATTTGAAACAATGCGAAAGAATATCATCGATAAAGTGGGGAAAATCGAAGGCGTTAATGCCTCCGTATCGATGGGTGAATTAAGGACGATCGGTGTATATATCGTTGGTGAAGTAATTTCACCTGGATATTATACCATCAGCGCTTTATCAAATATTACTAATGCCCTGTTTGCCGCCGGTGGCCCCACAAAAAACGGATCTCTTCGCAATATTCAATTAAAGAGAAATGGGCGCCTTATATCTTCTGTCGATTTCTACGATTTCCTTCTTTCTGGAAGTGATCGCAGTGGTTTTCGGTTACAACCTGGAGATGTTATCCATGTTCCTATCATTACCAGCATGGCGGCTGTTGCAGGCAATGTACGCCGAAGCGCTCTCTATGAATTAAAGGATGCCACAAAGCTTGAGGATCTGATTAAAACCGCAGGTGGTATCACTCCCGCTGCATGGACTAATAAAATTCAGGTTGAACGATTCAGCAATAACCAGTATCGGGTAATCTTGGACCTTGATTCTGCTCAGGGAAAACTTCCCGAGTTTTTGATTCAGGATGGTGATATTGTCAAGGTTTTTCCTGTTCTGAACAAAGACAAAAATACCATCTATTTAAGTGGAAACGTTTTACGCCCAGGAAAATATGAGTTCAAAGAAGGTATGCGCGTTTGTGATTTGATTACCGATTTCCGTTCTTTACTCCCGGAAACTCATTTTGAATACGCCATCGTTCTGCGACAGGAACCCCCTTCATTTCTTAACAGAATCATTGCTTTTAATCTTAAAAATGCCTTTGATTTGCCGGAGAGTGAAGACAACCTGTTTTTGCAGGAACACGACCAGATTGTCATTTATCATCGGGACTTTTTTGAACCCGACCGCTCTGTTTCCATTGAAGGAGCTGTTACGAATCCCGGAAAATATAAACTTCTCAATAACATGAAAATCCGCGACCTCATACTGCAGGCTGGAGGATTAAAAGAGGAAGCAAGCCCGATCAAAGGCGAATTATACAGGCGTCTGAGTAAAAATGAAAATATAATGATAGATAAAAAAGATTTCTGTGTTGAATGTGCAATGCAAAATGATTTACAATACAATATTGAGTTACAGAAATCTGACAGAATATTCATTCGAAGTAAAAAAGGCTGGGAAGAAGAAAGAAAAGTAACTCTCAAAGGGCAGTTTGTATATCCAGGTACCTATGTAATTTTTGACGGTGAAACTTTGGGAGATCTTATAAAAAGGGCTGGGGGTTTTAAAGAAGATGCCTATTTAGCAGCAGCCGTTTTTACCCGTTCTTCTGTCAAAGCATTGGAAAAGCGCCGATTACGGGAATACAGTAACCAGCTTGAAAGTGATATACTGAAATTATCTGCTGAACTAGCCACAAGTGTTGGTGCCAGAGATGCTCAGGATATTCTTTCACAACAAATGGCGATGAAAGAAAAAGTTGACAGTCTTGATGGATATGGAAGAGTTGTAATTGATTTGAGAAAAGAAGAATCGTACAAAGATTTTGCCCTTGAAGACAACGATGAATTACATGTACCCAGAAACCTTAACACTGTTTCGGTTATCGGAGAGGTGTATAATCCTGCAACATTCAAATATGATATTTCAAATAGGAGGGTCTCTCATTATCTCAATGCCGCTGGTGGCATGAAAAAAGAAACTTCTGATAAAAAACAGGTGTATGTGATAAAAGCTGACGGAAGTATTATTACAAATAAGAGCACAAATGTTGTGTCAAGTAATATCGAACCGGGTGATGTCGTTGTTGTCCCACAAAAAATTCGTTACACTAATCCTCATAGACGTTTTGTAGATACTGCTGATGCTCTTTTTAAGATAACCACTTTTTTAGCTACTCTGGCAACGCTTCTGGTAACAGCTTCAAAGCTGTAAGAAGAAATGGTAAAGCCGAATGCAGCACATACCTCTGCTCTCTTTTCAGGCTTTTACCTCTGTCCAGTCTAACGCTCCTGGAAACAATAGCTTTCCTGTGAATGTTTAGTCAAAGTACAAAGACACTGAATAAAGCACTGTTTCCTGACCATACTTCTACTCTTTAGTTATGCCAGGGGAGACAACATGGTTTGCCGGAACACAGGTTCCTAGGCGACCCTGTCTCCATAACATATTTTATTGTCTACTATGTTTCATGGGAGATTTGTGTCCTCTCCCTGAATTTCGCTACTCTTCTGTTCCGGATTCAGACTGCTCTTTTTCTTCCTCCGGCACATCTTCCTCTTCAATACTGTTCTCTTCTTCCGGGACACTAAAACTTTCCTGTGCGTCAGATTCATCCGGAACCTCAGGGATTGCCTCAGGGATTTCTGTTTCTTCGTTATCTGCATCACCGGAATCCCGTTCACAGAGAGCTACATCAATTACGCTATCTTTCTCATCAAGGCTGATCAACTTTATACCCTGAGTGTTTCGTCCTATTGTGGAAATTCTCTGGACGTCAACCCTGATTATTATACCATTCCTGGTTATAAGCATCACATCGTAGTCTCCAAAAACACCTTTCAATGCCACAACTGGTCCGTTCTTATCGGTGACTTTGATATTAATTATACCTGTTCCACCTCTATTTGTTTTTCTATAATCAGTTACCGGAGTTCTTTTTCCATACCCGTGTTCAGTAACAGTAAGTACGTCATCTGTTTCATTGACAATAATCATACTTACTACTTTATCACTATTACGAAGAGTGATTCCCTTTACTCCACGGGTGTTCCTTCCCAGTTCTCTCACAGCGCTTTCGTGAAAGCGCACAGCCTGCCCGGAACTGGTCCCCAGAATGATATCATTATCTCCTGAAGTCAACTTGCATTCTATTAAACAGTCACCCTCATCCAGATTGATAGCATTGATTCCATCTCGTCTCACGTTGGAATATGCTGACAATGGTTGTTTATTGATGACTCCCTGTTCAGTAGCAGCAACTATAAAATGTTCATTATCGAATTCGCGTACCGGAACGAAAGCTGCAATCTTTTCTCCGGGTCTCAGGTCGATCAGATTTACAATTGGTTTACCTCGGGACTGCCTGCTCGCTTCCGGAATTCTATATACTTTAAGCCAATAACATCTTCCTGTATTAGTAAAAAACAGGATAAATGCATGTGTTGACGCTACAAACAGCGTTGTTATGAAATCGTTCTCTTTTGAATCCATTCCTTTTACCCCCTTACCTCCTCTTCCCTGAGAGCGGTAGGTTGTAACCGGTATTCTCTTTATATACCCTTCATGAGTCATGGTAATGACCATGTCTTCTTCTGCAATCAAATCCTCTATCTCGACATCCCCGGTAGCATCGATAATCTCCGTACGCCGTGGGTCATTGAATCGAGTCTTTATCTCAGTAAGCTCATCCTTGATTATCTCCATACGTCTGTCTCTGCTTTCAAGGATTGCTATAAACTCCTGAATCATCCGCTGAAGTTCCAGGTACTCTGCTTCGATTTTATCGCGCTCTAGACCTGTAAGCCGCTGCAGTCTCATATCAAGAATAGCTTTTGCCTGTATTTCACTCAATCCATAGCGTTCCTGAAGCTTGATCTGAGCTTCATCTGGAGAAGAGGAGGCTTTGATAAGTGCGATGATTTCATCGATATGATCCAGTGCTATACGTAAACCTTCAAGAATATGCGCCCGTTCCTGCGCTTTTCTGAGTTCGTATTGTGTTCGTCGTACTACCACTTCATGACGATGATCGATAAAATGGGAGATAATTTCTTTCACACTCAAGAGACGGGGCTGCAAATCTACCAAAGCCAGATTGATAATGCCGAATGTTGTCTGCATCATCGTATACTTATACAATTGATTCAGTATCACATCACCAAAAGCATCTTTTTTTACACCAATTACTACACGTAATCCTCTGCGATCTGACTCGTCACGAATAAACGAGATCCCTTCCACTGTTTTTTGTCGTACCAGGTCTGCAATTTTTTCCAAAAGTGTAGACTTATTGACCATGTAGGGAATTTCGGTAATAATAATCTCTTCTCTATCATTCGCGAGCTTCTGCACCTCTGCCTTTGCTCGTATTATCACCTTTCCTCTTCCAGTTTTATACGCTTCCAGAATTCCACTACGACCATAGATTATTCCTCCGGTCGGAAAGTCCGGACCTGGAAGAACTCTGAAAATGTCTTCAATCGTTATTTCTGGATTTTCTATTATGGCCTTTATTGCATCAATTACTTCTCCCAGATTATGAGGAGCCATGTTGGTGGCCATACCCACGGCTATTCCGGTAGTTCCATTAACAAGCAAAAATGGTATCTTCGAAGGAAGTACAGATGGTTCTTTCAGGGAATCATCATAATTTGGTACAAAATCAACGGTATCCTTTTCCAGATCAGCAAGCATCTCTTCTGCTACTGCAGTCATGCGACATTCCGTATATCGCATAGCCGCTGGTGGATCTCCATCTATCGAACCAAAGTTTCCCTGCCCGTTCACCATGGTATAGCGCATAGAAAAATCCTGCGCCATGCGCACAAGTGAATCATATACTGCTGAATCACCATGAGGATGATATTTTCCAATTACATCTCCTACGACACGAGCGCACTTTTTGGGAGCTTTGTTATGCTGTAAACCTAACTCTTCCATACCAAAAAGCACTCGTCGATGAACCGGCTTCAGTCCATCCCGGACATCAGGTAGTGCCCGTGATGTAATCATGCTCATCGAGTAATCAAGGTACGACTTCTGCATCTCGTCTTCTATGAAGACGGGAAATATTTTTCCACTTTCACTCATGAAATCACCTTTTCGTAAAATCCTCTTCTTCGAGCCATGTAAGGTGGGGGATTGCGTTGTGCGCAGTTGCATCGAAGGTAAGTGGTGTAATTGTGATTATATTATTCATTAATGCACGTGAGTCATATGCATTTGATTTTTCAATATCCTTTTTTTCTCCGTAAATCATATACCCCTGACCACTACTATGACTTTCTACTTCTACCCGCTCATACCGATCATCAAAAAACGCCATACTCTGCCAGGTTACTCTCGATCCCTTTACTTCAGATAAAGGACACGGTGGAAAATTTACGTTATAAAAAACTTTCTCATATTCAGGTAATGTTCTGTTTTCAGAATGTAAGATTTTTCTTATCATTCCCGGAACCAGTTCTGCATACTCCGGTGCACTCTCTCTGCTACTGGTACACAAGGAAAAGGCAAAACTGGGTATGTTCCAGAATGCTCCTTCTCGTGCTGCAGCTACAGTACCTGAATAAAATGCAGACAATCCTGAATTTTCTCCTATATTCAACCCCGATACCACAATATCAGGACGTTGCGGTAATAAAAAACTTACTGCAAATTTGACACAATCTGAAGGTGTACCACTTACTCTGTACCCCTGCATTTTGTCTGAATCAGAAGCTTTTTCGTAATGAAGCGGTGTATTAAAGGTAAATGCATGACCAACACCACTTTGTTCCCTGTCCGGAGCTACAACAATAACTGAATATTCTCTAATCAAGACTTCATATAAGCATCGTATTCCTGATGCATCATATCCGTCATCATTTGTCAAAAGTATCGTTTGTTTTCCGTTCATATCAAATATCTAGATTTTTCACTTTTGAAGCATTGGTTTCAATAAATCTTCGCCTCGGCTCTACTTCTTCTCCCATAAGCATGGTAAAAATTCTGTCCGCTTCAACAGTATCTTCAAGTTTTACCTGTAAAAGTGTTCTTTGTTCAGGATTCATTGTTGTTTCAGCAAGCTGTTCTGGATTCATCTCCCCAAGACCCTTATAACGCTGAATAGCAACATTTCTCTTTTCCTTCCACTCTAAAAGAACCTTCTCTTTTTCATCATCATTGAAAACATACCGCTCCTCTTTTCCTGCTTTTATCTTGTAAAGCGGAGGCTGAGCAATATATACATTTCCGTTTTCTATCAACCCTGGCATATGGCGGAAAAGAAACGTAAGAAGCAAAGTCCTTATGTGTGATCCATCTACATCAGCATCTGTCATTATAATTATTTTGTGGTATCGTAATTTTGAAAGATTAAACCCGTCTTCTTCATCAATATTGCCGAATCCTGTACCAAATGCCTGTACCATCGTCTGAATCTCTTCATGAGAAATAACTTTATCTATACGGGCTTTCTCCACATTTAATATTTTTCCCTTCAAAGGAAGTATTGCCTGAAATGTCCGGTCTCTTCCCATCTTTGCACTTCCACCTGCACTATCACCCTCGACCAGAAAAATTTCACACTTTGATGGATCTCGTTCACTGCAATCTGCAAGTTTTCCCGGCAATCCTCCACCATCCATTACACTCTTTCTGCGGGCCAGCTGCCTAGCTCTGCGTGCTGCCTCCCGGGCAATGGCAGAATTGACACACTTATCCACTATTTTCCTTGCAATCTGCGGATTTTCCTCTAAAAACATCCCCAGCATCTCTACAACCGAGGCCTCTACAATACCCATAATATCTGAATTACCCAATTTTCCTTTTGTCTGTCCTTCAAACTGAGGATTGGGCAGTTTCACACTAACAACACCAGTGAGACCTTCTCGAAGATCCTCTCCTTTCATCTCTACTTTATTGTTTTTTAAAAGATTATTGTTTGTTATATAGCTGTTTACTGCTCTGGTGAGACCTTTTTTAAACCCCGATAGATGTGTTCCCCCATCGATGGTATTTATGTTGTTGGCAAAAGAAAAAATATTCTCTGTATAAGAGTCATTGTACTGCATCGCAATCTCTATCTCCACTCCATCTTTGGATTGGAAGAAATTGATTGGTTGCGGATGAAGAGGAGTCTTGTTTTCATCTAAATAAGTAATAAACGAGGACAACCCGCCCGGATAACAGAACTCATGGCACTTTCCCTCCGGTCGTTCATCACGTATCACTATCGTGATTCCTTTATTTAGAAATGCAAGTTCCCGAAGACGTTTCGAAAGAATATCAAAACTGTATTCAGTCGTTTCAAATATCTCAGGATCTGGTCTGAATGTTACCTTCGTTCCTCTGCTTTCCGTGGTTCCAATAACTTTTAATTCTTCAACAGGAACTCCTCTATGAAATTCCATGAAATAGATAGTATTATCTCTTGATACCTCCACCTTTAAGCATGAGGATAATGCATTCACACAGGAAACACCAACACCATGAAGACCACCTGAAACCTTATACGAAGAATTATCAAATTTTCCACCTGCATGAAGCGTTGTTAAAACCAGCTGAAGAGCTGACATCTTCTCTTCTGCATGAAAATCAACTGGAATACCACGTCCGTTGTCTGAAACTGTTATGCTATTATCATTGTGAATTATTACTTCTACCCGATCACAAAACCCCGCAAGTGCTTCGTCGATAGAATTATCAACCACCTCGTAAACAAGATGATGCAAACCTGGAGAACCGGTACTGCCTATATACATCGCTGGACGCTTGCGCACTGCATCAAGACCCTTTAGTGTTTTTATACTATCCGCAGTATACTTCTGGTCACTCATAAATGAATTCTCCGTAAATTGTCACTTTCAAACAATATCTTTTTCATTAATAAAAAACGATATCTGTTATTGTTAAACAGCTGGTTTCTTTTTTAATCTGTGAGAGAATATGATGTTTCATAAAACTCATTTCCTGACGCCAGGATGCAGCAGGTACTTTAACATATAATATTCCGTTTTCTATTCTGCTGCATTCAGTTACTTTAGAAATCCTCTCTCCCACTATCTCATTCCATCTGGATACTACTTCATATTCCTTACAGATGGTTTTATATCCGCGTTCTGAGAGAACAGTATCCAGAATGGACCCCAGGTTTTCAGGTGTTTTCCAGACACTCATGATTGGACCACATTTCCATCAGTAACTGTGCATCTCAGCAGCTTTTTTCCTGCAGGACTATTTAAATAAGGAGTCGCAATAAACACCTGACCCTTATTCTCGATAAGGGAATACACTCTCGTTGTTCTTTGCGGATCAAGCTCTGATACAGCATCGTCTATCAAGAATATCATCCGCTCTTTACGATACTGTTCTATGCACAAAACTGAACTTAGTTTCAGTGATAAAACTATCGATCTGCACTGACCTTGAGAGCCGAATTGTCTGGCTGGCTTTTGGTCAAGAAGGAAGCTTATATCGTCCCGGTGAGGACCAACTGAGGAAAATCCTTTTTCTATATCCTTTTTCCTCCGCTCATTGAGCAAAGTATAAAATACATTTTTCCACTCTTTTTCACTACTATTATCGCATTTTATTGATGGATTATAGATAATTTTTGCCGTTTCCCGATTACTACTGATCTCACCGTAAAATAAGCTCAAATACCTGTCTACAATGAATAATATCTCTTGCCTTTTGAAATGTATTTCCCATCCACTCTCTACCATCCGTTCTTCATATATTTCACATTGTAGCTTGTCAAATTTTTCACTTAACAAACGGTTCCGACAGGATAACCAGTGACGGTATGAAATCAAATGCTTCAAATAATCAGTTGCTACTTGACTTCCTAAAATATCCATGAATTTACGTCGTACCTCTGGGGATCCATAAACCAACCCCAGATCATCGGAACAAAAAGAAACTACCGGTCTTCTCCCAAACCACTCTGAAATCTGATGTACTATGGTTCCATCTACCTTCATGACCAGCTTTTTATCTCTGCTAAAACCTATCGATGCGCTGCTATTACTATTCTCATCAACAAATTCTCCCTCTATATATGATTCTTCAGCTCCAAATTTAATCATTTCTGCTCTTTTTGCACCCCGCTGTGAACGACCTATGCATAAAAGATAAATTGATTCAAGAATATTGGTCTTTCCCGAACCATTACTACCTTCAAATACCGCCCCTTCAGGCGGTAATATCAAATTCAGCTCTTTGTAATTTCTAAACTGAAGTAAATGAAGAAACCGAAGATTCATCGATAGGTATACGTTTTAACAAGGGTAATGTTTACTTATAAATTACATTATAAACACCCTCCATAGCTCATTTATGATAATTACAATTCATTACTCTCTCCTCACTTGCCGTTACTGTTTCAACGAACAAGGATAAACCGTTTCCCAGGGTGCATAGTAGATATTGTCATTACCATCGGTTATAACTAATCGTACGTACACTTTTTCATAATCCTGCACCTTACCGCCTATATCCCGATAATCCCAATAAATTGTAGAGGGAAGAATATTACCTCCTGAAAAAGTCTTAACTATCTTCCCATCTTTTGAAGGAGATGAGGATATAACCAAAACCCAATTCTTTATGGAACTACTCTCCCTATTATCTCTTCTTAAAAAAGTTACATACACTCCTGGTTTGCTCTCCCCACAAGTAACTTTTATATCTATATCCTGAGTACATCTCTTTCGCTGAAATGGAGTTAACTGAATACTTCCACGCAACTCCGAATTTTTTGTTTGTAAGCCATAAACTCCCTCAAAGAAAAGACCCATCGCTACTTTTTTTAACTTAAAAGTTACCCCGGTCCCAGCTTCAAATCTTTCATGGAAAACTCTTTGCTCATTAGAAACTATATATAACCCTGCAGAATAATGTAATGAAACAGATTCAAAAAAATGCCCATACAAAGAAAATTGCGCCTCTTGTTCTATTTCAGTACATTGTCTGTCATGTATTCCTGCTGTATAGGATATATCAAAACCATGGTTTTTTATGGATGGAAACAAACCGCTTATGGCTACAGATGCCTCAGGGTTGCATATTTTTAATATTGAATCGGTACCCAAAATATTTCTGAAAATAAGGGAAACATACCTGCTTCCAAAAACTTTCAAGCTCAAGGCTGCATCTACTGTAAGTTCAGGATCAATAGGACCATAGAAAACTGAAAATGAAGTTCCAAACAACAAATTGTTTTGATGCAGCGAATAACCTGCAACAACTCTGTTTAAAGGATAATCACTTCGCACGTAACCTGCTGAAAATGAATTTTTTTGAAAGGGAACAATAACTGCAGTTTGTACTTCATTTAGTTCTCCCGACACATCATGGGATAACTTAATAGCAGAAATCATTTCACTTTGTTCTGTCATTAAAGAAGGGTTAGAAAAAAGAATAAATGGTCTCGATAAATGACTCAAATTATAGGTTTCTGCATATAATGTGGAAAAAACCACATACATGGAATAAACCAATGCAATTTTTTTTCTCATACAGTATCGTATTCTGAAGAACAAGGTTTTCTAAGAAAATGATACCATTGTTTTCTGATTTCATAAATACCTATGAATGACTGAAAAGATGTATTTGATGGAATTTTATAAAAAAAATAAAGTGTGTAGCGGCTATATAGAGGATAAGGGGAACATAACAGTTCCCCGGGTTTTTTTTCAGATCTCTTCCATTATGCGCAGCGGCATAATCAAGAACAGATCTTGACTGGTTTTTTCTGATTCCTGCTCTAATTCCGGAAATACAAGACATGCACTGATTTGAGTATTCATCTCAAGGCGAACATTATTAGATTTTGTTATATCCAGGATCTCTGAAAAATACTGTCCATTGAAACCTATTGTATGAGTTTCATCTTCGTACTCTACCGGAATTACTTCACGGGCTTCTCCACCAATATCTCTATTGAGAACCACAATCTCCAGATTTCCTTTAGAAAAGGTGAATTTTACCAGGTGCGTTTTCTGATTTGATAAAACAGATACTCTCCTTACAGCATTTTGAAGTAATGCTCTATCGATAATGGCTTTTTTGGGATTATTTCTGGGTATTACTTTCGTATAATCAGGATAAGGCCCCTCAATCATTTTCGAACACATCATTAAAGATGGTGTGGAGAAAGCGATGTACTTTTCTCCTATATTTACCTTTACTTTTTCTTCAGTTACCTTTGAATCCAAAATCCTGACCAGGTTTAGAACACTCTTTTGAGAAATAATGCCATTAACGGCAGACTGAATAGGAAACGTTTCATTTATGAAAGTACTTCCCAGACGATGTCCATCGGTAGCTACCATTCCAGTTCTCTCTGGTGTTATCTCCCAGAATATTCCACACAGACATGCCCTGGATTCATCCTTTGCCACAGCAAAACTACTTTTTATAATCATCTCTTTTAATGCAGAAGAAGAGATTTCAAACTCATTACTTACCGATAATTCTGGAAATCCAGGGAAATCCCTTGAATCAGCTCCAGCTATCTTACAAGAGAATCCACTCTCACTCTGAATTATAAGTACATTTTCATCTATATCCAGAGTTATAGTTCCTTCAGGAAGTTCTCTTACTATCTCAAAGACCTTTCGGGCATTTACCGTAACATCAAATGGTCCATCTCCCGATGCTTTTCCAACAACACGCAGAGAATGATCTAAATCAGTTGCAGATACTTCAAGATGAAATCCGGTATATGAAAGTCTGAAATTAGATAATATCTGAAGAGAACTCTTTGAAGGTATAATTGGAAAAGCTTTTTGCATAAGATCATTTAAATCTTTTTTTTGAATAGAGATAGACATATTCACTCCTGAATAAGTTTTATCGACATATCATGAATTCTAACATCAATAGATATATAAAATAAGAATAAGTATATAGATATGTTGATATGTATGAAAAATACAGTAACCTCTTGATAATACTTGTTTTTTATGTGTTGATAACATTTATTAAATGCTGTTAATATCTTTTATCTATTATTAATAACTAAAATAAAACATGTTATCCACAATTAAATAACATGAATATCTATTAACAATTCAAACTAGATATAATGTAATCAATATCTCGGGCAATGGACTGATCTTTATTCTTCAGTAACTCTATCTGCTGAATAGCGTGAATAACAGTACTATGGTCACGTCCACCAAAATTGAGACCTATAGTTTTAAGAGAATTATTTGTTACCATTTTAGAAATATACATGGCTACCTGGCGACAATGAGCTACTTCTTTTCTTCTATTTTTTTCTCTTATATTATTAACAGGAACTTTATAATGTTGAGCAACTTTTTCAATTATTTTGTCGATTGATACTCGAACCTGATCAGGTTTTATAGATTCCTTCAAAACATTTTTAACCAGATCTATTGTTATATCAGTTCTGGTAATTGAAGCAAAAGCCAAAAGGCGTATGACTACTCCCTCTAACTCCCTTATATTAGATGAAACATTTTCAGCAATATAGTACAGAATATCAAGAGGAATATTAAGATTGTCTTCTTCAGCCTTCTTTTTTAAAATAGCGACTCTTGTTTCCAGGCCGGGGGGTTGTATATCCACAGACAGTCCCCACTGAAAACGAGATATTAAACGATCCTGAAGTCCTTTTAAAGAACTTGGAGGAAGATCTGAAGTAAGGACAATCTGTTTTCCATTTTGGTATAACGTATTGAAAATATAAAAGAATTCCTCTTGTGTACTTTCTTTTCCTGCAAAAAATTGAACATCATCCATTAAGAGAAGATCGGATGAACGGAATTTCGCAGTAAACTCTTTTGTGTTGTTATTTTTAATAGCATCAATGAAATGAAGATAAAACTCCTCTGAAGTTATATAAGTAACAACATATTTAGAAGAAGAAGAGAGAACGTAATTTCCTATAGACTGAAGAAGATGAGTTTTTCCTAAACCAACTCCTCCATAAATGAGAAGAGGATTAAATTTTGTTTTTCCAGGAGCTTCAGAAACTGCTAAAGCAGCACTTTTTGCAAACTGGTTATTAGATCCAACAACAAAAGAATCAAGTGTAAACCGTTTATTTAGTTGCGGAAAAGAGTGATTATTTCTCTTAGAATCAGTTTGAGGAGAAACAGAAACCGATTGTGGTTCAGAAAACGTACTAGATAAATCTGGTCTATGATTTCCAACACTGAATTTAACATCAGTTATTGAGGGAGAAATCTGACGTGCAGTAGAAATAATGAGAGGTTTATAATGTTGATCTAAAAAATCAGCAATGAATTGATTTGGTGCTGAAAGGAAAATACAAGAAGGGTCTTCTGAGTGACAGAGTACTAATGGTCGAAACCAGGTTTCGAACCGATGAGCATCAATAGAATGTGAGATTACAGAGAGTATATTTTGCCATAAAGATGTATGCATGGTAGTAAAATTAAAACAATGTGTAAAAAAAGAGAAGAAGATTCTGGATTATTGAAAAAAGGAAAAAGAAGAAAAAATTTGACTAAAATAGGGGACAAAAAACATTTTTAATGATTACCCTAAAGGAGATAACAAATGAAAAGAACGTACCAGCCTTCAAGAAGAAAAAGGGCAAACAAACACGGATTCCGATCAAGAATGGCAACGGCAAATGGACAGAAAGTGCTTAAGAGCAGAAGAGCAAAGGGGAGAAAAAGGCTCACAGTTTCAGATTCTCTCTAATTAGATGCACCTCAAAAATGATCAATCGAGGTGCTGAATCAGGAAGTCTTTTAAGAAGAAAAGACAAAATAAAGAGTAAAAGCGAAATATCTCTCCTGTTCAAAACTGGACAGAAAAGGGAGTGTTTCGCTTATACTATTATTTATAAGAAAAATAACAGGAACTTTGATAGATTTGCAGTCATTGTTTCACGAAAGCTGGGGAATGCAGTAAAAAGAAACAATATTAAAAGAGTTTTCAGAGAAATATTCAGATTAAGAAAAAAAAGCCCACCCTATTATGATATCCTCATCCAGCCCCGATCTGGAATAAAGATAGAAAATAAAGAAACGTTAAAGAGTTGTTTTGAACTATGGAACAATTCCACGGAAAAGTAAAAATTACTACTCTCAGAATTATTATAAAAATAATGAAAACAGTATTTCTTATGCCTGATGGAATGTGTAGATTTGAGCCTACATGCTCAATATATGCAGAAGAGGCAATGAGATCATATACATTACCAAAAGCAATTCTGCTGATATTCTATAGAATTTTACGATGTAATCCACTTAATAAAGGTGGATACGATCCCATTGTAAGGAGGAAATAAAAAGGTGAACAAAAATACACTGATCGCATTCATACTAGTTTTAATAACAGTAGCTTTTTTTAGTAGTCCTGTATACAACAGATTTTATTACGAAAATATATTGAAAAGACCATATCCTGGTGATCAGAAAAAAAACACCGAACAGGTAAGCAGAATAGAGAAGAAACCAGAAGAAAATAAAATAAGAGAAAATGAACAAAGAGAAGAATCTCCGCAAGTAGATACAACTCAACAGAGTGATGAAAATCAAGAAGGTATAGAGCCTACAGATACTGTATGGATCGAAACGGAGAAAATGATTGTAGGTATAAGTGAAATGGGAGCGAATATAAAATCACTGAAGATGAAAGAGTATCATTATGATGCAAGAAATAATGATATAGTTAATCTTATAAGTGATACTAGCAGTGGCGGAGCTCAATTATCTATTGCAGGTAACAGTTTTAATGAAAACCTGTTTCAAATAGATGGAAACAAATCAGATACAGTAAAAATAAATAAAAAAGGACAGGAAGTAACCTTCTCAACGAAAGATAATCAGGGAAGGACTGTGCAGAAACAGTTTTTATTTGATAATGATTCCTATAAGATAGGGATGAGAGTGATGCGGGAAGGATTATCAGGAGAAAGAATTTCAGTTTCCTGGGATGGAATAAGAGAAAGTGAAACAGATCAGGGATCGCAACAGGAACAGAAAGTTGTTCATTTTTTTAATGGAGAAAACGTTCAACATATAAGAATGAACAGATCGGGGAAGGAAGAAGTAACTGGTTTTTATAGGTGGATTGGAATAACGTCAAAATACTTTTTTGTTAATATAGTTGCCGATACACTGAAAGACGCAGATCTGACAATCAGGGGTATTAGCCAAGTACAGAAAGACAAAAAGGGAAACAATATAGATTACATTATTAGTTTTCAGCACACAGTAGAACAAAATAGAAGTGCGGAATATTGGTTCTATACCGGTCCAAATCAGTTAAATGAACTGAAGAGTTACGGATTACGGTTCGAGAAAATACTATTTCCAGTTCTTGGGTGGACACGAATATTTTTCTGGGCTGATAGATGGTTTCCATGGATAGCTGAGTTTGTTTTATGGTTGCTTCTTACAGTATACAATTTAGTAAGGGATTATGGGGTTGCAATACTATTAATAACATTGATATCTAAAGTGGTGACTTTTCCAATGACGCAAAGCAGTACAAAATCGATGTCTCGGATGAAGGATATACAACCAAAAGTTAATGCTTTGAGAAACAGATACAAGAATAACCCTAAAAAGATGAATGAAGAGATAATGGCATTATATAGGGAAGAGGGAATAAATCCACTTAACCCAGGGTGTCTACCATTGTTTCTTCAAATGCCAATTTTTATTGCTCTATTTGTCGTATTAAGAAAAGCAATCGAATTACGGGGGGCAGAAACAATCCTTGTTCCATGGATACATGATTTATCACAACCAGAGGTGTTGATATCACTGCGAGGTATTCTGCCAGGAGGGGGAATACCTCTTTATGGAAATAATATTGCATTATTGCCAATTATAATGGCAGTTCTGACGTTCTTCCAAAATAAAATGACGATAAAAGATCCTAATCAAAAAGCGATGATCTATTTCATGCCGGTTTTTATGCTGGTGCTGTTTAATAATTTTCCGGCAGGTCTGGTACTTTACTGGACATTTTCAAGTGCGCTGGGATTAGTCCAACAGTATTACACAAATAAGCAAAACGTTAGTAAAACCGGAGCAATTACCACACAAAAGAAATAGGGGCGGTGAATGGAAAATTCTGCAACCATTGCCGCTATTGCTACTCCAAATGGAAAAGGTGCTCTGGGGATAATCAGGGTTACCGGATATAATTCATTCCAGATTGTAAAAAAGTGCCTGGCAAAAGCGGATCGCTTTGTTCAGGCACCATATCGAAAAATATGCCTGAACGAATTTATAACTGTAAAAGGAAAAGAGTTTATAGACGAGATTACAGTTATAAAGTATAGGAACCCGGATTCTTTTACGGGCGAGGACATGGTTGAAATTATTTGTCATGGTGGTACATATATTATAAAAAGTATAATGGATGAATTAGAGAATGCTGGAGCAATAAGTGCACAAAGAGGAGAATTTACCAGAAGAGCTTTTTTAAATGGAAAAATGGATCTAATGAAAGCTGAGTCTATTATAGGAATGATAGATAGCACCACAGATATCCAGCACAAGACAGCACGGAATATATATAAAGGAGAATATCAAGAAAATCTGGAAATGTGGCATAAAGAGATCATTGAGATTTCAGTAGATATAGAATCTGAAATAGAATTTTCTGAAGAAGATGATGTAAAAGGAAAAAAGAATTCTGATGAAAAGATAAAAGCTCTGGAAATTAAAATAACTGAAGAGATCGAGAAAAGAAGAAGAGTAAAAAAGATTGAAGAGGGGATACGGATTGTTATAGCAGGACCGCCTAACGCAGGAAAATCAACGCTATTTAATAAGATCTTAGGATACAAAAGAGCCATAACAAGTGATATTCCGGGAACAACAAGAGACTCCATATCAGAAAAAGTGGAAATAGACGGAAAAACAATTAATCTGGTAGACTCGGCTGGAATAAGGATAACTGAAGATAAAATTGAATTAGAAGGAATAAATCGTACAATACAGGAAATTGAAAAAGCTGAACTGGTATTATGGATGACGGCTGCAGATGAAGATATTAATGATCAGGAAATAAAGATACTGGAAAAACACAGGAATATAATAAGTCTCTTTATTAATAAAGCGGATCTGGGTGTGAAAGAAGAAAAGAAAACGGTGTTCAAGGAAAAAGGATTATGTATAAATCCAATAAGTCTTAAAAAAGAAAATGGTTTTAAGGTTGTACTAGAAAAAATGGAAGAAAAAGTAAAAGAGATATCAACGAACATAGAGTTACCCACTATACTTATTAATAAAAGGCAAGAATACATAGCTACCAATATACACAAGGAGATAAAAAAAGCTATAAAAATGTGGAACAGAAAGGAACTGGCAGCATTTCACATAAACAATGCATTGGAATATATGGAAGAGTTTTTAGGAAAAAGAAACAGAGAAGAAGTAATGAATAACATATTTGAAAGCTTTTGTATAGGAAAATAATGTTTCACGTGAAACAATTTTGAGAATTATGAAATTTGATATAATCATTATTGGAGGAGGACACGCTGGAATAGAAGCAGCGTATATAGCTTCTCGAAAAATGAGAGCTGTTCTTATGATTACTAGTCAGCTTGACCTTATAGGACAGATGTCATGTAACCCTTCTATCGGTGGTATTGCAAAAGGAAATATTGTTAGAGAGATAGATGCTCTTGGCGGTGTGATGGCCAGAGTGATTGATGAAGCAGGAATACACTTTAAAATGTTGAACTCAAGTAAAGGTTCAGCAGTATGGGGAAATAGAGCTCAGGCAGATAAATCTGCATATAGGAGAATAGTAAGGCAAAGATTAGAGCAAAGGGAAAACATCTTCTTTCTTCAGGGATTAGTGAAAAAACTAACCTGTAACAGTAGTGGAGTAACAGGAGTTATTATGGACTCCGGAGAGTGGATATCAGCGAAAGCAGTAATTTTAACTGCCGGTACATTTCTCAATGGAATGGCACATATAGGATTGGAAAATCATGCTGCAGGAAGAACAGGAGAGCCTCCATCACTAGGACTTACTGAAAGTATTGCAGAAAATGGAATTACATATGGGAGACTTAAAACAGGGACATCTCCGCGTATAGATGGAAGAACAGTAGATTTCAGTAAAATGACGGCTCAACTGGGTGACGAAAACCCATGGCCATTTTCTTTCTCAACGGAAAAAAAAGTACTAAACAAAGCAGTATGCTGGATTGGAAAGACTACAGAAGAAACCCATAAAATAATCTATGATAACCTCAACAGATCTCCACTATATACCGGTAAAATTTCAAGTATTGGTCCAAGATATTGCCCATCTATTGAAGACAAAGTGGTTCGGTTTGGAGAAAGGGATGGGCATACATTATTTTTAGAGCCTGAGAGTTTAGAACATAATGAGATGTATTTGAATGGCTTATCTACATCTCTTCCTTTTGATGTTCAGATAAAAATGGTTAAGAGCATCAAAGGAATGGAAAATGCCAGTATTATAAGACCAGGGTATGGCATTGAATATGATTTCTTCCAACCACTGCAATTAAAGCCGACACTTGAATCAAAAGTAGTAGAAAATCTGTATTTTGCTGGACAGGTCAATGGAACATCAGGATATGAAGAAGCAGCTTCTCAGGGATTAATGGCAGGAATCAATGCCACACAGAAGTTGTTAGGTGAGGAAGAACTGGTGTTGGGAAGAGAAACATCGTATATAGGAGTACTCATAGATGATCTCATTACAAGAGGAACTGATGAACCCTATAGAATGTTTACCTCAAGAGCAGAGTACAGATTAATACTTCGTCAGGATAATAGTGATGAGAGACTAATGCCGATTGCTTTTAGATTAGGATTTCTTCCAAAAGAAATATATGAAAAAAGAAAAGTAATCTGGGAAAAAAAAGATAAAGTAATTGAGCATCTAAAAAATAAAAAAATAAAGCCTGAAAATTGGAATAAAGATGGAAGAGAAAGGTTATCTCAAACAATCTCTGCAGCTGAATTATTAAAAAGGCCCGATATTTCAATAGATACTATTTTCAGCTTTATGGAAGAGAATCGCGATTGTAGTGAATTTGAAAAAGTGACTATTGAATCAGATATTAAATATGAAGGATTTATAAGAAAGCAGTATGAAGAAATAGAGCGCTTGAAAAAGATTGAATCTACAGATATACCAAATGATATTAATTATGAAGATGTAAGAGGGTTGTTAACAGAATCGAAAGTGAAACTTAAACGGATACAACCTCGATCATTAGGACAGGCATCAAGAATACCAGGATTAACACCGGCAGATATCTCACTATTGGCTTTATATATAAGTAAGTACCGTAAAGTTTTGGTTTCACGTGAAACAATGGGAAGTGGCGTATGAACAAATTGCTTAAACCTTTTCTGGAAAAAGCTAAAGCGTGTTATGAATTGAAAGAATTAGAGCGCCTTGGTCTCACTCCAGATATGGATCAAAGAGAGCTCATTCTGATGTATACCTGTATGATATTGAAATGGAATGACGTATCAGCGTTAATATCGAAGAATGATGAACCGAATCTGTTTTTACGCCATTTCTGTGATTCACTTCAACCTCTTCTTCTGTTTGGTTTCAAAAAAAATGCATTGATTGCAGACATAGGAGCTGGTGGAGGTTTTCCATCTATACCGATACGCATTTTCAGGCCAGACCTTAATTTTGTTCTTGTGGAATCTAACCGAAAAAAAGCCTCATTTTTAAAAGAAGTTAAAAAAGAGCTGAACTTTAGTAATGTTACTATATATAATGGTAAGGTAGAATCGATGCCTGTTCCGGAACGGCGATTTGATTATATAATCAGCAGAGGAGTAGGCTCATTACAAAAGTTTTCACAATTGGCAAAACCCATAATTGCCAGTGATGGGCACATGTACACGTTTAAAACGAAACAGTTCACGAATGAATTAGACTTTATTACAACTAACAAGGATAAAGATGGCGTAAAAATAAGTGAAATAGCAGAATATGATTTGGGAAACCAAATTATGGGTTTAAACCTTGTTTCTCTTGAACTGGTTAATTGAAATGTTGAAAAGATAGCTTTTCAAAAGTGTAATTATTGTTTAAATCATCTAATACATTGAAAACATTGAGGATTTTTACACAGTTCTTTAAAGAGTATAAGAAGAATAAGTTGTGGATAACTTGTTAACATTCTGAATTAAGGGGTCTTTTTTTGGCAAAAGTCATTGCAGTATGCAATCAAAAAGGTGGAGTGGGAAAAACAACTACTTCTATCAATCTTGCAGCATGTCTTTCTGCTGCAGAACGAAAAACTCTCATTATCGACATGGACCCCCAATCTAATGCAACAACTGGTTTGGGTTTCGATAAAAATGAAATAGCTACTTCAATTTATGATGTTTTAACTAATAGAGAAGATAGTTCTGAAGCGATAGGTATAAAAGATATCATTATCAAATCAGAGTCTATCAAGTATCTGGACATTGCACCAGCAACACCTGACCTTGCTGGTGCGGAAATTGAACTTGTTAATACGATTGCCCGGGAAAAACGATTGGATGCAGCTATATGCGCTGTAAAAGAGCTATACGATTATGTGATCATAGATTCTCCTCCTTCACTTGGTCTTCTTACCGTGAATGTACTGACTGCAGCTGATTCTGTTCTTATTCCCATTCAGTGTGAATACTATGCTCTTGAAGGTCTTGCAGAACTTTTGAATACTGTACGTCTGGTTCAGAAAAGTTTGAATTCGAAGCTGGTTATTGAAGGAGCTCTTTTAACCATGTACGATAACAGATTGAACCTTTCAAGACAGGTTGCAGAAGATGTACGAACCTGTTTTTCAGGAAGAGTTTTTGAAGTTGTTATTACCAGAAATGTTAAATTAAGTGAGGCTCCGTCTTTTGGAAAACCTATCATCTTGTACGATATAATGTCTTCTGGTGCAGAGAATTATCTCAATTTAGCGAAGGAAATTATGCAGAATGAATAAACCGGGAATGCGTAAAGCTTTAGGGAGGGGTCTTTCCAATCTCATTCCTACTCAGGTAGAAGATGAAAATGGTAACGTAAATGAAGAGATCCACAATGTTGATATTTCTGCCATCAAAACTAATCCATTTCAGCCTAGAATAGATTTCGATGATGAAGAGATTAAAGGATTGGCGGAAAGCATTGAAAATCAGGGACTTCTTCAACCTGTAGTAGTCAGGAAAAAAGAGAATCAGTATGAGATTATTTCCGGAGAAAGAAGATTCCGTGCTTTCCGACATCTGGGCAGAGATAAACTTCCCTGTATAATAAAAACAAAAGTTACAGACCGGGAGATGCTTGAGTTAGCACTCGTTGAAAATATTCAGCGGGAACAACTCAATGAGATAGAGAAAGCAATAGCATACCAAAAATTACTTCTTGAATGCAGCTATACTCATGAGCAACTGTCTAAACAGGTTGGAAAAAGTAGAGCGGCAATCACTAACTCTCTTCGGCTGCTAAATCTTCCTGAAGAGATTCAGAATATGGTACGTAAAGAACAGATATCAATGGGGCATGCCCGTGCTCTTTTGGCCGTGGAAGAGGGTAAAGAGCAGCTCGATTTAGCGAGGAAAATTGTAGATGAGCACCTTTCAGTCAGAGATATAGAAAAAGTTTCTCAGGAAAACAAAGAACAGAAAAAACCACAAAAAACTCCGGTAGAAAAGCCTCAGGAGACAATAGATCCTGATATTGCCAATGTTCTTGAACGACTCAGGTATAAGCTCGGCACGTCAGTTATGATCAAATCAACATCGAAAGATAAAGGTAAGTTAGAGATAGAGTATTACAGTGATTCAGATCTAACCAGAATCGTGGATATACTTCTTGCATGAATAAGTCCAGCCATTATACTCTGATGTTTGTTCCCGAAGACAACGGGAAAACATTTACGCTACGAATTCATAAGTATATACTGCGTTCCCTGATCTGTTTTCTGGTTATTTTTCTCGCAGGATTGACTTTATTGTTGTATAAATCGGGTGAAATAGCTGCAAAACTTCAACTGCTCTATCTTATAAAAATGGAAAATGAACGTCTATCCGAAGATAATGATCAGTTGCGGAAATTATCGGAAAAGTTGGTTCATATAGAGGAGTTATCTAAATATCTGGAACGCCTTGCGCTTCCTGAGAGTGGTGAGGGGTCCAAGATAGTTAACAAAATGCCTAACAAAGACTCCTTACCAGGTCCAAAAGAAACAGATGCTCTGTTTAAATTATATACAGGATATTCAAGTTCACAGGGAATTGATAGATTTTCCTCGATTCCCAATATTCCTCCAGTTGAAGGATGGATAACCCGCAAGTTTTCAGCTGATTCGGGTGGCACTCATACTGGACACCAGGGAATTGATTTTGCTGCAGCATCCGGAACACCTATCCGGGCAACAGCAGCTGGAGTTATCGACGATATTATAAATGATCGGTATCTTGGATTGATGGTTATAATTAGACATGATGATTCATTCATGACGAAATATGGCCATTGTTCTCAGATACTGGTTTCAAAGCATGAACGGGTAAAACGGGGACAAACAATCGCTTTGGTAGGTAACACCGGGCGATCGACAGCACCACACCTTCATTATGAAGTACTAAAGGATGGAAAGAGTATCGACCCACTGGATTACCTTATCGTTCATCAGGATTAGAGATTATGAAAAGGAGTAGTTACATGGAAAAGGGGAATAAAGGGTTATACACCATTATCGGAGAAGGAACGGTATTCGAGGGGACAATCACTGTACCACACAGTGTGAGAATCGATGGATCATTTAAAGGAAAAATCGAAACCTCCGAGATACTCACAGTTGGTAATACAGGTGTTGTTGAAGCAGATGTTATTGCAAAGAGCGCAATAATCGGAGGGAAGGTTGTTGGTAATCTAACCATTGAAGACAGGGTGGAGCTTGAAGTAAATTCCTCCCTCATTGGAGACCTGAAAACAAAAGATCTTATTATCAACGAGGGGGCTGTATTTCACGGTAACTGCGCCATGGATAAGATAAACGGGGATGTGGTTTAAAAGAAATTGCGCTTTAAATTTACAAGCTACATATTTCATCTATATAGCCTTTAAGTCATTGTTTTATAAGATAAATGTGTTATTTTTTGTATATTGCCAACCCTCTTTTCAGGGTTATTCTGTAGGAGGGTACAGAAAATGTCTGAATTTATTAATCTATAGCTAGTTAAAGAAGTGGTTGCAAGTAACCAATTTTCATTTCCGAATTAATGTGCAGTTGTTTAGTGTATCAGATATGTTAACCTTTAACTCATAAAACGAAATAAATTATAGTAGGACAGACATTACCATTGCAGCTTCGCCATCTGTATAAAATGATGCTCGTGTATAATCTACTCTGAAACCAAATTTTTCATAGAGATGCCTTGCGGCGATATTGGATTCTCTGACTTCCAGAAAAGCTTTTGATGCCTGCTTCTCCCGCGCTTTTGCTAAAAGATACTGTATTAATTGAGATCCTGATCCCTGGTTTCTTGCCTGTGGTGTAATGCAGATATTGTGAATCTGTAGTTCACCGCAAATAAGAGTTGCGAAAGCATAACCGCAGACAGATCCCTGTTGATCCTTTATTACAAAAGAAAATCCGTACTCATTATGTATCTCAGCTCTCATTTGTTCAAGAGTCCATGGCACCGTAAAAGATACCTTTTCTATCTTCATTATGGCAGGAAGATCATCATCTTTTATGACATCAAAAAAACACCGATTCATACTCTTGTACCTGGTTGTGAAAGATGAAAGGTTTTAGGAGAGCCCCTGTTTGAATGCGTTCATGATTTCATCTCGAGACCTTGATTGCAACAGTCTATTTCTGAAATCCTCATTGTTGAGCAACGCACTGAGGCTGGCCAGAAATTGAATATGTGGTCCGCTGGTCATAAGCGGAGAAATGACCATGACAAAAATTCTGGATGGTTCTCCATCAAGAGACTGGAAATCTACACCTTGCTTTGCTAGTCCAACAGCAACCACAATGCCTGATACGGCATCAGATTTACCATGAGGAATCGCTACTCCGTGTTGCATTCCTGTGCTCATGGTGCTTTCTCGTTCTAAAACAGCACGTAAGGCATCATCTTTATTAATGATTAATTTGTTTTTATATAATACAGTAACCATTTCTTCGATTATGTCGTTTTTATTTCTGGCTTTGAGATCAGGAATGATGCACTTTTGGTTGAGAAGTTTCGCGATGTCTATTCCAGGCCGGGCGCTTACTTCTGTTAACTCCCTCTGTATGGTTTCCGGGTGTATGAATTCGCGGACCTTTTCAATGGTGGTATTTAGCTGAAGTAAAGCCTCGTAAACGATAGTCTTAACAAACATGACATCTTGCTGATCGGTTTCGAAAATTATTGAATCAGGGAGTGTTGTAGCAGAGATGACGATAGTTTCTTTGCGTATTTCATGAATGGTTTTCTGATCGATTTTCATTGAGTGAACATAGAAGCCTTCACTGAAAAAGTACTGCATAATTCTGACATTTAATAAATCGGTGAGTTCAGGAGTTGTGAAATCAAACGATGTAGTGACAGTAGTTCGTTTTTTGATCTCTTTTCGAACCCCATTTCCTCGCTGTAAAAGAAAGTTAAGCAGTGGAGGTGCGATAAGAGTAGTAATAAGTGTCATGATAATTGATGCACCGAAAACGGTATCATCGATTACCCTGGAAGATAAGCCGATACCGGCAATAATAAGGGCAACCTCTCCACGGGGGACCATTCCCATGCCGATTCTCAGAGCGCCCAGCTTGTTGAAATTAAGGAAAAGTGAAGGAAAACCGCAGCCGATTATTTTTGCAGCAATCGCTACAGCAGCGTACAAACATCCGAAAAGAAATATCCTTGGATCAAGCAATACCCGTATGTCTACCAGCATTCCCATAACGACAAAAAATATCGGAACAAAAAAAGTGTAGAGTGGTGAAATCGCTTCATGAATAGAATAGTTAAGGTCTGTTTTAGAAAGTGTAAGTCCCATAATGTAAGCACCGATAATCATTGCCAAGCCGGCTTTTTCGAAGAAACCGGCCAGCATAAAAGCCATTCCTATTGCAAACACTGAAATTGCTATATTGGATTTGAAGAGTTTAAGAAAACGGTTGAGGTATTTTGCTAAAGTCAATCCTGCTATTGTAAACCCAAGCCATACAGCAAGTGCTCTGATTGCAATTATCTCCACAGACTGTAACTCTACAGCTCCACTCCCTCTGGTTGCTGCAGCAACGCTGGTTATAATCGCAAGGAGAATTATCCCCAGCACATCATCTATGACAGCTCCAGCCAGAATCGTTACCCCTTCTGCTGAATCCATCTTTCTTCTCTCCGAAAGTATTCGGGCAGTTATGCCTACCGAAGTGGCAGTACTGATAACTCCCAAAAAGAGATTTAACGGATCAAAAAAAGGTCTGTGTAAAAAGAGGTATCCGATTGCAGCTCCGGAGAAAAAAGAGAAAATAACTCCACCGATTCCTACAAGAGTGCCGGCAAGAGAATACCGTAACAGAAGACCAATATCGGTTTCTAGACCTGATACGAAGAGTAAAATGATAGAAGCAATTGTAGCTATAGCGTAGAGGTGGGAGGAAACAGGAATCGATCCCTCCAAAGAGAGAGGAAAAAGGCCCTCCGGAAAACCAGGCAAAGGAACAGTGCCCAGTAGATAGGGTCCGATAATGATTCCCAGAACAAGTTCTCCCAGAACAGAGGGAATTTTTATTTTTTCGAATAAAAAATTTCCTGCTCTTCCAAGGATGATAATGATACCAATGCCAAAAATCATGTTTGACATACTCTCGATCAAACCGTTTTGAGCGGCTTCGGCCGAGCTGGCCAGGATAGAAGAAGGTACACCAAAAAGGATCGCAGAGAAATGCAGGGCTTTTTTCATGGGATATCCAATTTTTTCAGATTAGAGTTCTAAAATATGAAAAGAAAAAATTTCCTCCACAAGGAAAATTTTGTCTATCTTTACACGGTTATAAAGCGATTCAAAAGACATTTCAAAGTTATAAGATCTTGAAATCAAGGATGTTACCACAGTTGTTGCCGATTGGTATGACATATGCTTAGGTACTGGGGAGAGGTTATGTATGCACGAATTAAAAACCAGATTGATTTCCCAGGCTCAACAGACCTTTCAAACGATTTACCCTTGTGGTAATAAAGTAGAGTTGTTTGACTGCTTTACACAAATGGGTAATCTTCTTGTTTTCTGGTTTAATACAGAAGATCATAGTACACATCTGCTAACCTTGCCTATCGAAGAGTAATGTGTCGATACTTTTACAGAGAGCCTTCATCTGCTAATATCATGCCATAAGGGAGCTCTCAATAGCTTACTTTTTACGGTGTCTATTTAAATAGTATAACAGTGGTAAAGAATCAAGTCCGTTCTGCTTTTTTTTTCATAAAGTAGGGGGGGTGTTCAACAAAATTGTATCTGAAAGCATCGAAATAAGGCAAAAATGTATCATAATGAGACCAATCGGCCATTA
>OBJA01000318.1_pt1 | contig 44091 bp, 37 predicted proteins | sample 1519751 | NCBI WGS metagenome assembly OBJA01 (sample SAMEA3881238, study PRJEB22517) | soil metagenome | biome: lake sediment; feature: soda lake sediment; material: sediment, water from around vicinity | place: India | collected 2013-12-23 | depth 3 m
ATTTTAATCAAAATCGACTATTTGGTATAATTGCATGGTAAATATACTAAATAAAGATATTCAGATTGAAAAAAACTAAAATTTCAATCCGTTTTTATTTTACTTTTTGTTAATTTAGGTTTCAGTTTTTCAGTTTCGGGTAATTCAAGTGTTACAGTAAGCTTGCATGTAAGTTTCTCGTTACTTAACAAAAAACTATGAAATACTTCTAATCGTCCTTATGCAATCAGAACAAGATTTTTGAATATTTTAGTATTATATTTAGAAATAAATTATTTTTGTAGAAACTAAAAAGAAAATGAAATGAAAAACTACATTTTTTTAATTCTAGCTCTATTTATTAGCCTTAGTGCATATCAACAAGAATCTATTGAACTTGAGTTCAATATAGTGCAGGAGGGAAGCGTTCTTCAACTCGATAGTATTCTTATAGAAAATATTACTCGTTCGCTCGACACAAGTATATATTATCCAGACAATCGTTTGTTGATTAATATAACATCCAATATCAACATATTGTCACTTGACGGGAATATTTTTGAAGTATTTCCAAATTATCCTAATCCAGTTGAAGATAAAACTGAAATAAAAATATTCTTACCGGAAACCGAGCTTTTGAGCATTAAAATAATGGATAGTTCAGGAAGATTATTTGACTCATACCAGCAAGGTCTGAAATCAGGTTATCATATTTTTAGTTTTTATCCTGGCTCAGCTCAAAATTATGTACTTAGCTTTACCTCAGGAAATATAACAAGAAGCACTAAAGTTGTTAGTTCTTCAAATCATCGTAACAGGTGCAAAATTGAATATATGGGAGAGTCTTTCCCCGAAAAAAACAAATCAATAAAAAACAATGATTTTATCTTTATTTCGGGTGATGAATTAAAACTAACAGCTTATGTGACTGCATGTAATGAGGTTGAATCTGTATCAATATCCGACAATCCTGTATCATCGAGAGAATATGATTTTAATTTCACTCATTTAACAAACCTTACTCCCGAAGCACCTATAACTACCGAAATTATTAAGGAAGAGAATTCAATCACTTGGCAATGGAACTTGAGTGCAAATGTTCATGGGTACAAATACAATTTTGTAAATGATTATGAAACAGCTATTGATAATGGTTTAAATGTAAGTCTAATGCAAGATAACCTGATTGCAGGTACGAATTATCAATTATATGTTTGGGCATACAATGATTGTGGACTTTCCAGTGCATTAGAAATTAATGCAGCAACATCTGCACTACCCTTAACCCAGGATGAAACAGACCTTATACTTGAAGGAGAGGCAGGCATACATATGACAATTATGAATATTTTTGAACAACCGGATTCAATTATTCTTAGAACCCCTTCAACAAATATTATTTTTGGTGAAGAACATATAGATCATTTTGTGAGCAGGCTTCAACGGTCTGGCATTCACTATGGAGGGGTTGGCATTGCGGCGCCACAGGTTGGAATAAACAGAAGAATCATTTGGGTTAAGAGATACGATCAACATCCTGTTATGGCACCATGGAAGGTATATTATAATCCTAGAATTACTGAATATTCAGATACAGTCGTACTAAGAAATGATGGCTGTCTATCTGTACCAACAGGCTCTCAATATCCTGAAACTGATGGTTTCTCTTATAGGGCTATTTGGGTTACAGTTGAATATACTGATACAGAAGGAGAAATCATTACTGAAAGAATTAATCACACTTACACAGCACATATTTTTCAGCATGAAATTGACCATCTTGACGGTATAATGTTTTTTGACAGACAACAACTTGAAGAAAAAATCCCCAACTATATTATAATTGAGGATGATTCTTATTAGATAAGAAAATAATATTTTACATAAAATCTAAATTTAATTGATTAGTTAAATTTTTAATTTCAGGATTTTTGTCCATCATTGATTTAAGGCGATCTTCGTCAGTTTCAATATATGATTTGTTTTGCTGCTCATCGAGTTTAAAATCCAAAATAATAGTTTTATTATTTAATGACGTGGCTAAAAATTCAAATATTTCTTTTTTAGTGCGTTCGAGCTGAGATTTCATATCTTGATTATCAACTACTAAGATAATTTTGTTTTCAGCTTCGATAATTGGAATATGTTGATTAAAGTAAGCAAACATTCTGTAATCATTGTCACGTTTTGTTTCAGCAAACTTAGTCCATACATACTTTAATTTTTCGATATCAAAGCTTTCGATTCCGAGATTATCAATATCCGAGTATTTATTTCCGGTATCAGCAGCAAACTCATTTTGAGATGTTTCAGTTTTACCGTTTTCTAGCATTTTAGAAAGGGAATAACTTTTTACGACATTATCTTGAGATTTCTTTTCCGGCACTCTATTTGCTGGTTGAGAATCTATTATATCTGGTTTTACTGTTGCTTTATTCTCTTCAACTAAGTCCTTAGTCTTATTTGCATCGACAGGAACTGTTGAGCTATGATTATCGGGATTTTTAGATTTTTCCTGAGCCTCTGAAGCTTTATTTTCTGAAGAGTATTCATATTTTAAGTCGAATGTTTCAGGTTTGCTTAGTTTTGTGATCTTAAGCAGACACAATTCTATCAATAAGCGTTTATTTTGACTTTGCTTATACTTAAGGTCACAATCATTAGCAATATCAAGCGCATTGAACAAAAAGGCTACTGAACAATTTATGGAATATTTCATGTACTCTTCTTTAATCCCTTTACCAACTTCGAGAAGATCAACTGTTCCGGGCTCTTTACACATTAGCAAATCTCTGAAATGTGAGGCAAGACCTGAAATAAAATAACTGCCTTCAAAACCTTTAAAGAGGATTTTGTCAAAAATAATTAGAGTCTGAGGGTAATCACCTTTCAAAAAAGCATTTGTAATTTTGAAATAGTAATCATAATCAAGTACATTCAGATTTTTAATTGTTTGCTGATAAGTTATTGTTTTCCCTGCAAAACTAACAATCTGATCAAAGATAGACAAAGCGTCTCTCATTGCGCCATCAGCTTTTTGAGCAATTATCTGAAGTGCGTCATGCTCCGCTTGAATACCTTCTTTTTCAGCGACAAATTCAAGTCTTGATCTTATGTCTTCTATTTGAATACGATTAAAGTCAAAGATTTGACATCGCGACAAAATAGTAGGGATTATTTTGTGTTTTTCAGTTGTTGCAAGTATGAAAACTACATGTTTTGGAGGCTCTTCGAGAGTTTTAAGAAAAGCATTGAAAGCTGAACTTGATAACATGTGAACCTCGTCTATGATATAGATTTTAAATTTACCTATCTGAGGTGGGATTCGAACTTGATCAATTAGGCTTCTGATATCGTCCACCGAATTATTCGAAGCGGCATCTAATTCGTATATATTAAGTGATCTGAGACTATTAAATGACACACACGATTCACATTGATTACATGCCTCAAAATCGGAAGTTAGATTGCTACAATTAATAGTTTTAGCGAATATTCTGGCGCAAGTTGTTTTTCCTACTCCTCTAGGTCCGCAAAATAAATAAGCCTGAGCAACTTGTTTGGTTTTTATAGAATTTTTAAGTGTTTGGGTAATAGAATCCTGTCCTACAACTGATTCGAAATTATCTGGTCTGTATTTCCTTGCCGATACAATAAAGTCGTCCATAAAAAATGTTTTTTACAAAAATAATGAAAACTGAAGAAAAAATGTTGAATAAAGAATTAATGTTTCAACAAAATTATTTGAATTGCTACTAATCACTATCTCAAATATGTTGATAACAAATAAAAACAAGCTAAATTCAATGCTCGGGTTTATAAAGTAGAAGGATCAAAACTCCAGAATATTCGAATCAATATAATAGTTTTATTTTCTCTGAAAAACATATAATATTCCGCTTATAGAACCGAGTACAAAGAATATAATACCTGACAAAATCATTGCGTCATTAATAGAATATATATCGGCATACCAGCCTATAATTGGTCCGAATCCGGCAAAGAGTATTCTAATTGCAAAGTTTCGTACAGAAAGCACTGTTGCACGCATGTCTGCTTCACACATTCTGTTTATGTAATCTTTAAGTACTGGAGTAGCAATTCCTCGGGTGAAATAGAAAAAGAATAGCACAGGTAGTATAAATATTGTTTCAAATAATCCTGTCAAAATATATGCTGCAGATACTGAACATGTTATAAAAATTATAATTTTTTTCTGACTTAGTCTCTTTTCTATTTTATGTGCAAGTAGAGTTGTTAATCCAATAGTTAAATTAAGAGCAGCCCAAATAATCCCGATTTGATATTCAGAAAACCCCATTGATTGTTCCAAATATGGTTGAAGTAACCATGCCATACTTAATGTAGCACAGCCAATTACTCCTGAAAATAAAATATTATTTCTCAGAATTTTGTTTGTAACAAGTGCATATTTCACTATGCCTAATATATGTTTAACACCTCCCTTAATCATTGGTTTTTTTCGTGTTGGTTCAACCAACATTAAGGCGGCAGGTATTGCTATAAATGCGACTGCTGTTTGCCAGTAGAAAGGTGTACGCAGACTGATTTCAGCTAAGAGACCTCCAATTACGGCAGCTATTGTTTCTGCAAAATTTCCGATAGATAAAACTCTGCCTTCATATTTAAGATAAAGATGCTCTTTATTATCTGATTTTAAACTATCATAAAGCATTGCGGAGTCGCATCCTCCAATAAAACTTTGGGCAGCACCCAAGCAAATCTGAGCCATTAAAAAACCTAAAAAATCAAATGAAAAACTATAAATTATAAAACCGCAAGTCCCAAGCACACTACCTAGAATCAAAGTTTTTCTTCGTCCCCATAGATCAGCCAAATAACCTGAGGGAATCTCCATAAAAACTACTGAAATAGAATAAATTGACTGTAAAATTAATACATCCTTCATGCTAAGTCCATGATCTCTGAAGAATAATACAATTATAGGCATGGTAAGCATAAACCATTTTGCAACCTTTATCAGATAAAGCATGTAAATATTCCTCCGGGCAAAATTCATCAGTTTGTTTTAAGCCCGCAAAGATAAAAACTTACAGAAATCTATTGAAAGTTTTAGCTATTTTTCTGACCTAAAGATTGAAATACAAATTTCTTTATGATTTAATTAAAAAATAATGTCAAAATGCCGATGCAAGATTTTTTAAAATACTAATTTTGCAAATAAATTATTTAGACAATAATGAGTTTTGAAGCAATTATATCAGACCTTACCAAGAAAATATATAAACCTGTATATCTATTATACGGAGAAGAAAGTTTTTTCATAGATGAAATTTCCGACTTTATTGCAAAAAACGTTCTGTCCGAAGCAGAAAAGTCATTTAATCAAACTATTCTTTACGGTAAAGATTCTGATATTGCTGGAATTATTGAAATTTGTCGAAGATTTCCAATGATGGCTAATTATCAGGTTGTAATAGTTAAAGAAGCTCAGGATCTTAAGAAATTTAAAGATTTGGACATATATCTTGAGAAACCTTTAAATTCGACTATACTTGTTCTGAATTTTAAATACACAAAAAATATTGATAAACGCTTAAAATTTTATACTCAGTGCCAGAAAAACGGAGTAATATTCGAATCTAAAAAGCTTTATGAAAAGGGTATTTACCAATGGATTAATACTTATTTAAAAAAGCACGATCTTAATATGCATCCTGAGGCAATGCGCCTTTTGTACGAAAGTTTTGGAGCCGATTTAGGAAGAATAGTACGCAATCTCGAAAAACTAAAGACTTCATTACCCGAGAATACTCATAATATTGAAACCGATCATGTTGCAAATAATATAGGGGTACACAGAGATTTTAATATATTTGAACTCCAAAAGGCACTAGCTCAAAAAGATTCTGCAAAAGCTTACCGAATTATTGATTATTTCGGCAAAGATCCAAAAAACAATCCTCTAGTGAGGAATTTAAGCTTACTTTTCGATTATTTTCTGAAAATATTAAAGTTTCATACAATTACAGATAAAAGTAAAAACAATGTCGCTTCAGAACTGGGAGTTGGAATTTATTTTGTTGATGAGTACAAAAGTGCAGCTGCAAATTATCCGATTGCAAAACTTGTTTCGATAATTTCTTTTATGCGCGACACAGACTTAAAAACAAAGGGAGTAGGTGCAAATTCAATTAGCGAGGCAGACCTAATGAAGGAATTGGTTTATAAAATTTTACATTGATGGACACATTGCTTTTTATTATCGTCGCATTAAATATAGGTCTTAGTTACTATGCTTGGCAAAAGCCAAATATCTTTATGAGATATTGTTTAAATCCTTATGATATAATACATAAAAAACAATTTGAGAGGATTATAAGTCATGCATTTTTACATTCCGGATGGATGCATTTGGCAATTAATATGCTGGTTCTTTGGTCTTTCGGCACAGCATTATTACAATATATTGACTTCTTTTTCGAAGGTGGAACAATTCCTATCTTTTTGATTCTGTATTTTGGAGCTATAATAGCTTCTTCAATCAATGATATTGCTAAAAATAAGAATGACTATACCTATAATGCAGTAGGAGCATCCGGAGCAACATCTGCAGTTGTTTTTGCTTGTATTTTCTTTGCTCCATGGCATAAACTATACTTTTTTGGAATAATACCTATTCCGGGAATTGTTTTTGGTTTAGCATATTTATTTTACTCCTACAGAATGGCTAAAAAGGCAGCTGATAATATCGGGCATAATGCTCACTTTTGGGGTGCTGTTTTCGGGTTCTTCTTTTTTCCTGTAATAAAGCCGGGACTAATAGAGTTTTTTATTAATCAGTTAATAAAGTTTTAAGTGAATAAGGCAGTTTTTCTCGATAGAGATGGAGTTATAAACTATGAATGCGGTTCTTACACAACTAATGTAAGCGATTTTAAAATAAATAATGGAATAGTGGAGTCTGTGAAAATGCTTCGCGATAATGATTTTCTTGTAATAATAATTACTAATCAGGGTGGTATCGCTAAAGGCTTATACACTGCGGATGATTTACTTGAAATGCATATTAAACTTTGCGAAACCCTTGCAGAAGAAGATACAGCAGTTACAGATATGTTTTTTTGCCCACATCACCAAGAATATGGAAAATGCTTATGTCGCAAACCAGAACCATTGCTTATCGAAAAAGCTCTTGCAGTTTATAATATTGATCCGGCAAAATCATATATGATTGGTGATAGTAAACGAGATATTGAAGCTGCTCGTAGAGCAGGAGTAAAATCTATAAAGATTAGTCCAAACGAAAATATTGTTAAACACGTAAAAAATATTATTGATAATGGCTAGTGGAAAATATGTTTCATTAAACGGAGTTTTTATGCTTTCATCAGAGCCATGTCTGATGTTCAATAACCGAGGTTTTGCACATAATGATGTATTCTCAATCAGATGTAGAGGAACTTCATCGCAAGTGTATTTCTTTGATGCTTATTATAAACATATAATGCAGATGATGGAGAAAATGAAAATGAAACACTCAGCATTGATAAAATCGGAACTTTTTAGTACTGACATTAGTTTATTATTACAGAAAAACAGAATATACCAAGGATTTGCAGTAGATATATTCTTCTTTAGGAACTCATCAGACGGATATATTACAACTGATAATTCTGTTTCATTTCTTATATCTGCAGAGTCATTACCCAATGAAGATTTTACAATTAACAAAAAAGGTATATTAACTGATGTAAATAAAAAAATTAAACTAGAAATAGAAACAGAAGAGAATTTCGATAATCCAAAATTTTCTGATGACATGCTTCTTTTTGATGAACTTTTTGAAAATAAACTCGATAATTATTTCTTATTAAATGAAAACAATAAAATAGTTAGAGCAATTGACTATGAAATACTTTTCTTAAAATCAAATACATTTATTTTTCCAAACAGATTCCCTGCAACTGATTTTAAAGTTATTGTAAATGAAGTACAAGGAATTTTAAACGCTAAGAAAGCAAAAATTGAGTTTCTTGACGTAAAGCCCTCTGACGTATTAAAAATGGACGAAATCATGCTTATTCACCCTGTACATGGCATTCAATGGGTAGTTGGCTATGGCGAGAAAAGATATATCTGCAAGATCGGGAGAATACTACAAGAAGAATTAAATTATAATGCCTTAAAATCGATTAAAATATCATATTAAAACTTGCTAATTTTTACAAAACAATAAATCTTCCTGAAAACGAATCTCTTTCAGTAATTATTCTTAAGTGATAAACTCCTATTTTAAAAGAGTTTAAATTTAGTTTCAATGAATTTTCATTAATATTATTTTCAAGCATTACGATTCTTCCTTCAAGGTCATAGACTATAATAGCTTTGATAATTTCTATGTGTTCAATTGATAGAATTTCGTTGCTGCCTGCAGGAACGGGAAATATGCTGATATCATTATGCTTATTTTCAAAGCTATAAGTAATAGTTTCTCCCGGTAAAATCAAACGAGACGAATTTGTAAAATTATGATATAACCTATTGTCTGCAACAAGTGTATCTCCTGCGACATACATAGCTCCTCCATTATTTAGATTATTATCGAATCGGGGATAGTTTGATGAACTGATATTTAATCGTATAGAATGTCCGGGCATAAAAGTATGTGCTGTATTAGGTAGTTCTATATCAATTTCATATATAGTTCCGGGATTTATAAATGAAGTATCATTAATTGTAAAACCATTTCTAAATCTCATGCGGAATATTCCTTCGCTTAATAAGATACTTCGATTATCCGGATAAACATCACAAAGTCTTATTGCAAAATCTGTATCTGTTCTATTGCTAGCAACAAATAATTTTACAGTTGGCTTTCCAACAAGTCTAAAAGGATATTGTAATACTTCTGTTGTATAAGTAATAATATCGTCTCTTGATTCAACCAAAAGCGACTGATCATATGGTCCCTGAAGAAGGTCGTTTCTAAGTGTTGCTCCTCCAATCGTGGGAGAGGGGTCTCTTGGATCGTAAATAATTTCACTGAATGAATTGTCATTTTCGGGCAGATTATAATTCATATTTCCATTTTGATGCAGATAGAACTTAAAATCATCAAAGTCTAAAGGAGGCCAATTCTCCGCTGAATTCCATGTCATTTCGCCCATTTGGAAGTAGTTTATCACAGGGCTGTTACTTTCCCACATATTATCAATCTCACGCAGGTAAAAGTCAAAAAAATCATTTGCTTTCTGATTACTATAACCGGCAGCCTCAGCAAAAAATAATTCTCCTTGTTGTTCAGTTCCTACATGTGCCATTCCAAAACCACCATGCGCCCATGGTCCCACAAGCAATTTATGTTTATTCTTAACTGAGATATGAGACAGATTTCTCATATCAGCAAAATATTTAAGCATTTCTTCAATATTGTGATCATACCAGCCAGCAATCAACAACATAGGAATATTTATAGATTGAGGATAAAAATTATTATTCTGAATAAAGTTCCAGGTATTATTAAAGTGCGGATTTGCCAAAATAATTGCAGATAAACCATAACCAAGTGCATCAAGTTGATCGAGATACTCCTTTCTGTAAACACCATTGGGATAATATGATTGATAGAGAAACTCCGGAGATGCAACTAAAGGTACTGCACAAATATGTGCAGGATGCTGTTCTTTGGCTGTTTCATATTGAATTTTACCCAAAGCCGAGGGTCCCCATGTGCCAACTTTGCCATTACACCAGCCCTGATTACTTATCCATTCAATAATATCATAGCCATCTTCGCCTCGTTTTGGTTGAGACACCATTGCCGACGCACTGCCGTAAAAACCACGCCAGTCAACGATTACAAAATTATAATGACTATTTGCGAAGTTTATGCCAACACCCAATGGTAAACCATAGCGAAATAGATTCTTATTATAAGGTGTCTGTATTAAAATTACCGGACGGGGATTCAAATCCGAATGAATATGTAAATCAGCAGCAAGAAACTTATTGTCTCTCATTTCAATACTTACCTCAGTTGGCTGTAATGGCTGTGAGTAGGAAACTATAATCATAAAAACTAAAACACCAAACAATAATAATCTTTTCATAGTAAAGGTTTTATAATAAAAAATCATAGTAAATCATAGCAAATTTACACATAATTATTTCTGATACATTAAGAAATTGTTAAGTTTTTATTAAGGCAATGCTACCTTAATGTTAATTAGATATTTTTGGGGCGAAAAAAACTGATAACTAAAACTAGATAAATGAAAAAAATCATTCTTTGCTTAAGTTTAGGTATAATCATTTACTTCATACCTGCAAATCTATCAGCCCAAACAGAAACAGACGAGAAAGCTTACATCAATTTCGAGGACGGAGTTGGATTTATTAGTCCTGATTCTGTTTTTGGTATGAATATCAGATTCAGAATGCAAAACAGGGCAGGTTTTCTTTATTTAGATGATAAAGATGATTACGAACTTGAGGCTACAGTAAAAAGATGCCGTTTGCGTTTTGACGGGTTTATAAAAAATCCAAGACTAACTTATTATATTCAACTTTCATTTGCACGTGGAGATATGGCTATTGATGAATATTATGTGCACAATATTGTTAGAGATGCGATGATATATTATAGATTTAATAATAAATTTTATATAGGATTTGGACAAGGAAAGTTACCAGGCAATAGACAAAGAGTTGTTTCAAGCGGTTCGCAACAATTCGCCGAAAGATCTATTGTTAATTCAAAATTTACAATAGACCGAGATTTTGGATTGATGGCTTACTATTCTGGTAAAGCAGGTTTTATGGACTATAACATAAAGACTGCAATATCAACAGGAGATGGACGAAATGTTGTTAAAACAGACGAAAATCTTGCTTATACAGGAAGACTGGAGTTGTTGCCACTAGGAAAATTTACTAATAAAGGAGATTTTTTTGAAGGGGATCTAGAAAGGGAATCTAAACCTAAAATATCATTAGCTGCAACATACTCAAAAAACTTTATGGCACAAAAAACAGATGGACAAAGAGGAATTTACGTTACTGATAAAAGAGACATTGAGACTTTCTTTGCAGATGTATTAGTTAAGTACAGAGGATGGAGTTTCTCTGCTGAATATGCAAATAAAATGGTCAAAAACCCTTTTACTACTAGTCAATATAATGGAGAATCTGAGTTCTATTTTACCGGACACGGAATAAATACTCAACTTGCTTATCTGACAATAAAAGATTTTGAAATTGCAGGCAGAGCCTCATATATTTTACCTGATAAAATCCTATACAACGATGCACCGGAACAATTTAATTATGTACTTGGTTTTACAAAATATATAGATAAGCATAAAACAAAACTTCAGCTTAATCTTCATTATTTTTACGATAAAAATAAGATATCAGGCAATCAGTCTGATAAACTAGGAGCAATGATTCAGCTTGAAATTGGAATATAAGATTTAATGAAAGATAAATCTAATATAAACCAGCGAATACTTAACTCTTTCTATGCAAAACTAGGTGCTATAATACACAAATACGATTTAATTTCAGAAGACGATAGTATACTTGTTGGAGTTAGTGGAGGTATTGATTCCGCAAGTCTTTTATCTGCATTGGCAACACGTCGAAAATTTGGCAAACACAATTACAAACTTATTGCGGCATATATTAAAGTAGAAAATCTGGATTATGATATTGACATTTCTTGGTTAAAAGATTTTTGTAATAATCTGGATACAGAACTAATTATTCAGAGTATCGAGGTTGATTTTACAAAGGCTCAAAATAAGGCTTATTGTTATTATTGTTCGACTCAAAAACGAAAGGCTCTCTTTGCTCTTGCAGAAACCAATAAAGTTCGAAAAATTGCTTTAGGACATCATCTTGATGATGCTTTGGAAACTTTATTCCTTAACATGTTCTATCATGGCAGTATAAGCTCAATGCCTGCAAAGCTAGAATTATTCAATGGAAAAATGAGTCTTATCAGACCTTTGATTGAATTTACAAAGAATGACATTTCTGAAATTGCCAAAATACTCAAAATTCGCAAAGTGATAAAAAACTGTCCGCATGAAGATTATACAGCCAGAAAGAAGGCTTCAAAGCTTATTGCAAAAATTGAAAAGGACTTTGGAGTATCACGACAGACTATTTTTAACTCGATGAGTAATATTTTTCCGGACTACCTCCCGGGAAATAGAAAAGTTTGATTTATTTATTCATCTGACTGAAAATCTCATCATTGTTTTCGGGCTTTTTGCTTAATAGACTAACCAATATTGTTACAAAAAAGGCTGCAAAAAATCCTGGAATAAGTTCATATATAAGAGATTGAAGTGTAGGTATACTTTTCCAAATTATTACTGTTGACGCACCTGTAATAATACCTGCAATAATACCGGTTTTTGTACATCCTTTCCAGAATATCGCCAAAATACTTGTGGGTCCAAATGCTGCACCCAAACCTGCCCATGCAAACAGAACCAGCCAAAATATTATATCTTTAGCAAAAAATCCCAAAAGGAGGGAAGCAATCACCAATACTAAAACTACTAATCTGCTGATTTTGACTAATTTAACTTCGGATATTTCAATATTTCGTTTAAATAATTTTTGATATATATCTCTTGCTATTGCTGAGGCTGCAACCAATAATTGAGAGTCGGCAGTTGACATTATGGCTGCAAAAATTGAGGAAATAATAATGCCAAGTAATATAGGGTGAAATTTATATGCAGCAAGACTTGTATAAATATTTTCAGCATCTGCACCCGGGAGCATTGAAATATCAGGAAAGTAAATCCTTCCGGTAAGTCCAACCATAACAGCACCAATCGCCATAAGTAGATTACTAATGGTTCCAATAAATGCAACAGTTTTAAGTTTACCTGTATCCTTTATTGACATATATCTGGCTACAATATGAGGATTTCCTGCAGACCCAAGACCAATTCCAAGAAATCCTATGAGTGCTCCGGCAGAAATAGATGTTAAATCGGTGAGATTCCCATTATCAATAGCTCTAGCAATATTCCAAAATTCAGAAAAACCGCCGATGTTGATTACTGCAAGTATAGGAAGTACCAACAGAGCTGCTATCATTACAAAACCCTGAATTGTATCTGTTAAACTAACTGCAAGAAATCCTCCGATTATTGTATATGATAAAATAATGAGTGCAGTAAGTAGTAAACCATTAGTTTCGCTGATATTAAAACTTGATGAAAATGTTTTTCCTCCTGCTACAAATTGTGCCGACACATAAGCAAGCATAAAGATAATAATAATAACAACCACTACTTTTCTCAGCAAACCTGTTTTATCATTAAATCTTTCGGCAAAAAAATCTGTAATTGTAATGCAGTCATATTTTTCGCTGAATCTACGCATCCGTGGTGCATAAAAATAGAAAAGAAAAAATTCAGACACAGTATATCCTACTGCTGCCCATATGGCAGATAGACCCATAGTATAAGCCATACCTGTAACTCCTAGTAAAAGCCAGGCGCTTCTACCACTTACTACCGCTGACAATGCAACAACAACAGGATTCATTTTTCTTCCTCCAATAAAATAATTCCCGATACCTTTCGAAGAAAATTTTGTAGCATAAAGACCTATTGCACTGATTAACAATAAATAAGCAATAAATGCCCCAAAAACATAAGTATCGGCTGAAAAGGATAATGCCTGTACTTTTTCCATATTAGAGATTTTAAATACAAAAATATTAAAAGATTGGAATTAACCAGAATTTTACAAAAAAACTGAACCGATAAGCTTTGTCTAAAAAAGACAGAAATATTATTATTAAATTATGAAATTTGTTTAGATATCTGCATAAAATATGTTTTATTTGAATAGTTACTTGTAAAACATTTGCATTTTAATTACAAATATTATATTTGCTCTATAATATTAGCGACTTAATTACTTCACATTCGACATAAATCGAATATAATAGAGTTTGAAGATGATTATAATGAAAATTAAGTATTTGACAATATAAGCGATGAGAGATAAAACCACTTATGCAAATAGCAGAGTAGACTTTACTTAATTGTGGACTGTAAAAATAGTAAAAACTAAAAAGCTTTTTATAACTTTTTAAACGTTAAAAAAAAATATGGAGTAAATTTACGCCAGATTTTAGCCTTAACCGATTGTAATCATTTTATTAAAAAAAACTTGCGTCCATTTGACAAATTTGCCGTCTATAAGAAACGACATAAAGAAATATTGAATTATGCAAAATACACTTGAACTTATTTGGAAGGAATTTTACCACAAATTATACGGATATATTTACAGCCATATTAAGGATAGAGAAATCACAAATGACATACTCCAAGATATCTTTGTTAAAATTCAAAATAATATTGAAACGCTAAAAGACGAATCCAAATTAAGTTCGTGGATTTACCAAATAGCAAGAAATGCGATTAATGACCATTTTAGAAAGTTAAAACCTCATTTTGAATTTACAGATTATGACCCAATTGATGAAGAGAAAACTTTTGACAATGGAGAACTTGAGAAGTGTTTAAAACCATTTATTAATCAACTTGACGACAAATATAAAGAAGCCATAATCCTCACAGAATTCAATGGATTAACACGAAAGCAATTAGCACAAAAACTAAACATCACATATTCAGGTGCAAAATCAAGAGTACAACGAGCAAAAGAGCATCTAAAAAATCTTTTTACTGACTGCTGTAGCATACAATCTGACAAATACGGAAATGTAGTGGATTATGAACAAAAAAGAAATTGCAATAATTGTTGTAATTAATTCTGCGTCCTTTTTTTAATTCTGCGTCTATTGTATGTAATTAAAAAAATAAATGCAATGACAAAAAACATTAAAGAAGTTGTAAAACAAACTTATACAGCAGCAGTAAGAAACGGAGGTGGTTGTGGTTGTGGACCTTCATGCTGTAGCCCCGAACAGACTGCATCATTTTTAGATGAAAATTACAAAAATGTAGAAGGCTATCAAGAAATTGCAGACTATGGATTAGGCTGTGGATTGCCAACAGAAATAGCTGACATCAAAAATGGGGACACTGTCATAGACCTTGGTTCAGGTGCAGGTAATGATGTATTTATTGCAAGAAATCAAGTTGGAGAATTAGGAAAAGTAATCGGCATAGATTTTACCGAAGCAATGGTACAAAAGGCAAATGAAAACAAAAATAAATTAGGTTTTCATAATGTAATGTTCATTTTAGGGGACATTGAAGAACTACCTATTGAAACAAAATCAATTGATGTTGTAATAAGCAACTGTGTAATGAATTTAGTGCCTGATAAAAACAAAGCTTATAAAGAAGTTTTTCGTGTATTGAAATCGGGAGGGCATTTTAGTATTTCCGATGTGGTGTTGAACTCTGATTTGCCAAAAGGAATTATAGATGCTGCCGAAATGTATGCAGGATGTGTATCAGGTGCGTTAGAGAGGAATGAATATTTAAAAGTAATTAAAAATGCAGGTTTTGAGAATTTAGAAGTTCGAAAAGAACACGAAATTTATTTACCTGACAGTATGCTCTTACAATTTATCAGCAAAAAAGAACTTGAAGCATATAGAAAGAAAAAAAGTGCAATCATCAGCATAACTATTAACGCTCAAAAACCATAATTTATGAAAACAATTAAATCTAGGTTTTTAGCTTTATTTTCAAGTATTGGTTCGCTCTTGGGCAGCTGTGGTGGGGCTTGTGGGGTTGCTTGTGCAGCAAGTGGATGTTGTGGTAGTTATGCCCTTTTTGGCTTTATTGGACTTTCAAGTTCTAGTATGAAATTCTTTGAAAAACTAATGCCAATCTTTTTAGCACTTACAATTCTTAGTTTATCCTATGCTTTTTATAAGGCATACAAACCAAAAGAAGCAAATTGTTGTGATTCTGAAAATAACAAAAACGGTTCAGATTGTTGCAATACACCTAAAAAGACTACTTTTTTTCAATCTAAATCTTTTCTTTGGGCAATTACAATTATGAGTGCTATAATGTGGACTTATCCGTATATATCAAAAATAAATAAGAGTAATTCAAATTCCATTCAGAATTCACAAGTATCAAATTACCATGAAAATAATATTCAAAAAGATATAGAAGGGTGTTGCATAAAGCCAGTCAACTGTTCATTAGAATGTGACACGGATGAAAAAAGTAAGAATATGAGCAGTACGCAACAGTAAGCTTTGGCACAATTCTTTGCTGAAATAGTTCAAAAACTATAGTTCGGTAGACTAACTTAATGTAGTTTTTAATAACTTTGCCTTAAGCTTGTAACATTTGCGATTGAAATAATCCCAAGCCTTTAAAAATAAGCAGCAAGAATAATGAACAATAAAAAATATAAAATATCAATAATTCCAATTAAATCATCGTTTCTCATTTCGTTGAATATTAATACTACTTTTAATATACCATTTATGAATATTGAACATGCTTTCAACCAAGCATTCAGCCTTCTAAACAGTCAGAATATAGAAATTACAAAAAATTATTACGCTTTGCTTGAAAGTAATTCTAACTATTTATATGAAAACAAGTATTATTATCTTGCAAAAAAGAATTCGGATTATAAAAAAGCATTAAACATATTTTTAAAAATACTAGAATTAAATTCAAAACATACATTTTCGTTACTTATGACTGCTATTTGTTTACAACGATTGAATCGCTATTACGAATCAATGGATTATTTCTCAAAGCTTATTGAGATTAACTCACAAAATGCTTACGCACTCAATGGGAGAGGAGTAATTAAAGCTCAACTAAATGATCACGAAGGCGCTATTTACGATTATACCAAAGCTATCGAAATAAATCCAAACTATTATGCTGCTTATAATAACAGAGGTATCGCAAAAAATGATATAGAAGATTATAACGGTTCAATTATTGACCATACACAAGCTTTGAAAATAGACTCTAAATTTTCATATTCTTACATAAATAGAGGGGTGGTAAAAACAAATATGAAAGACTATAAAGGAGCGATTAAAGACTATTCTAAAGCAATTGAATTAGATTCCGAACTTTTGCAGGCATACTACAACAGAGGATGTGTTTTGATGAAAATTAATGATTTTAATGCTGCGATTAAAGATTACTCTAAAGCTATAGAGTTAAACGAAAAATACGCAATCGCATATCACCAAAGAAGTGTTGCAAGAAATATTATCGGAGATGAAGTAGGTGCAATAGCAGATAAAAATATGTTTAAACGATTATCTTTGATAGATTAACAAATTGAGTAAGTTTTGGAAACGCTAAAAAAAATCAAAATGATAGAAGAAAAGTACAAAGAAATACATAAATTCTGCATGGCAAACTCCAATCCGGAGATTGTCAAGAAGTATTCAAGATATTTTAAAGATGGATTTGATGCTTATGGAATTGACCAAAAAATGTACGAAAAACAAAGAGATCTGTGGATAGAAGAGTGGAAGACAGACATGAATTTGGAAAAATATTTGAATTTAGGAGATATTCTAATGCAAAATGGCAAATTTGAAGAGAAATCTTTTGCAATTTCTTTTTTACATGCAGAGAGGCAAAATTATTCTTCATCTACATTTGACAGAATTAGCAATTGGTTTGATTATGGCATTTCAAATTGGGCAACTACTGATGTATTGTGCATGCTGGTGATTTCTAGTTTCTTTATTGATAGGGTGGTGTCGTTTGAGAAATTGAAGGAATGGACAATCTCAGAATCGGAGTGGAAAAGAAGAGCTGTTCCTGTTACATTAGTTGAGTTGATTAAAAAAGATTTAAATACCAATGATGCTTTTATGCTAATCGAACCTCTAATGATGGATGAATCCATAAATGTTCAAAAAGGTATTGGAACGCTTTTACGCGGATTATGGAAGAAATACCCCGCCGACATCGAAAATTTTCTAATGAAATGGAAGGACAAATGCGGAAGAATTATTGTGCAATATGCAACTGAAAAAATGGAGAAAGAATACAGAAATAGATTTAGAAAAAATAAATAAAAACATCATTATTTCATCATTAAAATCAAGTCAAGTTTCACGATTTTTAAACTTAAGTTTCAATAATAAAACGAAATATAAAGCGTTATAATAGATTGAAATAAAATCTGTTTTCAAACTTGCATTGGTAACAGATTAGCAACATAAAAATAAAAGCATATATTAAAGCTTATAAATACAGAATAATAAAGCATTAGCTTACAATTAGTTTGATTAAATGATATCGCAAAAGAAAAAAGTCTTATTTATTGTTAACCCAAAATCCGGAACCCAAGATAAATTGTTTCTTGAAAGTTTCATTACAGAGAGCATAAATCATAAACTCATATCGTATATAATACAATATACCGAATATAGCAAACATGCTGTAACTTTAACTAAAGATGCAGTCGAAAAAAAGTTTGATGCAGTTATCGCTGTTGGAGGTGATGGAACTATAAATGAGGTTTCTCAAGGATTATTTGGAAGCGATACTGCACTAGGCATTATTCCAAATGGTTCAGGGAATGGACTTGCACATTATCTCGAAATACCGATGAATGTCAAAAATGCAATCGACATTATTAATGAGTTTTGCATCATACCAATTGACACAGCTGTTTTAAATAATAATCTTTTTGTAAGTGTAGCTGGCTTGGGCTTCGATGCTATGGTTGCTCATAATTTTGCGAGGTCGAAAAAAAGAGGCTTTCTTTCTTATTTCAGAATTATTTTCAGAAAATACTTTAAGTATAAACCTAAAACTTATAGGTTAATATTTGATGGAAAAGAAATTAAGCGTAAGGCTATGATGATTACCTGTGCCAATTCAAATCAATATGGTTTTAATACAGTTATTTCGCCTACTGCAAAAATTAATGACGGATTAATTGATGTATGTATAATTGAAAAAATACCCATAATTGAAACTCCCTTGCTATCAATTTTGCTTTTTCTTAAAAAAATCGACATTTCAAACCATATTGAGATTATTAAAACCTCAGAAATTACAATTATTCAAACAAAAAAGCGAGCGGCTCATGTTGATGGCGATCCTATAATCACTGAAAAAAATGTAAATATACGAGTTAATGAAAATTCCTTAAAAGTGATAGTGCCAGCTTCTGTAAGACTTCGTCTTGAGGTTTGATAAAATTCATCCTAAAAAGAAAAGTCAAAATAAAAAAAATGTATTATGTTTTTTTTTGAACATTCTTATTTTTGTTCTTTCGTTTTAGTCATATATTTTTGTTGATGAATAATTTTAATTTTATAAGCTTAAATCCACAAGTGGTATGCGTAACGAAGAGCTGAAGAACTTGACCGATGCGGGAAGCACAGATATGAGTAACGTAAACGTAGCCAATAGCTACGGTGAGGAGCGCAGTATTGAGCATTTTCGCAAATGGAATGCTATTCAGCGACGCAGCAGGAAACTACTTTATAATATGATTTGTAAAAAATCTCATTATATTCTACTATTTGTTTGTTTATTTGTCGGCTTAGACAAGTTTGATTTAAGTGCTCAGCAACAATTAGTTTTTTTTAGAAATACTGAGTCACTAAAACCATTTTTGGCTGAAATACGAAGCCCTATAATAAAAAGCGAAGTAGGTTTTATCAATAAACTTGACGGGAATTATTTTGTGCAAAAATTTACGCACAGACCTTTTGTTGAATCAAATATTGGATTCCTATTACCGCTTTTAAATTATAAAGATAAATCATCAGGCTTAAAAATTGTATCAAGTGCTGTAATTGGAAATAATGTACTTGTCGATTTATTTGGTCCGCCAACTGCAGCCGTAATTAATACGGATTACTTTTATGGTTTTAGAACCGGAGCTGTAAAATATACAAATCATGATATTGCCAGAAATTACGGGCTTATATTTATTCCTATAATGCATGAAAGTGCTCATCTTGGCGATGAATTCTCATTACATGGCTATCAACTTGTAGATGGATTTAAAAGAATTAATTTATCGTATGAAACATGGGAGATTGTAGCAGTAATTAATGATCCTGATACAATCAAATCAAATCTGCTTAGTTTTAAAATAGGGATACAAGGCTTGTGGAAGCCTAGTGAAGGATATTATTTTGCAGATTCTCTTGAAGTGCAAGGGGCTTATGTGCCAAATAGCAATGATATGTTTGAGTTTTTCGCTCACTTAAATATACAAAGAACAGAAGGTGTTTTGTGTTCTAAAAAATGGATGCAGGTTTTTTCGATGGAGATAAGAAATCGTACAAAGCTTAGTTACGATGTAAATATTCCGGAAGTCAGAACATGGAATTACAATATTTATCTTGGATGGATTTACCAATCAAATAGAAATGGAAAAAATGCAGGTATCTTTTTGCGTTATTATAATGGAATTATACCACATGGGCAACTTAGGAATACCGGAGGATTTCAGTTTTTGGGTATAAGTATGGTTTTTTACTAGAAAGTCTCAAGCAACGCAATATAAAAAATAAAATGCTATTCTTGGAGTATAAAAGTATCAGTAAAATTTGGTAAATGATATTATTATTGTTTAATAAAAAGGAGAAATATCCATGTTTCCACAAGATTACTTGCGACAGCGTCGCAACAAAAATTACAATTTAAGGATTTTCTTTATAAAGGAATACAGCAAACTTCGCAAATGTCGTCCTCTTTAAAACTAATATTTGTGAGAAAGTCGGTCCAAAGATTACAAAAATTACGAGTTTCTTCAATGTCAATAAAATCTATCCATTCGATTTTATCTACCATATCGATTTTTTTGTTATTAGCTTGGTAAAGCTCTTCATATAATTCCTGAGTCATCGTTCCCTCTTCCCATTTTTTTTCTGTAAGTTTATCAAACTCTTCATAATAGTAATCTTTTCCAGCTTGTTGTGCATTATATTTAATTTGAAGGCATTCCGAGAAATATATTCCATATATTGCTGTACTATAATAAATTAGAATATCTTTAGACTTATTTCTAAAACCCGGAAAGTATGATGTAAAATCTAATAATCTGCAAGCCTTATAAAACTCTTCTCCAGGCGGATTATAACTATCAATCTTCTTATTTTCCTCTCTAATAATCTTGTCAGCAGTCTTAAAAATAATATATGGCATAAAAAATAAAGCTATAAAAAAAAGTAGAAAAACTACACTGGAAAGAATCAATGTTTTTCTTTTCATAATTATTGAACTCTAGGTTAATTATACAAAGCAAATATATAAAAACAAAGACAATCTAGTGTAAAATAAAAAAAAAAAAAATAAGAATCTGATAAACAAAGATTTGACTTTTTTCGGAGCCAACATCAAGTCTTCTTATTACTGTTAGCGAATTAGCTTCGGGATATAAACTTAATGAGAGCTATTTGTAAAAGTTTATTAGTATTTAAAATATACTAAACAGTATACAATATAAGTACAAAACAGTTTGTTAATATAAATTAGGATTAAATAAAATGGCATAATATTTGATAATTAAGGGTACTCATATAAAAATAAAAACAAAAAAAGGAGTACAAGATAATCGAAAAGAATAATGTTCTTTGAATTACTTACATGCAGCCAACACAAATTAAATTTTTATGTATTAAAATGATTAATATATGCAAAAACGCACAAAAAATTATAATTTTTATGGAATAGAGAGATTCCAAAGTAATCCCCTCTCAAATAATATAAAAAATGAGTTGTGCAAGTATATTTTTATTGCACCAAAAGTATTAGCAGAAGACGCAAGAATAATTGCAAACACCTATATTACTGAGGAACATGCTAATAAACTACTATCAAGGCTTAGAAAGGAAGTAAATGAACTTTCTAACTTAGAAATCCAAAGAGAATGTATGGATCCTAAAACAATGATGGACTGGATTGAAATAAACGGATTCTTATCAATTGATGAAATCAAAGATTTTTGCAAATATTGCAGAATCAATACAAGTGAGTATTTTGAACACTTAGAACAGGTAAAACAATTTCTGGTACCTAAATCCCGTAATACGTATTATAATTATCTGAAACTATATGGAATAATTCTTAATGAAACTCAGATTAACTGGGCATTGGATAAATATTTAGAACATGACAAGAATAATATTAATAAAAAAGTATAGATTAAGTTAAGACTTATAAAACAAATAACTGAACTTCTTTTATCAAACCTTTCCTTAGCTGCATGGGGAAAGGTTTTTTATTTTTTTGATAATATGGGGTATCAACCAATTCAAATATTATAATATAATGAGGTCTGGAAAGCAAGATTTAGTCTAAAAGAAAAAGCCTGCAAATTTGTTATTGCAGGCTTTATTTGTGGCGGTCTGGACGGGACTCGAACCCGCGGCCCCCGGCGTGACAGGCCGGTATTCTAACCAACTGAACTACCAAACCAAAACCGAATGCAAATATAATAGGTTTAAATGATTTTACCAAAATTATTATTAAAAAAATAAGAAAAAAATCATCGTAGAGATATTTTATTCATTATCAAAACATTACAGTATTATAGTTTTATAAATCTAGTAAAAATATTCTCAGATCTATTAGAAATTTTTATTAAATATAATCCATTATTTAATTCAGAAACATCAATATTAATTGAATAAGTCTGCCAAGCGGAATAATGTCTTTGATACTGAAGTTTTCCATCGATACTATAAATTTCTATGTTAAGATTATCAATATTATCATTAAAACTTATTTGCAGTTCATCTCTTACAGGATTTGGAAATATTTCAGCCATAAAAGGAGAGGAGTTTGTATTTTCGACACTCAAAGCATAATGAGTAGTAAATTTATAATTTAATTCTGTTCCGAAATCAGTTATAAAATTCTTAATTATAACTCCATTATTTGCATTTCGAAGACTCACCTGACCACTTCCTTCATTATTTGCCCAAAATCCAAGTCCGTTACCTGCTCTGTCAATTACTCGAAAAGTATAACACATACCCCGTTCCAACTCTACTGTATCCCTATACTGGGTGTTATTAGAAAGATCATCCCTTTCAAAAATAATATTGCCTTGAAAATCCTCAATGTAATAAGCATTCTGCCAGCCTTGACTGTTGGTTCTGAGAAAAATAATTATCTTGTCGTGATTTAACACATCTGGTAACACAACATCTGAAATCATAATGTCATTATCCGGATTTTCGTCTATTTGACCGTTTGGAGCTGATAATACAGCCATAAATTTCTCAATACTGCCGATACTCCAATCAATCGAACCTAAAACAACTGTATCAGTTTCCATAAAAAGAAGATTCCCTGTCCAATCGTAAACAGATAAGTCTCCATCTTTTAGTCCATAATGAATTTTAAGGCTGTTTAAAGCATTATTTCCACTATTTCGAATGACAATTATAGGGAAATCACAAATCGGATTTATACGTGCAAATTCATCCCTTCCTGAAGGTGCAATTATGTCCAGTATTTCAGCATCATTTTGAAAATTAGCTTCTCCGTATGTAACCAATTGTGCTTCAATGTAATAATATGGAGCTTGAGTTCCTGTCCATGTGTATGATTCTAAATCAATATTTATACTCGCTATTTCACCGGGGTTATAAAAATCTGTAATTTCATGCAGATATGTTTCTGTTCTAAGTCCGGGACACCAATTTGCTCTATCATAAAGCCAGGTTCCTCCTTGTGGATAGATAGGATTCAACCCGCATTTATCATTCCACATCAATTGCTCGTATTTTAAATCATCATTTACAAACACAAAATATGATTTTGGACAAAATTCTGCACAATAAACATTATTGTCAAAGCCATGACCACTTGGAGTCATTCTTATTCTTGCATATTTCTCATCCTCAGCAAAATAAACATCTTTTGCAGCAAGAATATTATTGTTAAAATTTTCAGCATTATTATAAGTAAAACCTCCTGACCACAAATTTTCAAACCTTATTACCTCCCTCGGTGGGGTACCTTTTATAAATTCAAAATCAAGACTTACGCTAAACCCTGATGACCATCCATCATAAAAAGCCACAATTTCAACTGAATCTCTTAGGAGTTTTGCAAAATCTGTTACATCAAAATAACTTGTAAATGTCCAATTTGGAGAAAAACCATGAGACCCGTTTCTCATATAAGCTCCATATGGAGTAATTTTTCTTGCTAATTCAAAACGATGAATCACCTGATTATATATTTCATACTGATGCATTTCGGAAACTATAGTTTCACATCCCTCAATAAAAATGCTATCAATTATCTCGCCTTCAATATCATAGTAATAATTCCAATATTCAGCAGGATATACGATTTGTGTAAGTGATTCTGTAATATTATTACCATCGAGTTCATAGAAAACCAATTCCATTTCGGGATTCCAAACAGTATCAGTAGTTTGTGTTTCATTGTTAAAAATTGTTATAAATGTCGCTGACTCACAATAATGCAAAATTTCTACAGGCTCTCCATCCAATAAAAAGTCAGGATGCTCTGCCTGAACTGTATCAAAATCTCCGGTTCTGTGACGTAAAAATATTCTTGTAGTATAATCCCAATCGCTACATCCTCCTGAAGCACAACCCATTGTATATTTCATAATGATTTTTCTGTATGTGTCTTCTCCCGAGGGAAAATAGCCCCATTCCGAGTAATTGCCGTACCAAACCATATCAACATCATCGTGGACTCTAATTCTAAGTGTATCACCCTCAGCCGCATTTACAGATTGAAGAATAAGCATAAATATCAAACTGACTAAAACAAAAGATTTTTTCATTCTATTTTTTAAGTACAAATATACTTCAATTTTTTATTTTTTTTTGTAAAATATATGTAAAGCCTTATAGAAATGTTGAAACAAATGATAAACATGCTAAGCGAATTATTATTCAAAACCAATGTCCAATATTTTTCTAATGTTAACAGAATTATTTATTAAAAAATTAAAAATCGTAAAAATTGTTTTCTTCTTTATCATGATTAAAAGCGATAATTAGTTTATTTTTGCATGATAAAATATTATTGATAATGATTGAAAACTCTGTAATATGTGCTATTTCGAGTCCTGCAGGAGCAGGTGCTATTGCAATTTTACGACTTTCCGGCAAAGGAAGTATTAAAGTTTTATACACTTTATGTAAAAACTCACGCAAAGTAATAGATGTCAAGGAAAAGGAGATGGTTTACACAGGTATTTATAACGACAAAAATGAACTCATTGATAATGTTCTTATATGTAAGTACAAAGCTCCCGAATCGTTTACAGGTGAGGATATGGTTGAAATATTTTGTCATGGGTCAGAATATATTCAAAAGCAAATTCTTGATTTATGTTGTGATATGGGGGCAGAAATTGCAAAACCTGGAGAGTTTACTCAAAGAGCATTTTTTAATGGGAAATTTGATTTATCACAATCCGAAGCAATCGCTGATTTAATAGCCTCAAAATCTAAGGAAGATCACCGCATTGCAATAAATCAGATGAAAGGAACGGTTTCAACTGAAATAAACAATCTGAGAACCAAACTAATCGAACTTGTATCATTAATAGAATTGGAACTGGATTTCGGGGAAGAAGATGTAGAATTTGCAGACAGAAATCATCTTTCTCAAATAGTTGACAATCTGATTATAAGAATCAATCAATTAAATAATTCATTCAAATATGGAAATGCTATAAAAAATGGAGTGCCAGTAGTTATTGTAGGCAAGCCAAATGTAGGAAAATCTAGTTTACTTAATGTTCTTTTGCAAGAAGAAAAGGCAATTGTATCCGATATTCCAGGAACTACACGAGACATAATTGAGGATGAGATAAATATTGAAGGAATTAGATTTCGTTTCATTGATACAGCAGGACTCAGAAATTCTGAAGATACAATAGAAAAAATAGGCATTGACAGGGCGCATGATAGAATATCCAAGGCTTTGATAATTATGCTGATATTTGATATAGACGACACTCATGAGTCTATGCAAGAAATGATTAATCAAGTTAATAAGCGTGCAGCCAAGGAAAGTAAAATTATCGTAATACGAAATAAAACAGATCTTATTCGGAATTCGGAGATTGATTCCATATCATCAGACTTTGAATACATACCGATTTCAGTTAAAACAAACAGTAACATTGATTTACTTAAAATAGAACTTTTGAGTATTGTTAAGTCCTTTAAAGCTGAGAATACAGATATAATAATTAGTAATGTAAGACATGAACAAGCGCTAAAAAAAGCATCGAAATCACTCTCACTTGTAAAAAAAGCTTTAAATGAAAATATTAGCGGGGATTTTATTTCACAGGATATCCGCGAGGCTTTGTATTATCTGGGAGAAATAACAGGCAGCATCAGTAATGAGGAAGTACTTGGGGCAATATTTCAAAAATTTTGCATAGGAAAGTAATATATGAATAATTTAATTTATGAATTAAGGAGAGAACTAAACTCAGTCTCAGATGAAAATACAAGATTAGTTTCTCAAAGATTCTTTAAGCAAACTATTTGCACTTACGGGATAAAGTCAGCACTTATCAGCAAAATAGCGAAAGAATATTTCTTGAAAATTAAGCATTTACAAAAGCATGAATTATTTGCTTTATGTGAAGAACTATGGAAAAGTGAATTCCTTGAAGAGGATTTTATTGCATGTCATTGGTCTTATGCGCTAAAAAAGGATTATAGGATAAACGACTTTGTTATATTTGAAAAGTGGGTTCACAAATATATAAATAATTGGGCAAGTTGTGATACCTTCTGCAATCATAATATTGGATTCATAGTTCAAAAATATCCATCACTAATAGAAAACCTAAAACTGTGGACATCTTCCTATAATAGATGGGTTAGGAGAGCAGCAGCTGTTTCGTTAATAGTTCCCGCCCGAAAAGGAGAGTTTTCATCAGAAATTTTTGAAATCAGCAATTTACTTCTCACCGACAAAGATGATATGGTTCAAAAAGGCTATGGATGGTTGCTGAAAGTGTTATCGCAAACCGAACAGCAAAAGGTTTTTGATTTTGTCCTGAATAATAGGAAGAATATGCCCCGAACGGCTCTACGTTATGCAATTGAAAAAATGCCCGACGAAATGAGAAAAGAGGCTATGAAGAAATGATTAAGGTAAAGTGCTTTTCATGGCTTGATATCTTTCATCGTATAGTTCTCCGGCTTTTCCTCCCAAATTCTCCCAATGCTCATAAATTTTGGCTATTCTGTCATTTGGATGTGGGTGAGTACTAAAATAAATCATCCAATCAGCACCGTCTTCGAGTTCCATTTTTTCAAAAAAGTAGGCAACTCCGCGTGAATCTGTTTCGGTAGGATAAACATAATTTACTGCATATTGGTCTGCTTCATACTCATCTTCTCTGCTAAAACTAAGAGATGTAACGCCCAAAGCCAGTCCTGCTGCAATTTCGGCAAGTAGCGAAGGATTTTCCCCAAGCAAAAGAGAAAAAATAACTTGCATACCATATACTTTTGTTAGCCTAACGGTTGAATGCCTTCTGTCGCAGTGAGCAAATTCATGAGCCATTACACCTAAAAGAGAGGCTTCATTGTCGAGATATTTAATCAGTCCTGTATAGTAAAATGTATTTCCTCCGGGCAGAGCGAATGCATTAAGAACATCCTGATCTATTATATAAATCTCCCAATCGAATTCTTCAGTGTATCGGAGATTACCTGTTTCAAGTATTTCATCACGCATACGCCTTAAATACTCATAAGCTTCAGGGTATAAACTTTCGTCAAGGATAGGATATTCCTCGGGGTTTGATAATATTTCGAATGTAATATCTCTACCTAGCTCAATATCATCCTGAACAGTAAAAATATTAAATGGATCTTTTTCTCCGTCTTTATTACAAGTTGTAAGAAATACTATCGAAACAAGAATTAAAACAATCGGAAATTTCTTCATAAATGATTTTTTTGACTTTAACTTTACTCATAGTTACAAAAATAATAATAATTCTTTTATGCTCAGAAAATGATTACAAAAAAGGATTGCTAATCATTTCATCATTAATGCTAGTCTCAGGACCATGTCCACAATAAACTTTTGTTTCTCTCGGCAAACTCATTAGTTTTGATTTAATGCTGTCTATCAATGTTTTATAATCTCCTTTTGGTAAATCTGTTCTTCCGATACTACCCGCAAAAAGAGCATCGCCGGTAAATACAACTGAATTATCTTCTGAATAAAATGCAATACTACCGGGTGTGTGTCCGGGAACATGAATACATTTAAACTCTGAATTACCGAATTTTATTATTGTGTTTTCGTCAATATCAACATCTACTTTGGGAGGCTGGTCAATATTCAAACCGTATGCATTTGCATGAGAAACTGCGCTATCAACAAGAAAATCGTCTTCAGAATTCATGAGAATATCTATTCCGAATTTTTCTTTCAATTTGGCATTACCACTAATATGATCAACATGTCCGTGAGTATTCAAAATATATTTAATATTAAGTTCATTTGCCTCAATAAATGCAAATAATTCCTCTTGTTCATTTTTGAATTTTACGGCACCGTCAATAATTACGGCTTCTTGTGTTTCATCGTATACTACAAAAGCGTTTACTTGAAACTCATTGACAATAAATTTTTTAATTTTCATCATATTTTTTGTTTTTTTTATGTTTCCATCTTCTGTGCGACCAGAGGTAATACTCCGGTTTATAAATTATGTCTTTTTCAAGTCGAGACATGTATTTTTCAGTTACTTCACCCTGCTTGCATTTTGAGGGATTTTCAATCAGGTTTTCAAAAATAAGCTCATAATAGCCTCTTCGTGGTTTTCTTACACTCAAATAAAGAACAGGCATATTCGTTTTTAGTGCATAGCCTTCAGGTCCATGCAAGCAGGCAGTTTCTCTGTTTAAAAAATTTACCCATATTGCTTTATCTGGATTTGAAGGACTTTGATCGGCAGCCATTATTATCGCAAATGGTATCTCAGGATAAGTTTTGAATATACTCTTAGTTTCTTGCACGGCAACCATCATCATGCCAAATCTTTTACGCCTTTTCAAACCGTATTTTTCGCTGTACTTATTACTCAGAGGTAAATATAATGCTACTGCTTGATGCTTAAGCGCATGGTTCGTTCCAAGAATGCCATATTCCCAATTTCCGTAATGACTTGTAAGACACAATATACTTTCTCCTTTAATATAGTAAGAATTGGCAATGTCAGTATTGCGAACAATATATCTTTTTTTAATCTGTGAAGTGGTAATTGTCATGCTTTTTATAGACTCAAGCGTAATATCTGCAAGATGCCTATAAAACTTTCTACATAGGATAAGTATTTCTTTTTCTGTTTTATCGGGGAAAGAATTTTTAATATTTTCGTAAACTACTTTTTTTCTGTATGAAAAAATATCATATAAAATAAATCTTGTAAAATCCGAAAGAGCATATATCACAAAGAACGGCAGAAATCTAAATAATTCCGCGACAAACCTGAATGCTGCATATTCAAGAAACTTCATAAAATTATGTAACTATAAATTTTACCGGGATTCCAATCTTAATTCCCAATCCCAAAGCGTATCCTGTATGCTTTAGTTCTCCGGCTATTCCTGATTTATAACTATTTGAAAAATCTTTATAATATTTGAAATCCAAAATAAAAGATAGGGCAGGATAGAGTTTGTATTCTATACCTCCACCACCATGGATTCCGAACACCATGCTTTTATAATAGTTTGTATTGATGATATCAAAAGGATCGACCGGAACTCCTTCAACAAAATCTGGCAGATAAGCATAGGTTCTTTGTTTCAGAAGAAAATTAATATCAAAGCCTCCATTGATGTAAACATTAAACTTTCGTCTTCCCAAATTATATTGAAAATTAAATGGAATATTCAGATAATCAAAACTGTAAAATGTTGGATAATTGCCAATATAATCATTATAAAAGTTATAATGCGGCTTTTGAGCTTCATAACCCTTTGAGAAATATGCAATACCTGTATGAAGAGTAATTTCCTGATGCATGTGAAGATGAAAAATCAGACTTGGATTATATCCACAACTATTCATCGTGTTCGGATCAGAACTAATAACATTCGAAATACTATATCCAATGCGAAAACTTACAAGAACTGTTGTATCTGATTGTCTTTCCCATGCAGAAAGCTTAAACGAAAAAAAAAGAATTGTCAGTATTATCAGAATTTTTTTCATTTTAAAATCTTTATTAGAACACCATTCCTTTCCCGGATTTATTTAGTGTGCCGGCATTTTTGTGATGATTATAAACAGCATCGAGAATACCATTTATAAAGTTATTACTTTTCTGAGTGCTGTAATACTTAGCTATATCAAGATATTCGTTTATTGTAACTTTAACAGGTATTTCGGGCATTTTTAGTAATTCGGTAATTGCAAGATGTAGAATTATTTTATCAAGAAAGGCAACTCTCTGCAAATCCCATTTTTGCAATAAATCAACAATAATGTCATCATACTTATCGGCATTTAGAATTGTATTCTTTAGCAATTGAATACCAAATTTCTTGTCATCATCAGATTTATACAATTCATCTAAAATTACAAATTCATGTTTAATCTCTGTTGTATTAATATTCTTAATGATAATTCCTGCTAAAAATTCAAGGTCATCATTCCAATAAATACTTTTTTCTTCCAGTAGCTGATCAAGGCTTTCATTATTAGTAATAACTTCATTTAATATAGACCTCACAATATCTTTATGATGCTCATAATGTGGATTAGTTTTTTTCATATAAGCATGATAAAAGTCCGAATTTTCTATTTCTGACCAAAGATTTTTTATCAGTTCAGGATTATTACTCCAATTATATTCTCTATTACCAATATATTGTTCTATTAGATAATTTTTTCTGATTTTCTCAAAAACCGGATTATCAACAAATTTCTTATTTGGGTTTAAATCTTCGGGTAGTGGGAGCATTTTATGCTGACGTATTTCAATCTTGTTTGCTGCATAATCTCTTAACTGAATCAGTAAACAAAAAATACTCAAATATAAATCGTAAGAACGTAATGCACTTTTATTCAACTCCTTAAGTGCGTCTTCAAGGTTTTGTGTCCCGTCTTGCCTAAAAGCGTAGTAGGTTTGCATTGCTTTTATGCGTAGTAATCTTCTGCTAATCATTATAATGAACTTTAAGAATGCAAAATTAATTAAAAAAACAGAAAATTGGTAGTTTTTTCGCAATTATTCCAGTTAATAAATTCAAAAGGTAATATTTCACGAAATCATTGCAAAAAATAAAGACTATTTATTATTATGCATTATTAGCTATGTTTCTAATACATACAACTACCATACGAAAAACATTTTTTAACTTGAGTTAACCTCAAAAGAGAATTTCAATAATATTTTTTATATTTTTTTTGTTTGTGAATAGAAAAATAATTTATATTTGTGTTAAACTATTAAATACTGGTGTAATGGATGAAAATGAAAACAGGAGAGAAGACATTCACTCATTAGCGATTAGAGCGGGAAAAAGAACCTATTTTTTTGATGTAAAGGAAACTAGAAAAGGAGACTATTACCTTACCATCACAGAGAGCAAGAAGGTTTTTGACAATGAAGGGAATTCAAGATTTGAAAAACACAAAATTTTCTTATACAAGGAAGATTTCAAGAAATTCTCAGAAGCTTATGATGAATCAATAGGATTCATTAAAGAGGCTAAACCCGACTATTTTATCGAAAATGAAGAGGAAGAATCTTTTCGTGCGAGTTCGGAAGAGTAATTTTAAAAAAATGTATTTAAGCAGTAAAACAGTTATTTAGCTTTTTTATTTTTTCTGAAAATATTTTTAAACCATTGAAATCTCTTTTTTGGAGAGTCGTCTTTGTTTTGGGTCTCGGTATTGATTTCTGGTGGTTTTTTGTATACACTTCTTTTATCATTCATTGAAACCAATGGATATAAATGGTTTTCATTTACACAAACTCTGTGAATACAAAAATACAAAGTATTTATGCATGATGTTCTATATAATCTCTGACGAGTAGTTTCAGTTATTTCGTCATTTCTATTTACATCAAAATCGTCATTAACAGTTCCCATTTTCGAACTGTAGTTTCTGGAAATACGGATACAACTCTGAATAAAAGATTCCTGAAATGCAACCCAAACTCCTTTACCCAATGGTGTACCATAGTTAAAATCAGTAAGATTAAAACTGCCTGTACATGTGTTAAAATAACGATAAAAATACCCCGGAGGTTTTAATTCCAGTGTATCATAAAAAATATCAGAAGTTATTGCACCATTTAAATTTGTCATTAGAAACTTGGTTCGCAAAGTATCTTTTTTGTCTCTTTGCCATTCAGTTTCTATTTTGAGCGATCTAATTGTTTCCAATGATCTGGTATTACTCATTTCAAAATCCTGACGAAAGTATTCCCCTTTTACATAGTAATTCTTTTTCAGCATTTTATTTGGTTTGTACATTAACAATACAAACAATTCGTTATTTTCATTTTTTTCAGTTGCAACAACTTCATAGGAGTTTTCATCTATAAATGCGGAAGCATTAAATCGACTCATTTCCTGGATTTTTTCCTTTAATATATACCATCTGTACTCTTCGGAACGAGTTTCGAAATGATCAGCGACAAAATGAATTGTAGTTTCATGTTTTAATACTGCAAAACATAAAGCCCTCTGAATTGCAACCTCTAGAGCGAAATCCATATCATCACTACGGGGATCAGAAACACCAACAGAGTAGATTTCACCATGCAATGATACAGGCAAACTCTCAAACCATGCAGGAAGTTTGTAATTCTGGGCAAAACTTGTATTTGTAAATGCTAGTAAACTTATAATTATTATAAAATTCCTCATTATCTTTGCTTAAAAAAATTAAAGCCTAAAAATGCAAAAAAAAATTAATATAATTACTCTTGGATGCTCAAAAAATACCGTTGATTCGGAACAACTTGCCGCTATCCTTGAAAATAGAGGATTTAAACTCAGTCACAATTCACAGAAGACAGATTTTGATATAGCTATTGTTAATACCTGTGGTTTTATTAATGATGCCAAGGAAGAATCAATAGAAACGATTATAAGCCTAATTTCCGCCAAAGAGCAGGGATTTCTGAGAAAAGTAATTGTGTTTGGCTGTCTTGCCGAGAGATATATGAATGATTTACGTGAGGAACTGCCCGAAGTTGATATTATGCTTGGCAATTACAAAGCAGAAGAATTGGTCTCTGCTATATTGGGAACTTCAGAAAAAATTTGCCTGCAAAAAGATTATGACAGAATATTTGAATCCTCAGGACATTATGCGTACATCAAGATTGCCGAAGGATGCAACAGAACCTGTGCCTTTTGTGCAATACCATTAATCAAAGGTAAGTATGTTTCCAGAAGTATTGAAGATATATTCAACGAAGCTGTTTTTCTTGCCGACAAAGGAGTGCGGGAATTAATCCTTATTGCTCAGGATTTGAGCTACTACGGATATGACATTGACAAAACTTTTAAATTACCCTCGCTCATCGAAGAACTTACTAAGATTGATGGTATTGAATGGATTCGCCTGCATTATCTATATCCTTATCTATTTCCAGAAAGACTTATTGATGTAGTAGCAAACAACAAGAAGGTTTGCAATTATATTGATATTCCTATTCAGCATATTAGTGATAAAGTTTTGTCGAAAATGAAACGAGGCGGGACAAAAAAGCAGATATTGGAACTGCTAGATAAGTTCCGCTCAAAAATTCCGGATGTTGCAATTCGCACAACAATTCTTACGGGTCATCCTGGAGAAGGAGAGAAGGAGTTTGAGGAATTGATGGAGTTTATTAAAGAACAAAAATTTGACCGACTTGGAGCATTTACCTACTCTGAGGAGGAGGACACCTATTCAGCACTAAACTACAAAAATAGTATCTGCAAAAGAAAAAAGGAGGAACGTCTAAATGCAATAATGGGACTTCAACAGGAGATTTCTTTTGAAAACAACAGAAAAAAACTCGGCAAAATCATGCGTGTAATTATTGACAAAGCAGAAGGTGAAAAATTTATTGCCCGTAGTGAATTTGATTCGGTTGAAGTTGATAATGAGATTATTGTGAGTAGTTCTGAGGAACTAATTCTCGGAGAGTTTTATGATGTGAAGATCACTGGATATGATTTCTATGAATTGTATGCAGAAAAAATCTAAATTATTTTTGCTATAAAGATTTTCTGTTGTATATTTGCAATCCCATTTTGGACCAGTAGCTCAATTGGATAGAGTATCTGACTACGGATCAGAAGGTTGGGGGTTCGACTCCTCCCTGGTTCACAAAACAGTTTTGAGCAAGAGTATTGAGCAACAGCGAGATATTCTTGCGAAAAAATGTTTTGTCCCTCTAAACTCACACTCAAACTCAAACTTAATACAGCATGTTCGATTTCGATAATTTAGAAGTTTACAAAAAAGCAAATAGTTACAACAAGTTGGTCGCTAGTTTCTTAATAAATAATAAATTTGATAGAAAAACAAAACAGTATTGAGCAACAGCGAGATACTCTTGCAAAAAAATGTTTTGTCCCTCTAAACTCACACTCAAACTCAAACTTAATACAGCATGTTCGATTTCGAAAATTTAGAAGTTTATAAAAAAGCAAAAAGTTACAACAAGTTGGTCGCTAGTTTCTTAATAAATAATAAATTTGATAGGACAACGAATGATCAGTTAAAAAGAGCTTCATTCAGCATTATGCTTAATATAGCTGAAGGCACCGGACGTTTTACTAAAGCCGATAAGAAAAATTTTTATGTTATATCCAGAGGCTCTGCATTTGAATGTGTGGCTATATTTGATTATTTGAAAGATTCAAATTTAATTGAAGATAAAGACTTCCGAGAATTCTATAATAAACTGGAAGAAATATCAAAAATGCTTTATGCATTAATTAAAAGCTTATCGTAAACAGTTTTGAGCAAGAGTATTGAGCAACAGCGAGATACTCTTGCAAAAAAGTGTTTTGTCCCTCTAAACTCACACTCAAACTCAAACTTAATACAGCATGTTCGATTTCGAAAATTTAGAAGTTTATAAAAAAGCAAAAAGTTACAACAAGTTGGTCGCTAGTTTCTTAATAAATAATAAATTTGATAGGACAACAAAACAGTATTGAGCAACAGCGAGATACTCTTGCAAAAAAGTGTTTTGTCCCTCAAAACTCACACTCAAACGCTGCAGCCATAAGACTGTGTCTTGTGGTTATTTATCGCAAGATAGATTATGCGAAAGTATGGGGGGAGAGGATTACGTATTTTTAAATTTGGTTCGACACTGTCGAACCAAATAGAGAATTACGATAATTCAATAGGTTCATAAGCAACGAACCAATTACACTATACCGCTGCTACCGCAAAGTTTCCTCAGCATACATCTTGCGACAGCGATTTTTATTCTTATTTACATAAAATCATCTGATAATCAGTCTATTATAATTCGGCGGACACTGTCCCCCGAATTGTATTATTACAATATCTTTTCTATTTTACCATGATTTTGCAAAACCTTTACCGGATTTTTAAATTGTGTCGGAGGTGGCGACAAAATTGAGTTGGATCGTTATTGACGAACTAAATAATTGTAAAAACCAACTTTCTGACATAAGTTGACATACGATGTGATTTTCTTTGTATCTAATTATTTGTATTTATTTTTTTTTTTGCAAAAAAGCAGATATTGATAAAGCTGTTAAAAAAAAACAAATCTATTTAAATTTTTGCTTAGATTTATGTATAAATATAACTATTTTTAGACTTTATTTTTGAATTTTTGATATGACGGAGAGAACAGATTTTTATGATAAAACAGATTTAACCTTTTTTACTAATGAAGAAGGTCATAGTTTATTAAGTAGATTTAAAGCAACATTAAAAGATACACAAGTTTTTGATGTTTTGGGGGGATATTTTAGAGCAAGTGGATTTTATCAATTGCATGATGCTTTGGAGCCGGTTGAAAAAATCAGAATTTTGGTTGGTTTAAGTGTTGATAAAGAATCATATGATATAATGCAATATCATCAACAAATGGGAATTATTGATTTTGAATCTCATCAACAAACAAAAAGAAAATTTCAGGAAAATCTAAAGACTGAAGTTGAAACAAGTACTGAAAATGAAAAAACTCTCGAATTAGGAATCAAAAAGTTTATTGAATTTCTTCAAGCCGACTGTAATAATAAAGAATTGGATACTGCAAATAACGGAAATGGGAAAAAACTTGAAATTAGGGCTTATCCATCAAAAAATATTCATGCAAAGGTATATATAGGGAAATTTAAACCCGAAGATAGAGACTATGGGTTTGTTATTACAGGTTCTAGTAACTTTTCTGAATCAGGATTTGTTGCGAATAGAGAATTTAATGTAGAATTAAGGACTAGAGCAGATGTGAAATTTGCTGAAGAGCAATTCAAAAATCTATGGGATGAATCTGTTGATATTTCAGAAGATTTTGTTGATACTATAAATAATAAAACTTGGCTTAACGAAAATATAAAACCTTACGAACTATACCTGAAACTAATTTATGAATATTTACAAGAAGATATAAATCTTGAAGAAGAGTTTGAGCCGTTCTTGCCAGAAGGTTTTATGAATCTTAAATATCAAAATCAGGCTGCTATACAAGCCAGAAAAATACTTGAAACTTATAATGGTGTTTTCCTTGCCGATGTTGTGGGACTTGGTAAAACATTTATTACCGCCCTACTTTTACAACAACTTAGAGGCAAAACATTGGTTGTTTGTCCGCCTGTATTAAAGGAATATTGGAAAGATTCATTATTTGATTTCGGAATACGTAGTTTTGAGGTAGAATCATTGGGAAAACTTGAACACATTATAAAAAAAGGAATAGACAGATATGATTATGTGGTTGTTGACGAAGCTCACAGATTCAGAAATGAAAATACTCAATCTTATGTTAATTTATTAGATATTTGCAGAGGCAAAAAAGTAATTCTCGTAACAGCAACTCCTCTAAACAATACTGTTGATGATATTTTCGCTCAGTTAAAACTTTTTCAGGCTCCCAAAAATTCAACAATTCCGGGAGTGCCAAATCTCGAAAAGTTTTTCTCTCGATTTAGAACTAAATTATCAAAAATAGATAAGAACGCTCCTGAATATAAGGCTTTAATTAAAGAAGTTTCTAATGATATTCGTAATAATATCTTACGTCATGTAATGGTTAGAAGAACTCGAAAAGATGTTATGACTTATTTCGCAAAGGATATGGAAATACAGAAGCTTTCTTTCCCTGACATGGATGATCCTCAAAAAATAGTATATAAATATGTTGGGGATATTGAGCATATTTTTAAAAAGACAATAGCAAAATTACAGCAGTTTACTTACGCAAGATATACTCCATTGCTTTACTATATCGGTAACAAGACATTAAGTGAATTTGAAAAACAGCAACAGCGAAATGTCGGAGGATTTATGAAAGGTATTCTGGTTAAAAGATTAGAAAGTAGTTTTCATGCTTTTAGAAAAAGTGTTGACCGATTTATCTTGTCTTACGAAAAATTTATAGACATGTATCATTCCGGTACTGTATATATCAGTAAAAAAATTGATGTTTATGATTTAATTGAAAGTGATAATATTGAGAGACTTGAAGAATTTGTTGACGATGAAAAAGCCCATAAATACAATTCTAAAGATTTTAGAAAAGAGTTTCTTGCAAAACTTGAAATAGACCTATCCTTATTAAAGGAAATTCAATCAATATGGAAAAATGTAAAATCAGACCCGAAATTAGAGCAGTTTATTTATGATTTAAAAAATAAAAAAGGCTTAAAAGATAATAAGTTAGTAGTTTTTACCGAATCAAAAGAAACAGGCGAATATATTTTTGAAGCTTTAAATAATGAATTTCCTGATAAGGTAATGTTCTATTCAAGTCAGGGAGGAAAACATTCCGATACCAAAACAAGAATAAACCACTCTATTTCTAGAGAATTAATTACAGCGAATTATGATCCAAATCGCAAATCAAGTGAACAGACAAATAATTTAAAGATTTTGATAACAACCGATGTTTTGGCAGAAGGAATAAATTTGCATCGTTCAAATGTTCTAATAAATTATGATTTGCCTTGGAATCCTACTAGAGTTCTACAACGAGCAGGACGTGTTAATCGTTTGGGCAGTAAATTTTCTAAAGTTTATATTTTTAACTTTTTTCCGACAACACAATCTGATGAACATCTTGGTTTAGAAGTTAACATTACCAATAAATTACAAATGTTTCATGATATTTTGGGAGAAGATGCAAAATATTTAAGTGACGGCGAAGAATTTGGTAGTCAGGAGCTTTTCGACACATTAAATAGTAAAAGTGCATACACAGGAGAAGATGGCGAAGGCGATTCGGAACTTAAATATCTTGAAATGATGCGTAAACTACGAGACGAAGATCCCGAATATTTTGATATGATTAAAAATCTTCCGAAAAAAGCTCGATCAGGATTTGAGAAACATGACTTGAATAATGATTTGCTGATTACATTTTTTAGAATAGGAAAACTTAAAAAGTTCTATCTTAATAACAGAGGGAAATCCAACGAGGTAAATTTCTTTGATGCTGTGAGGGAATTAGAGTGTAAGCCAGATGCTTTAAGAGCTGATACTCCAAAATCGTATTATGAAGATTTACAAATAAACAAAGCTAAGTTTGAAATTGATACTACAATTGGAGATGATGACGGTTCTAAAAGTAAAGGAAGGTCAAATATTAAATATATTGAATCAAGACTAAAGGATAAATCTTTTAAAAACTTTAAAGGATTTACCGATTCTGATGATGATTTTATTAACGGAGTTAAGACAATGATAAATCAAGGAACTATTGCAAAAAAGACAGCACAATTATTAAAAAAGGAACTTGAAAAAACAACTGAACCATTATCAATACTTGGAATTTTACGAAGATATATAAGATTTGTTAATGATGAATCGGACAATAAATCAAAGAAATTTCAAAAACGTGAAGTTATTTTATCCGGTTATGTTGTAAAAAAATAAATCATGACAAAAATTGACAAACAATTTATTTTAGAACTTAAAACTATTAATAATTAGGTCTTTGGGTTATGACTGCAAAATATGAATAAACCACAAAAAAAATACAAAGACGAATCAAACCGTGCAGATTTTATCAATTATTCTGCTCCGGGACAGTATTTTCTTACCGTTAGCACTCAAAACAGAGAACGACTATTTGGGAAGGTTGAAAATGGTCTTATGATTTTATCTGAATACGGAAAAATTGTTGCAGACGAGATTGTGAAAATTCCCGAATATCACAAACGTGCAATACTGGACGAATGGGTGGTAATGCCTGACCATATTCATCTGATAATTGAATTGGGTGGTTGGGAATACGACAACGGAATATCATCTGTTGGGGAAACCGTTGGTACAATTCATGAATTGTACCAACCGGTATCCAACCCAACAGAGGAACAGATAAAACAATACCGGATTTCACGCCGTAAAATGATTATTTTCAAAATTATCGGTAAATTGCAAATGCTGACCTCTAAACAAATCAATATTCTCCGCGAAACCCCCGGAAGAAGGAATTGGCAAAACGATTATCACGACCACAGAATTCGTAGTTTTAACGATTATTTGAGAATTAAAAATTATATTATTGAAAACCCTATAAACTGGAAATGAATTATGGACAAAAACTCCGCAATACAGCTAATTGAGAATACATTTAATGCTAAATTCGATGAAAATCAGTTTGTTATTTTTATCAAAAACCTGTTAAATGATATTGAAATAAAAAATAATTCATACTCAGGCAATTATATTTGGGACGATTACAAGGAGCATATAAATTCGTATAAAAGGTTTGCTAAATATATCGATCCCGAAGGAGAAGCTCTTGATATTCTTGTTGTGGAAGTTAAAAGCCTTTCTAAACTCGAAAAAGCGAGAACTACTCTCAGAAACTTTGTTATTAAGCATCTTGATAAATTTGAAAAAGACTATGCACTGGTTGCGTTTTACACTAAAGAAGACAATGGCGAAGACTGGCGTTTTTCATTTATCAAACTAGAACATCAATCCTATCTTGACGAAGATAAACAAAAAGTAAAAACACGTAAAGAATTTACACCGGCTAAAAGATATTCATTTCTTGTGGGTGAACACGAAAAAGCTCATACTGCGAAAAATCAGATTTTACCTTTACTGCAATCTATTTCAAATAATCCGACAGTACTTGATATTGAATCCGCATTTAGCATAGAAAAAGTTACTGACGAGTTCTTTAATCAATATAAGGAACTGTATGTGAAATTATTTGAGCATTTTGCGAACGACGCTCATATTCGTGTAGAATTACAGAAAGCAAATATTGATAATGCAAGATTTACCAAGAAACTTCTAGGACAAATTGTTTTCTTATACTTTTTGCAGAAAAAAGGATGGCTGGGAGTTCCTAAAAACGAATTTTGGGGCAAAGGAAAAAAACGATTTATTCAGGATTTATTCGACACAGCACAGATAGAGGGAGTAAACTTTTTTAAAGATAAATTACAGCACTTGTTTTACGAGGCTTTGGCAGTAGAACGAGATAATGAAAACTCATTTTATCCTAAATTTAACTGTAGAATACCATTTTTAAATGGTGGACTCTTTGAGGCAGAATACAACTGGCAGCAGGCAAACATTACAATTCCTGTCGATTTGTTCCGTAATGACGAGAAAAACAAAGCAGGAGACATTGGAACCGGAGTTTTAGATGTTTTAGACAGATACAATTTTACAATTAAAGAGGACGAACCACTTGATAAAGAAGTTGCTGTTGACCCCGAAATGCTAGGAAAGGTATTTGAAAACATGCTCGAAATTACCGAACGCAAAAGCAAGGGAGCATTTTATACGCCGAGAGAAATTGTCCATTATATGTGTCAGGAAAGCTTGATTCATTATCTGGATAATTCTTTAAATGAATATAGCGAAACATATCGTGAAATTGGAAGTTCTCAAACAAATATGTTTGGTAATCAGGGAAATACCGGACAACATAGTATTCAATTATCTGAAAATAAAATTTTGGTTCCAAAACAAGACATTGAGAACTATATCAGAGAAGGACACTTGGCTCTGGAAAATGATATGCGAGTTGCAAGCAAAGGCGAGAGCAAAACTTATAAATACAAGTTGCCCGAAACTATTCGCAATAATGCAGATAAAATAGATAAAAAATTAAGTGAAATAAAAATTTGCGACCCTGCAATTGGTTCGGGAGCATTTCCGGTAGGTTTGTTACATGAATTAGTATGTGCACAATTGGTTTTAAAACCGCATTTTAGTGAAAAATACCTGCACGAAAAGCTACAAAATCTAAACTTTGATAAAACAAACGAAGAATTAAACGAAAACCGTTATGTTTACCGTTTAAAGCGACATATAATTCAGGAAAGCATTTACGGAGTTGATATAGATGCCTCTGCAATAGATATTGCCAGACTGCGTTTATGGTTATCCCTAATAGTTGACGAAGACAATCTTGAGCCAATAGAAACTCTCCCAAACCTTGATTATAAAATTGTATGCGGAAATTCTTTGATAGGAATGCCCGAAAATGCAATGAGAAACCTTGAAGTAGAAAAAGAATTAGAAGCCCTTAAAGAAAAGTTTTACGATGAAACCAATGAAACCGAAAAGAAAAATCTTCGCACCCAAATAAACAAAAAAATCAGAGTTTTATTAGACTCTGCCGAGCAATTTGCCGGATATAAAATTGACTTTGATTTTAAACTATTTTTCTCGGAAGTGTGGAGAGAAAAAGGAGGTTTTGATGTGGTGATTGGGAATCCTCCGTATATTGCAGGGAAAAGTGGGATAATTACAAATGAGTTTAAAAAAATATATAACTTAAATTATGAAACTGCTGAATATCAACTTGATACTTATATATTATTTATTGAAAAAGGTCATAAGATACTTAGAAAGGAAGGAGTTTTTAGTTATATCATACCAAATCCTTGGTTAGCAAATCACAGACTAATTAAAATCCGACAGTTTCTTTTATCAAAAACCGAGATAAACGAGATTGTTTTATTACAGTCAGATATTTTCAAAAACGCCTCTGTTGATACTTTAGTGTTAATATTTAGAAAAATAATTTCTAATAAAAACACAATAAAAATTGTTGAATACAAGGATAATCTTTTCAAGCAAAAACATTATATAAAGCAGAATTCATTAAAAGAAAATAAGAAGTTTGTATTTGATATAAACTTAAATGAATCTCACAGAAAGATTATCAAAAATATTGAGGAAAACACTATACAATTAATAGATATAAGCGATATAAATAGAGGTGTTCATGCATATAGAAAGGATGGCTATGGAAAATCTAAATATGGTAAAGGTTATCAAACTCAGCAAGATTATGATGAAAAAAGTTATCATGCTGATAGTAAATTGGATGAAACATACTTTCCAGAGGTTAGGGGTAAAAATCTTAATACTTATTATTATGAAACAAATGGACTTTTTATTAGTTATGGGGACTGGTTAGCAGAGCCGAGAGAAATGAAATATTTTACTGGTGAAAGAATTTATTTGCGAAAAATTATTGGTAAGACATTATACTGCGCCTATGTTAGAGATAAAAATATTGCAGACCAATCAGTTTACATTGCAAAAATTAAGAATACTGATTTTTTTGTAAAATACGTATTAGCCATACTTAACTCAAAACTAATCTCTTGGTATTTTAGAATTTGTAATAATGAATTTGACGATTTATTTCCACAAATTAAAGTTACGGAGTTTAAAGAAATTCCAATTAAAATTTTGGATAAATCATTCCAAAAAAAGATTGTTGCCGTTGTTGATTATGTTATATTAGTTAAAAAATTTAATATTGAAAAAATAAGTTTTTTTTTAGAACGATTAATTGATGGAATCGTTTTTGAATTATATTTCCCAAACGAATTCCAATCCTCCAACAAGCACATTCTTTCGCATTTGGGCGATTTACAGCCGCTTAGCGATGATATGAGTGAAGAGGAGAAGTTGTCTATTATACAATCGGAATATGAGCGATTAAGTCATCCTGAGCATCCTCTAAAATATAATCTTGATACTTTAGATGAGATTGAGGAGGTAAGGGTTATAAGGGAGGGTTTAAAGTGAGATAATAAATTTAATGATCTACAAAGCATGAATAGTATCGAAATATTAAGCGCAAATATTTTTGAACTACATAGTTTCTTTAAAAATTTTGCAGTACAACAAGTAAACAATGCACTCACTATTCGCAATTGGTTGACCGGATTTTACATAATCGAGTATGAGCAAAACGGCAAAGACAGGGCTGCTTATGGAGAAAAAACACTAAAAGTTTTATCTCAAAAAATCTCGGATAAAGGCTTAAAAGGCTTTTCGGATAGAAATTTACGACTCTACCGACAGTTTTGTACAGAGTATCCGGAAATTTGGCAATTTATAATTGCCAAATTTAAAAATGCTGATAATCAAACGCTTGCAATTTGGCAATCGAAAATTGCCAAATCAGAAATTGTTGTTGCCGCCGCAAATAGTCCACCATTTAAAAATGGTATTCTTTAGTTAAATTTAGACGAAATGGAATTAGAAATGCAAATTAAATCACATTACGGAAATATAGATTTACTAAACCTCGAATTTAGTAAGGATGATGAATTTAGAACAATTATTTATCGAAAAGAAAGAAAAACAGCACAAGCTACCGTACAAGTTGATAAAACTATAAAAAGGTCAAAACATGCTTAGTAAATTAAAAAGTATTACCGAAATCAAACCTGAAGATTGCTATCAAACAAATGGCAGTCGTCCTGTTAAAGTGCTTTGTAGCGACCTAAATTATTATGTTTGCAAGTATTTTAACGGTGTTGGTTTTGCAAGTTCTCTTTTTAATGAATACATTGCTGCATCCTTTTTAAAAGTCTGGGAATTGCATGTTCCTGATTTTGCTATCGTAAAAATTGATAAGCAGCATATAGTACAAACAGGTTTTCCAAATAATTATTTTGATATGCCATGTTTCGGTTCATTTTATCATGGAAATTTTCCT
>OBJA01000319.1_pt1 | contig 44032 bp, 33 predicted proteins | sample 1519751 | NCBI WGS metagenome assembly OBJA01 (sample SAMEA3881238, study PRJEB22517) | soil metagenome | biome: lake sediment; feature: soda lake sediment; material: sediment, water from around vicinity | place: India | collected 2013-12-23 | depth 3 m
CAAATGAAAGACGCATTATATGTTCCGGGGCTTGTTGAAAGAATTATGAATAATCAGGATATTAACTATCCCAAGCTTGAGGACCTTGAAATATGCGGAACATTGCCACTGATTGAAAAAGAAGACACAGAAACCGGTTATTATATCTATAGAATAGCTCCACGTAAGTTAGGCCTTGAAAAAGTTGAGGTTTATGTAAATAACAAACTGGTTTATACCATTCCTGCCAATGAGCTAAAACAAGAAAATGATTATTTCATTTTACAAATTGAAGAAGGTGAAATTACAAAGCATTTTATATCTGGTGCTGATAATAGCGTAAATGTTGTTGGAGTTGTTAGTCAGGCTGGAAGAGAACTGCGGTCGAGGGGTGTCAGCATTTTTATGCAAACCAAAGACGTTTCATTGGAAAATCCCTCCCTTTATGCTGTTATGATTGGCGTTAATGATTACAGAGATCAGAATCTACGTCTTAACTACCCTGTTAAAGATGCCCAAAACCTTGGAAGTGTAATCGAACAAAGTGCTCATAAACTACTTGGCGAGGAAAATGTACACATGTATTATGTACACTCAGATTTGTCTGATGAAAACTTATTTACAACACCTGAGAGAGAAGGCATTCGCCGCACACTTGAAGATATTGGTAAAAAAGCTAAACCTGAGGATGTAATTCTGATATTTTTTGCAGGACATGGTGTTATGCAGGGGACTGAAGAAAAATTATTTACATTTCTTACAGCAGAGGCATCAACACACAATAATATTGGAGTCAGCACCAAAGATTTGCAATCATGGTTAAGTTATAACGGTCCACATAAAATCTTGGCAAATAAGACCATACTGATTTTTGATGCCTGTCATAGTGGTCAGGCTACAGAAGATTTTATAGCTTTAGCCCGAAATGATGATGATTCTCGGCGTATTCGTCAGGTAGAGGATTTAAAGGATAAATCAGGTATGTTTATTCTTGCAGCCTCAGCACCAAATCAGGTAGCTTACGAATTGCCCCAACTTGAGCAAGGAATGTTAACCTACAGCATGCTACATACCCTAAAAAACAATCCTGAAATATTGGACGATGGTAGGTTTTTGAATGTACAGAAATGGTTTCTTGAAAGCGAGAAATATTTGGCTCAACTTGTAGCAAGTATGGGATTTAAACAGGACGCCCAGCCATTTGGCACCGCCAATATCCGAATTGGGGAGGTTGATGAAGAAATTAGAATAGGTATTGTTTTGGCAGAAGAAAAACCAGTGGTCATGTGTGCCAATGTGATGAATGGAGAAACTTTTATTGATGATTTGCAGATTAAAGATTTAATAAATAAAGAACTTGCATCAATTTCCGAGAGAGGCGCCGGTAGCACAGTGGTCTTTGTCCGAAATGAAACCCCCGCAGCAAACAAAATCAACATCATGTATCAGGTTCAGGGCGAACAGGTAGTGTGTCAGGTTCGTTTGATCAAAGGCAGCGAGTCGTTACATCAGGCAAACATCAGCGGCAGCAAAAACGATTTGTCGGCTTTGGTGACTAAGATAATTGATGAGGTGGTGGGGTTTGCGAAATAAAAACTGATATTATGAAAAACTGTTTTCTAATTTTGTTTTTACTGTTCATTCCATTATGTGGTCTTTTGGCGCAAACCCAGCCCAGGCTAGTGTTGCCAGTGGGGCATACGGGAGCGGTTTTGTCAACTATCTACAGCCCTGATGGAAAAAGAATTGCAACTGCTTCAGCTGATAACACAGCCAAAATCTGGGATTCAAAAAGTGGTGTATTATTACATACTCTGGAAGGACATGCAGATTGGGTTAGAATTGCAAACTACAGTCCTGATGGAAAAAGAATTGTTACTGCTTCGAGGGATGGAACAGCTAAAATCTGGGATTCAGAAAGTGGGACATTAATACATACTCTTGAAGGTCATAGTTGGTATGTTAGTACAGTAACCTATAGTCCTGATGGTAAAAGAATTCTTACAGCCTCAGGAGATAAAACAGCCAAAATATGGGACTCTAATAGTGGAGTATTATTATATAACTTGGAAAGTCATACAGATTGGTTTTTTTCAGTAGCCTACTGCCCTGATGGGAAAAGAATTGTTACTGCTTCAGATGATAACACAACAAAAATCTGGGATTCAGAAAGTGGCGCATTATTACAAACTCTTGAAGGGCATACAAATGGGGTTCGTTTGGCAACCTACAGCCCTGATGGAAAAAGAATTGTTACTGCTTCAAGGGATGGAACGGTAAGAATCTGGGATTCAGAAAGTGGGGCATTGTTTCATACCCTGAGAGGACATTCAGAATGGGTTTTTTCAGTAGCCTACAGCCCTGATGGAAAAAGAATTATAACTGCTTCTAAGGATAACACTGCAAAAATCTGGGATTCCGAAAGTGGGAGATTATTGCATAATATAGAAGGTCATAATGATGAAGTTTTTAGTGCAAACTATAGTCCTGATGGAAAAAGAATTGTTACTGCATCGCGGGATAACACGGCAAAAATCTGGGATTCAGAAAGTATCGTATTATTACATACCCTAAAAGGTCATACAGATTTGGTTTATACAGTAGCGTTCAGTCCCGATGGAAAAAGAATTGTTACTGCATCTAGTGATAATACCGCAAGAATCTGGGATTTAGAAATAGGCGCATTATTACATACCCTGGAATTGCAAACATTTTGGGTTAATATTGCTACCTTCAGTCCTGATAGAAAAAGAATTGTTACTGCTTCAGCTGATAACACAGCAAAAATCTGGGATTCAAAAAGTGGTGTATTATTACATACCTTGAAAGGGCATGCAAAAATGGTTATAATGGCAACCTACAGTCCTGATGGAAAAAGAATTATAACTGCTTCTAAGGATAACACTGCAAAAATTTGGGATTCAAAAAGTGGTGTATTATTACATACTTTGGAAGGACATGCAGATTGGGTTAGAATTGCAAACTTCAGTCCCGATGGGAAAAGAATTGTTACTGCTTCTGAAGATTCCACGGCAAAAATCTGGGATTCAGAAACTGGCGCATTATTACATACTCTGGAAGGTCATACAAGAAGTGTTTGTTCAGCAGCCTACAGTCCTGATGGAAAAAGAATTGTTACTGCTTCAGCTGATAACACAGCAAAAATCTGGGATTCTGAAAGTAGCGCATTATTACATACTCTGGAAGATCATGGTTGGTATGTTTTAACAGCAGCTTTTAGTCAGGGGGGAACAAGAATTGCTACTACATCAGCTGATAACACAGCAAAAATCTGGGATTCTGAAAGTGGCAAGTTATTACATACTTTAGAAAATCATGCAGATTGGGTTATTGCAGCATTCTTTAGTTCAGATGGAAAAAGGATTGTTACAACTTCAAGAGATAATAAAGCAAGTATATGGGATTCAGAAACTGGTGCTTTACTAAATACCTTGGAAGGTCATACTTGGTATGTTTTGACAGCATATAGCAGTCCCGATGGTAAAAAGATTTATACTGCATCGGAAGATTGCACGTTAAAAATATGGGATTCAGAAACTGGAAAACTGATAAAGAATATCCAATTGAATGGAATATGCTACGCAGTTGACTTTGAAAATAACACCCTTATTTCACATAGCAATTCCATGCTTACATTGTGGGATATGGAAACAGAAAAAGAAATATATTCATGGGTTGCTATTGATTCTATTGATTACCTGGTAATTGACCCTTATGGCCGCTATGATGGTACCCCCGGCGCCCGAGATTTGCTCTACTTTGTGTGCGGTCTCGAAGTTATCGACCTTGCTCAAATGAAAGACGCATTATATGTTCCGGGGCTTGTTGAAAGAATTATGAATAATCAGGATATTAACTATCCCAAGCTTGAGGACCTTGAAATATGCGGAACATTGCCACTGATTGAAAAAGAAGACACAGAAACCGGTTATTATATCTATAGAATAGCTCCACGTAAGTTAGGCCTTGAAAAAGTTGAGGTTTATGTAAATAACAAACTGGTTTATACCATTCCTGCCAATGAGCTAAAACAAGAAAATGATTATTTCATTTTACAAATTGAAGAAGGTGAAATTACAAAGCATTTTATATCTGGTGCTGATAATAGCGTAAATGTTGTTGGAGTTGTTAGTCAGGCTGGAAGAGAACTGCGGTCGAGGGGTGTCAGCATTTTTATGCAAACCAAAGACGTTTCATTGGAAAATCCCTCCCTTTATGCTGTTATGATTGGCGTTAATGATTACAGAGATCAGAATCTACGTCTTAACTACCCTGTTAAAGATGCCCAAAACCTTGGAAGTGTAATCGAACAAAGTGCTCATAAACTACTTGGCGAGGAAAATGTACACATGTATTATGTACACTCAGATTTGTCTGATGAAAACTTATTTACAACACCTGAGAGAGAAGGCATTCGCCGCACACTTGAAGATATTGGTAAAAAAGCTAAACCTGAGGATGTAATTCTGATATTTTTTGCAGGACATGGTGTTATGCAGGGGACTGAAGAAAAATTATTTACATTTCTTACAGCAGAGGCATCAACACACAATAATATTGGAGTCAGCACCAAAGATTTGCAATCATGGTTAAGTTATAACGGTCCACATAAAATCTTGGCAAATAAGACCATACTGATTTTTGATGCCTGTCATAGTGGTCAGGCTACAGAAGATTTTATAGCTTTAGCCCGAAATGATGATGATTCTCGGCGTATTCGTCAGGTAGAGGATTTAAAGGATAAATCAGGTATGTTTATTCTTGCAGCCTCAGCACCAAATCAGGTAGCTTACGAATTGCCCCAACTTGAGCAAGGAATGTTAACCTACAGCATGCTACATACCCTAAAAAACAATCCTGAAATATTGGACGATGGTAGGTTTTTGAATGTACAGAAATGGTTTCTTGAAAGCGAGAAATATTTGGCTCAACTTGTAGCAAGTATGGGATTTAAACAGGACGCCCAGCCATTTGGCACCGCCAATATCCGAATTGGGGAGGTTGATGAAGAAATTAGAATAGGTATTGTTTTGGCAGAAGAAAAACCCATTGTGATGTGTGCAAATGTATTAAATTCAGAAACCTTTAATGATGATTTGCAACTCAAAGAGATAATAAACAATAAGCTTTCCTCAATTTCGGAAAGAGGAACGGGGAGCTCCTTGTTATTTTCTAGACACGAAACTCCTGGAGTTAATAAAATCAATATTATCTATTCAGTGCAAGGTGATAATATTACTTGTCAGGTAAATTTAATAAAAGGAAGTGAATCGTTACATAAGGTTCTAATAGCTGGCAAAATTGTCAATCTTGATGAATTGGTTAAACTGGTCATTAATGAGGTGGTTGAATATGCAAAATAGACTTATTATATTTTTAAGACTTGTATAATATGCTAGTTTTATCCTCTACTCAACAACCAGCACCAAACCTTTAAGATATTCTCCTTCGGGGAAGAAAATTGAAACCTTGTGATCGGGAGCTTGTGATAACCAGTGGATTATGTTTGCTTTTCTTCCGGTTTCTATTGCTGCAGCTCGCACAGTTGAAGTGAATATTTCGCGTGTGATGTATTGAGAACATGAAAAAGTAAAAAGCATACCTCCGGGCTTAAGCTTATTTAAAGCAATTGCATTTATTCTCTTGTATGCCTGAATTGCATTGTTGCTAACATCTCTGCGTTTGGCAAATGCAGGAGGATCCAAAATTATTATATCATAAGACTTGTCATTATTCTCGAAGAAACTAAAAATGTCTTCACAATATGAACTATGTTTATCTTCGAATCCATTGATCTGTATGTTTTTTTCTAGAATTTCTATTGCAGATTTTGATATATCAATAGAATCAACATATTCAGCACCTCCCGCCAGTGCATAAACAGAGAATCCTCCGGAGTATGAGAATGCATTTAAAACCTGTTTGTCTTTACAGTAAGTTTTAAGTAATTGCCGATTTTCTCTTTGGTCAATAAAAAAACCTGTTTTCTGTCCATCAGGTATATTAAGGGAGAATTTTATGTCGTTTTCAAGGATTTTATCAGCAGTTTCTTCGCCAAAGATTATCCCATCTTCAATATCTTTATCAGATAAAGTTCTTTTACTTTTATTGTAGATGGCATTTACTTCAGGCATGTATTTGCGAATAGATTCTGAAATTATATCTAACTTGTCATAGATAGCTTTTGCGTGAAACTGTAAAACAACTGTTCCATTGTAATGATCTGCAATCAGTCCGGGTAAATAATCAGATTCTGCAAATATTAATCTGTATGCATTTGTTTGTTTTCTATTTGATTTTATTATTTTTTGTCTATGTTGAATTGCCTTTTTGATATTTTTATCAATAATGCTATCTATGTCAGAATCAGCATTAAAAGATATTAATTTTATAGCGATAGAACTTTTTTTATAAAAACCCGTACCCAGCATTTTATTATCTGCAGAGTAAACTTTCACCCAAGAGTCATCTTCAATATCCTTATCTATATTGTAAATTGCTCCGCTAAAGATCCATGGATGTTGCCTAATTACAGATGCTTCTTTTTGTTTTCTGAGTATTACTTTTCTTATCATAAAATAATTTTATAGTTTAGGGTAAAAAAATAACTGCCTTTAAAGACAGTTATTTAAATAAGATTTATTCCTTAATTAACACTTTTCTACGTGATCTTGACCTTTAAGGATTGCCTGTTCGTTTAAAGGAAGTAATTTATGATGACGCGCAGGAATTGATTTTTCCAGTCCTTTCATTACATTTTCCATTTTTACTAAAGGTTTAATTTTAAGGAAACCTCCCAATACTACCATATTAAATATTTTAGCATTACCCATTTCCTGAGCGACTTTTGTAGCCTCTATCTTATAGACATTAATATCTTTTCTCTCAGGGGGTCTAGTTATACCATTTGGGTCATAAAGAAGGGTTCCTCCCGGCTTAACCATTGGCTCAAATTTATCCATTGATGGTTGATTTAGCACAATTGCTGTATCATATTCAGTTAGAATTGGGGAGCTTATTCTTTTATCGCTAATAATTACGGTTACATTGGATGTTCCTCCTCTCATTTCAGGTCCGTAAGACGGCATCCATGAGACTTCCTGACCTTGCATTAATCCTGAGTATCCAAGAATTTTTCCCATTGAAAGAACTCCTTGTCCTCCGAATCCTGCTATAATAATTTCTTCAGTCATAGTTATAAAGTTTAAATTATTTTTTAATTAATTCGCCGTCCACTTTCATGTCTCCCAAAGGATAAAACGGAAGCATGTTTTCTTCTAGCCAAATATTTGCCTCAATCGGAGGAAGTTTCCATCCTGAATTACAATTTGTCACTACTTCGACAAATGAAACTCCTCTTTTTAATTTTTGATTTTCAAAAGCTTTTTTCAGAGCTTTTTTTGTTTGTCTAACTAGTCTTGGAGTGTGTGCAGCTGTTCTTGTTACATAGTAAGTGCCAGGAAGCTGAGCGAGAAGTTCTGTGATTTTTAGAGGATTACCCATTAATTCTACATCTCTTCCAAAAGGACAAGTAGATGCAGGCATATTTGGTAAAGTAGTAGGAGCCATTTGTCCTCCTGTCATACCATAAATACCATTATTGATAAAAATAATGGTAATATTCTCGCCTCTGTTACATGCATGTATTGTTTCAGCAGTACCAATTGCAGCAAGGTCTCCGTCTCCCTGATACGTGAATACATATTTATCGGGCATAATACGCTTAACTCCAGTTGCCAAAGCGGGTGCTCTTCCGTGAGCGGCTTCTTGCATATCTATATCCAAATAATTATACATTAAAACTGAACATCCTACAGGTGTAATACCAATGGTTTTATCCTGTATGTCAAGTTCTTCAATTACTTCCGCAATAAGTCTATGCACAGTACCGTGACCACAACCTGGGCAGTAGTGTAAGGTGTTTGGAGTCATTACTTTACTTCTTTTGTAAACTAAATTCTCCTCTTTTATAATATCATTAATTGTTATTTCTGCCATGATTTAACCTCCTATAATTTTTTGTTCTAAAGCTTCAACTATTTCTTGTGGATTTGGAATTACGCCACCCATTCTTCCGAAATGCTCTGCAGGTCTTTTCCCATTTAAAGCGAGTTTAACATCTTCTATCATTTGTCCGGCGCTCATCTCAACGGCAAGAAATCCTTTAATGTTTTCTGCCAGTTCCTGAATTTTCGTTGTTGGGAAAGGCCACAATGTTATTAGCCTTAATAATCCAACCTTAATGCCTTTTTCTCTGGCTATTTGCATTGCATTCATGCAAATTCTTGATGTAGAACCATAAGAAACAAAAAGATATTCGGCATCATCACAGTTTATAGTTTCAAATCTAACCTCATTTTCTTTCATTACATTGTATTTGTCAATGAGTTTAAGATTGAATCTTTCCTGACTTGCAGCAGTTAAATCTAGAGAAGTTATAATGTTTCTTTCCCTGTCTTTAGTTTTCCCTGTTGTTGCCCAAGGGCACTGTTCTATGATTTCTTCAGAACTTCTTCTTTGCTTTTGTTCTCCAAGCATTACTTTTTCCATCATTTGACCAATAATTCCATCGGTTTGAATCATGACCGGATTTCTGTATTTAAAAGCAATTTCAAAACCTTCCTGAACAAAATCATACATTTCCTGAACTGACGCAGGAGCAAAAACCAAAAGTCTATAGTCTCCATGTCCACCTCCTTTAGTTGATTGAAAATAGTCTGCCTGTGAAGGCTGAATTGTTCCTAAGCCAGGTCCTCCCCTTACTACATTAACAATAACACATGGAAGTTCAGATCCCGCAATATATGATATTCCTTCTTGCTTTAAACTTATTCCGGGACTTGAAGACGATGTAATTGACATACGACCGCAAGAAGCCGCGCCGTAAACCATATTTATTGCTGCTACTTCACTTTCAGCTTGAAGAACAACCATTCCTGTTCTCAAGTGTGGTCTTTCTGACATTAAGTACTCTAATATCTCAGATTGAGGAGTGATAGGATATCCAAAATATGCATCGGCTCCACAGCGAATTGCAGCCTCTGCAATTGCCTCATTACCTTTCATTAACCTTAATTCTTTTTCCATAAAATTCTTTTTTTTGATTTATTAATCAGGCAATTTTTACCTTATATACAGTAATTACCCCATCAGGACATACTATTGCACAATTTGCACAGCCTATACATTTTTCTGGGTCAGCCATATAAGCATAATTGTATCCCTTCTTATTGACTTCTTTCCCTAAAGCCAGCACTTGCTGTGGACAAGCAGGTATACAAACACCACAACCTTTGCAACCTTCATTATCTACAACAACAGCTCCTCTGATTTTTGCCATAATATTTAGTTTTTTGTTAATAAAATATTCTTTTAAAAAGATTTTCAAAAGTAAAAATAATTTTTAAAATAAAAAATGTTACTTGGCAGTTTTGGCTTTGCTAATTCATAAAAAGTGATGATTGTATTTCTATTTATTATCTACTATTGACTTTGAATTTGTTAAAATATACTGATTATAGTTGATTAAACAAACATTTTATCCGACATTTGGTTACATGTTATTAATACATGTTTATTAAAGCTTGCATGTTTAGATTTGTTTGTGCTAAAAAAAAAAGTAATTTTGGCAAACTAATTAATTTAATAAATATTCAATTATGGATTTATTGAAATTAATAAAACAACGCAGAAGTTCACGTGATTTTGCAGACAAAGATGTTGATGAGCAAGTATTAATGCAATTATTTGAAGCAGCCAGATGGGCACCGTCGTCATTTAATGTGCAACCATGGAGGTTTATTTATGCTTCTAAAAATAAAAATCCTGAGCTTTATGATACGCTTTTTAATATACTATTTGAGTTTAATCAGGCTTGGGCTAAGGCTGCTCCCGTGCTAATTTTAAGTTTAGCAAGAACTAAATTTGAATTAACCCCAGTGGATTATAAACATGCTTGGCATGATGTGGGTATTGCAACAGGAAACATGCATCTAATGGCTGCCAAATTAGGATTGTCTTTACATGAAATGTCAGGTTTTAATTATGACAAAGCAATTAGTGATTTAAATATCCCAGATAAACTGGAACCTGTTACAATAATGGCTTTAGGGTATCCAGCAAAGACAGGAAATTTACCGCTCGATATTTTTAGAATGGAAACAGCTCAACGCGAAAGGATTCCATTAGAAGAAATTGTTTTTAATTCTTCGTTTGAAAAAGAAGAGGGAAAAGAATAAATCGACTAAATCAATATTCAAAATTTCTCTAAATCTTCCAATACAAAAAAAAAGGTGTTTTAGGGGTAAAAATCCTCTGTTATACAGCATTTGATTTGTTGCAAAAAATGTTTTTAAATATATGAATTATTTAATACATATTACCTATTATGATATAAGTTTGTAGCCGAAAAACAAACATTTTTTATTATAATCAAAACTTTTATGGAAACAATTAATTTTCAGGAAACACACGAACAAATTCAAGCGGTTTTAACCAAACATACAAATTTAATTAAAAATGCAGATCGCAAAAGATTGATTAGTGATGCTGTCGGTAATAATGAGTGTATGGTTTCAAAATGTGGGGCCCTGGCTACATGGACTCCTTCCGATTCAACAGGCAGAAGCCCCAAAGATACCTTAATAGTAAAGAGACCACAAAGTCAGATTTATATCGATTGGAATTCGCCAAATAATTTACCCATGTCGGAAAGGGTTATGGACATGATTTTTGAAGACGCTCTGAACTTCGTTGGTAGCAGTGAGAGAATTTATATGAATGATAAGGTAATTGGTGCAGATAATGCTTATGCCTTACCGGTGAAACTAATTACAAATAGAGCTCTTACAGGTGTTTTTGCTGATAATATGTTTCGTCCGGTACCTGCAGGAATTTCGACATCTTGTTTTGCAAACAAGCCTTTTTATTTAATTGCATTGCCTTATAATAAACTTGAAAAGGCTAAATATGATTATAATTTACGACGCTTACCAAACGGAGAAACAACCGAAAAAGTTGTAGTTATAGATTTTGACAGAAGATTGGGAGTTGTTATTGGTTCAGCGTATCTAGGCAGTGTTAAGAAATTAATGTTTACTGTAATGAATTATTATTTACCATTTGAAAACATTCTTCCATTGCACTGCTCTGCAAATGAAGGTAAAGATGGTAAAACTGCTTTGATTTTAGGACTTTCAGGTACAGGGAAAACAACATTATCTGCAGATCCTGGGCGAGCACTGCTCGGTGACGACGAACATGGTTGGTGCCAAAAAGGAGTTGCAAATTTTGAAAATGGTTGCTATGCAAAAATGGTAAATATTAGTAAAGAAAAAGAACCTGAAATATTTAAAGCAGTTTTACATACCGATTATTACTTAAATCATGGTGCAATTGTTGAAAATGCAATGATATATCCGAATGGAGAGTTTGACTTTAATGATATTCGATTTACGGAAAATTCACGCGCATCTTACCCTCTGAGTTTTCTTCAAAATATCAAAGATTCTTCAACTGGTGGACATCCCTCAACAATATTATTTCTTACAGCTGATGCCTCAGGAGTCCTTCCCCCCGTTTCAAAACTGACTAGACCACAGGCAATGTTATGGTTTTTAATGGGGTACACATCAAAACTTGCCGGAACCGAAACCGGTATAGTCGAACCAACCGTAACTTTTTCGAGATTTTTTGGACAGCCTTTTATGCCCGCTTTGCCAAGAATATACGCGAAAATGCTGGGAGATAAAATGGAAAAACATACAGCAACAGTATATCTCGTCAATACAGGTTGGACAGGTGGTCCATACGGGAAAGGAGAAAGAATATCTTTAAAATATACAAGGGCGATGGTCGAGGCTGCTTTAAATGGTGATTTAAATAATGTTGAGTATGTCTATGATAAAAGGTTCCATATTAACATTCCTAAAACTTGCCCAAATGTTCCTCAGGAAATACTTTTCCCCGAAAATACTTGGACAGTTAAAGAAGAATACAATATTGCTGCAAATAAATTGGCAATGCAATTCTCAGAAGCCTTTGACAAGTCATACAGTAAAAATGATATAGATCCCGAAATAATCAGAAATTGTCCGGGTAAATAAAAAAAAAAGGGTGTCGGGAAGTGACACCCTGCTTCTAATAAGTTTTACTGACACGAAATACTTATTTCAGAAGTTTAAGGAAAATACATTTATTAATACGTAAGTTTTTCTAAAAGGTTTGCTGTTTTTTAATAATTTATCAAAACAGAACATATTTTTTATATATATATTAAGTAACTTTAATATCTTGAGTTATATTTGTATTGATTAAAAATATTCATAATAATGCAGATAATAGACAGAGATATCAGTTGGTTGCATTTCAATTCCAGATTATTGCAGGAAGCAGAATCGAATAAAAATGAAATAACTGAAAGAATTAAATTCCTCGGTATTTATTCCAATAATCTTGATGAATTTTATCGGGTAAGAATCGCAACACTCAATAGAATTATCACTTTTAATAAAAGGAATTATCCTGCAAAAGTGCCAAATCTCGAAAAACTAAAGAACGAAATATTTCAAATAATTCAAAATAATCAGTTAATATTCAACAGAGTTTTTAAAGTATTAATTAAAGAGCTTGAGAATAGAAATATTTTTTTAATTAATGAAAAAGGAATTGAAAGTGAGCATGGTGTATTTATCAAAGATTATTTCTATAACAAAATATTACCATCCTTATTAGTTATAAATATTAAGGGCAATTCAAACATTAGGAATCTAAATGATGGCTCAATTTATCTTGCAGTAATTCTTAGAAAAGTAGGTGTCAAAAATCAATTCGACTATTCAATTATTGAAATTCCTTCAGTCAGATTCGGGAGATTTATCATATTGCCTGAAATAGATGGTAAAAAGTATATAATTCGTCTTGATGACATTGTTCGTTACTGCTTATCTGATATCTTTTCAGTTTTTGGATATGATGAGTTTGAAGCATATACTTTTAAGTTTACAAGAGATTCTGAAATAGATCTTCTTACAGATGTGTCAAAGAGTTTTCTAGACATTGTCTCTGAAAGTATTAAACAAAGAAAATCCGGCAGTCCTGTAAGGTTTATTTATGATAAAAAAATGCCTTCACATCTATTTGATGTTTTGTTTGAGAAGCTTAATATTAAGAAAAAAGGTAATTGCATTGAAGGAGCAAGGTATCATAATTCCAGAGACCTTATGAGTTTTCCTGAGTTGAATATTGATAAGAAACATAAAAAAAACGAACTTGCAAAAATTTGCCATAAGCACATATCAAACTCTTCTACTATCATTTGCGCGATTAAAAACAAAGACATTTTACTCTATTTTCCATACCATTCATTTAATTATGCATTAACTTTTTTGCGAGAAGCTTCAATTGATCCTGCAGTTCGCTCAATAAAGCTAACACTATACAGATTGGCAAATGAGTCGAAAGTAATATCAATATTAATTAATGCTGCAAATAATGGTAAGTATGTAACTGTATTTCTAGAGCTAACAGCAAGATTTGATGAAGAACAAAATATTTATTGGACTAATAAGCTTAGAGAAGCTGGAGTGAAAATAATTAAGACCATCCCCGGAATAAAGGTTCACTCAAAATTAATATTAGTACGTAGAAAGGAAAATCAAAAGAATTTATTTTATGCCAATATAAGCACCGGAAATTTTAATGAAAAAACTGCTGAATTATATTGTGACTTTTTACTTATGACAGCGAATCAAAAGATAGCGCTTGAAGTTGGAAAAGTCTTTTATTTACTTGAATCTGCTTATCAGCTTGTAAACTTTGAACATCTTATTGTTTCTCCTCTCTATACAAGAAGACGTTTTCTGGAGTTAATTGAAAAAGAAATAAATTTTGCAAAAAATGGGGAAAGGGCATGGATAGACATAAAATTGAATAGTTTGTCAGATCCTGAGCTAGTTGCAAAACTTGTCGAAGCTGCCAACAGTGGTGTGAAAATCCGAATCAATGCACGTGCTATTTGTACATTAGTTCCGGTGAACAATAAAAACATTAAAGCTATTGGAATAGTTGACTCATACCTAGAGCATGCAAGAGTATTTATTTTCTCAAATGGAGGTGATAATCTATATTTTATTGGATCTTCAGATTGGATGATAAGAAATCTAGACAATCGAATAGAGGTAACAACTCCTATTTATGATAAAGATTGTCAAGAACAATTGAGAGAAATCATGGACATACAGTTTAATGATAATGTTAAAGCTCGTGACTGGAGCAGTGGAGTAGAAAACTCATTAAATACGAACAACTTAAAAAGAAATATTCGTTCTCAGAAAAAAATTAGAGAGTATTTACAAAACATTCATCAAAATAGCAAAATATGATTTTTGCAAGTATAGATATAGGTTCAAATGCAGGGAGATTATTACTTTCACATGTTTTCGAAAAGAATTCTTTGTTTTTAACATCAAAGATTTCATTGGTTCGCGTCCCTTTAAGACTGGGACTTGAAGTTTTCAAAACATCAAAAATATCTGACGAAAAAATAGAAATGCTTATAAAAACTTTCAGAGCTTTTCAATTACTAATTGATATATATAAACCTGTGGATATGATAGCTTGTGCTACATCAGCCTTTCGAGATGCTAAGAATGGTATTGAGGTTATAAAAACTATCAAAGATGAAACCGGATTTGAGCTTAGTATTATTGATAGTGTAATGGAGGCTGAAATTATTAGTAATGCTTCAAATATTTATATTAAGAAAAAGTATGAAGATACACTATATATTGACTTAGGTGGAGGGAGTACCGATTGCGCTTATTATAAAAATGAAAAGTTTGTTGAAACTCGCTCATTCAATATCGGAACAATTAGATATTTGCTTGATAGTGTTGAATATCGTGAGTGGATAGCAATGCAGGATTGGCTTGAAAGTATTAGTAGGCAAAGTGCAAGTATCAATTGCATTTGTGCTGGTGGCAATATTTCTAATTTAACTAAATTATTTGGGAATGTAAATAATACAATTACGAGACCCCAAATTAAGTTTGCAGTTTCTGAGCTTGAGAAAAATTCTTTTGAGCAGAGAATCGAGAAATTTAACCTAAAACCCGACAGAGCCGACGTAATTATTCCCGCCGCAAAAATATTTATGAATATTATGAAATGGGGAAATATTGAATATCTGGTTGCCCCCAAAATAGGACTTGTTGATGGACTAGCTGTTGGATTGTATAAAAAACATATCAGTAGAAAAAGTAACTGACAAAGCTAGTTATTCACCGATTATTTTAACAAGAATACGTTTTTTCCTTTTTCCGTCGAACTCTCCATAGAAAATCTGCTCCCATGGACCAAAATCAAGTTTTGCGTTTGTTATTGCACAAACCACTTCTCTGCCCATGATTGTTCTTTTAAGATGAGCATCCGCGTTGTCTTCGTAAGTATTGTGTTTATATTGAGAATGAGGCTTTTCAGGTGCTAATTTTTCAAGCCAAACTTCAAAGTCATGATGAAGACCGGATTCGTCATCATTAATGAAAACACTGCTAGTTATGTGCATTGCGTTTACTAGAATTAAGCCTTCTTTTATTCCGCTTTTGCGAATACATTCATCAATTGCAGGTGTAATATTAATCAATTGCCGCCTATATAGAATATCAAACCATAACTCTTCTCTGTAAGTTTTCATAATAATTTATCTCAATTCTTCAAAAATATTGTTTATACGTTTTCTTAGGATTTCTGTTGTTTCAGTAAACTTATCACGTGATTCAAGTTTATTGTGAACACTCACATAATATTTTATCTTTGGTTCGGTTCCTGAAGGTCTTACTGTTACACGTGTTCCATCAAGCAGCTCAAATTGCAGTACATTGGATTTTGGAAGGTTAATGTTGTACCGTAAATCACTTAACATATCAGTTGTTTGGCTCTTTTCGAAATCATGAACCATTACTACTCTTTGCCCCGCGATGCTATCTGGTGGAGATAATCTGAAACTATTCATGATAGCAGTTATTTCTTCAAGACCTTCCTTGCCTTTCTTTGTTATGGAAATCAAGTCCTCCAGATAATACTCAAAATCAACATAAATATCTATTAAAATATCAAAAAGAGTTTTGCCTTGTTTTTTAGCCCACGCTGCGATTTCTGTTAGGATAAGACAAGCCGAAACAGCATCTTTATCTCTTACTAAGTCTCCGACAAGATAGCCATAACTTTCTTCTCCACCCACCAAGTATCTTTTTTTACCTTGATTTCTTTCAATTATATCTGCAATGTATTTGAATCCAGTTAAAACATTGTAACACTCAATATTATATCTTTCAGCTATTATGCTAAGTAAGTCGCTCGTTACAATTGTTTTTACAATATAATCATTTTCCTTTAGCTTATTCTTTTCTTTATACTGACTAAGTATATAATATATGAGTATTGAGGCGGTTTGGTTTCCGTTCAACAGTTCATAATTTCCTTCATTTGTTTTAACAACTAGTCCGAGCCTGTCTCCATCGGGATCACTGCCCATAATAATGTCTGCATCTGTTTTTAAAGCTAAAGAAATTGATTTTTCGAAGGCAGATGGTTCCTCAGGATTTGGAGAATTAACACTTGGAAAATTTCCGTCTGGGACAGACTGAACAGGTTCTGATTCAAAATTATGAAAGCCGACGTATTTGAGAGCCATTGGTACTAAATACGTTGTTGTACCATGAAGAGGAGTAAAAATAAGCTTTAAGTCAGTCTCTTTAATAATATCAGGATTAACAAGTAAACCAGCTATGCTTTCAATATAGATGCGGTCAATTTCTTCTCCTATTATTTCTACATTTTTTAAATCGTCATCAAAATTTATTTGTGACACATCGGTAATTTTTCTGACTTCTTCAATAATATTATTATCATGAGGGCTGATAATTTGTGCACCGTCACTCCAGTATGCTTTATATCCGTTATACTCTTTAGGATTGTGCGAAGCGGTAATAACAACTCCTGTGTCACAATTAAAATGTCTGATAGCAAAAGATAGTTCTGGTGTAGGTCGTAATGCATCAAATAAATATACCTTGAAGCCGTTTGCTGAAAAAACTGATGCAGTATGTTTAGCAAAATCCTCACTATTATTCCTGCAGTCGTATGCTATTGCAGCCTTGAGTTCGGTTTTGTCAGAAACAGTTCTTATATAATTGCAAAGACCCTGTGTAGCCATTCCTATGGTATATTTATTTATTCTGTTGGTTCCGACACCCATTATTCCTCTTAGTCCTCCTGTTCCAAATTCTAGGTCTTTATAAAATGAATCTATTAATAGTTTTTCATTGTTATTTATCATGAGTTGAACTTCATTACGGGTTTCTTTGTCAAATTTTTCAGATAACCATTCTTTAGCTTTTTTATTTATTAATTCCATTGGTCAAAAATTATAAAGGTTTGTCACTATATTCGTAGGAGTAAAGATAATAAATTCCTCCGTCAGAAATGAATGAAATCTTCTCATAAGAATTAATCCCCTTACTGTTTTCTACATCTAATTTAAAACTAGTAAAACTACTACTCTTGTTCTTCTCTTTTTGGGTTATTTTTTGTGGAGTTCCATAAAAATCATTTCTTGAAGTGAATGATCCAATTACAATTTCTTGTGCGACAGACTCAAAAACCATATAATGAACATTTTCAATTATTTTTGCATATGTTTGGTTTTTTATGTTTTGATAAAAAAAATCAAGTCCTTGTTCAGGACTTTCAAATCCATTTTCTATATCGGAGGATGGCTTGTGTTCATCAAAACTATATTGATAAACTTTAAAAACACCATTTCTCTCAGATACGGAGATTTTTTCAATATTATTTTTAATCTTTTCGTTATTTGTTTCTAGAATAAGTTCAATTGATACCGTGTTCTGAATAATCTCAGTTTTTAATCCCGTAACGATGAATGACTTATTTTTACCAAGTTTATCAAATCTTTGTTTTATAAGGTTTTCTATTCCTGCCCTGCCTATCTGTTTTAGAATTAAATCTTCTGTTAAACCAACTAGACTGTCTGTGTTTTTGTTGCTGAGCAGTCCATAAATATTATGAATAAATCTATTTAAGTCAGAGTTATTATCATTGGCTTCCTCAACAGAATAAAACGGAAGAACACCATGTTTATATCCTGCAATTTTAAAGTCCGCATCCTCTTTTACTATGCTGAAATTTTCATAGCTAATGTTTTTATTAATATTTTCAACTCTTGTATTTACAATGCTTCTTTCAATACCATTTTCATATTGATAATAATAGTATATATAATGAAACTTTTCAGGAATTCCATATGCTTTATTTCTAGCTTTTAAACCTGCAATGGCACTTTCAATAATATCCTCATTGCTTAATTGTTTACTGCCTAGATTTATTAGCAGTTCAAATTGTTCATCTTGTATATAAGAATAAAAATCAGAAACAAGATTTTTTATTTCAGTTTCAGTGTCAATTTCGTAATTCTTTGAGTCTTTATCTGAAGTTAAATCAGAATTTGTATCAGTACTTTTTGTTTGTTCACCACCACAAGAATATAGCAAAACAAATAGTATTATCAAGAATAATATTGAATCAGTCTTCATTGAATTGAATTAGAAATAAAGCATAAAAATAGCTAAAAGATGAATGAGTTCAAAACTAATGAGGATTAAAATATTTTTCTTAAGTTTGTTATCTGCGAATATATCAAATAAAATATGGAAAAAATAACTGTTAAAGACCGAATTGAACAACTCCGTAAGGAAATCGACAAACATAACTACAATTATTATATTTTAAATACTCCGGAAATAAGTGATTTTGAATATGATAAGCTTATGCAAGAGTTACTTTCACTTGAGGCTCTACATCCTGAATTTTATGATTCTACATCACCTTCAGTAAGAGTTGGGAGTGATTTAAGTAATAATTTTGATTCTGTTCATCATGATTATCCTATGCTATCGCTTGGTAATACCTATTCAGAGGATGACTTAAAAGATTTTAATGCCCGGGTTGTTAAAACATGCGGTTTTGAGCCAGAATATGTTTGCGAACTTAAATACGATGGCGTTTCGATTAGTGTGAAATACGAAAATGGAGTATTTGTTCGTGCTATTACACGCGGAGATGGGACTAGAGGTGATGATGTAAGCGAAAATGTTAAAACTATTCGCAGTATTCCTCTGAAACTAAAAAAAGACGACTATCCTGAAAAATTTGAAATCAGAGGTGAAATATTTATGTCTCACAAGGTTTTTGATGAACTGAACGCTACCCGTTCAAAAAATGACGAACAATTATTTGCAAATCCTCGTAATGCTGCAGCAGGCTCAATAAAATTGCAATTATCTTCAGTAGTGTCGAAAAGAAAACTTGATTGTTTTTTCTATTATCTTATGGCAAAAGATTTGAGTTTCGAAACTCACTTTGACAGTCTTTTTGCAGCAGATAAATGGGGTTTTAAAATTCCTCGCAATATTCGCCTTTGCAAAAATATCTCAGAAGTAATCGAATTTATAAAGCATTGGGAGATAAACCGTAAAGATTTGCCTTATGATATTGATGGCGTGGTTATCAAAGTTAATTCATATAAATTGCAAGATTTACTCGGTTTTACTGCTAAAAACCCGAGATGGGCAATATCATATAAGTTTAAAGCCCAACAAGTTCTTACAAAACTGCTGAGTATCGATTACCAAGTTGGAAGAACCGGTGCTATTACTCCTGTCGCAAATCTATTACCGGTACAACTTTCAGGAACAATAGTTAAAAGAGCATCACTTCATAATGCCGACCAAATTGCATTGTTTGATATCAGAGTAGGGGATATGGTTTTTGTCGAAAAGGGAGGGGAAATAATTCCCAAAATAATTGGTGTGGCAGAACATGAAAGTGGTTCTGAAAAAACTCAGTTTATAAAAAATTGTCCGGAATGTAATACAGAACTTGTAAAACCAGAGGGTGAAGCACGACACTTTTGCCCAAATGAAGATTCATGTCCTCCTCAGATAAAGGGAAAAATCGTTCACTTTATAAGTAGGAAGGCAATGAATATTGACAGTTTAGGAGAGGAAACAATTGAACTGCTTTACGAAAATGGGTTAATAAAGGATGTTGCAGATTTATATTCATTGACAAAAGATAAACTAATCCCTCTTGAACGAATTGCGGAAAAATCAGCGGACAATATTATTAATAGTATAAGTGCATCTGTAAATGTCCCTTTTGAGCGAGTTTTGTTTGCCTTGGGTATTAGATATGTAGGAGAAACAGTCGCAAAAAAACTTGCATTCGCCTTCAAAAATATCGATAATCTAACAAATGCCACATATAATCAGTTAATAGAAGTTGAAGAAATAGGAGAGAGAATAGCAGAAAGTGTAATAAGTCATTTTAATAATCTTAAAAGCTTACAACTTTTGCAAAGACTTAAATTTGCAGGATTAAACTTTGAAATAGCAGAACTTGAAACAGTTTCAGATAAACTTAAAGGAAAGAAGATTGTAATTTCCGGTACTTTCGAAAGTTTATCTCGCGACCAATTAAAATCACTAATAGAAAAACACCAAGGTAAGAATGTAAGTTCTATATCCAAAAATACTTCAATGTTGGTTGCAGGTGAAAATATGGGACCTGCAAAACTTGAAAAGGCTCGTAAACTAGGAATTCGGATAGTTGATGAGAAAGAGTTTTTGGCTATTATATCTTGAATTATGCAAAAAGTGATAATCAAGGAAATAATTCAACAACATTTATATCCTGATTAAGCAAAATTTCAATCTAATTAGTTGATTTGTAAGATCTATTGTGCTTAAAATTATGGGTTAATAAAAAAATAAAAAAAAACAGTACTATGTGTTGCATAGAACTAAATATTATTTATATCTTTGTGTCATTAAATAGTGAATTATTTTTATGGACACATCAGGAAAAAAAGCACAATTACGCAAAGGAGTTTTAGAATATTGTATTTTGCTTACATTGCAGGAACAAGATTGTTATTCTTCTGATATTATCGACACTCTTAAAAAAGTTGATATGATAGTAGTGGAAGGGACTTTATATCCTTTGCTCACAAGACTTAAAAATTCAGGTTTACTTAGTTATCGTTGGGAGGAATCTACTCAGGGTCCTCCTCGCAAATACTATAGCCTAACTTTGAATGGGAAAAAGGAATTGGTAGAATTAGATAAATCATGGAATGAAATTATTGACGCAATAAATACTTTAAAGAATCTTAAAATCAAGTAATATGAAAAAGACTGTAACAATAAACTTAAATTCATTTATATTCAATATTGATGAAGACGCATATCATATGCTCAATATTTATCTTGAAAAACTTTCAGAGCATTTTTCGAAGTCTGAAGGTGGACAAGAGATTATTAAGGATATCGAAGCACGAATAGCTGAGCTTTTTGGAGAAAAGATTTCAGGTTCAAAGCAGGTGATTGATATCAAAGATGTTGAAGAAGTAATATCAATACTTGGATACGTTGATGATATAATTAATTCAGATGACGAATCTGAAGCCGATAAGAAAAAGGACAATGCCAAATACGCTAGGAAGTTATATAGGGATTCGGATTCAAAAGTAATTGCAGGAGTTTGTTCAGGTCTTGCAGCATATGCTGGAATGAGTGTTATCGCAGTAAGAATTATTTTTCTATTGCTATTGTTTTTTGGAAATGTTAGCCTTATAGCATATCTAGTTTTATGGATAGCTGTGCCCGAAGCAAAGACTACTGCACAAAAACTTGAAATGAAGGGCGAAAAGGTAAATTTAGAAAACATTGAAAAGACTGTTAAAGAAGAATTTGATAGTTTAAAGAAAAACTTTAAAAACTGGGATTCAAAAAAGTTTTCTGATATTATAGAAAAAATTGGTAGTGCTTTGGTTTCAGCATTCAAGATTCTATTTAAAGTTTTTACTCCAGTTGTAGGTGTTATATTTCTGATTATTGGGCTGTTTTTTTCTCTCGCATTGCTTGTTGGATTTTTTGGAGTAGGTAGTGATAATCTTTTCTATAGCGAAGGACTAATTAGCTTCGTCTGGTTACCCGGAATACTTGAGTTTATAACAGAGTCTTCTCTAGCATGGATGTTATCTATTAGTGTTTTTGTGTTTTTTGTGATTCCTTTAATTGCTTTGATATATGGTGGAATCCTGATGTTATTTAAGTTGAAAGGGAATAAATATTTAAGTGTTAGTCTGTTTGTATTTTGGATAATTTCAATAGTAACGTCCGTATCCCTGTCAATTAATGTTGCTCATGGATTTCGGTCTTTAAGTTCAAATTCAATTAGCTATGAAATTCAACCTGACTCTACTAATACCTTCTATTTTTCTTTATTGGATAATGATCCCGACTTTGATAAAAGAGATTTCTTTATTACAGATGAGTATGGGAATAAAAATATTCAGATTAATTCAGTAAATGATTTTCATTTATTTATTGAAAACTATTTGCTTAAATTAGACGAAGGAATAATAAAAGCCACTCCATCAATTGATTTTAAAGCAAAGAATGTAGGACAAGCAGAAATCGAGTTCCGATATTATGCAAGAGGACGAACTAAGCAGGAATCTATTGATAATTTGGAGTTAGTCACTTATAAGTATAATATTTCAGATTCAATAATCGAATTTCCTCCTTATTTTCATATAAACTCTAGAAGATGGTCTGCTCAGGATTTAAGGGTACTCATAAGTTTGCCTTACGAAAGTAAAGTTTATATTGATAAAGATCTTGCCAATTTGATAAGTGATTCACAAATATACGGCAAGTCCCCTAAAGGAGAACTTGCCGGAAAATTTTTGATTGTTACTGAAGATGGCTTAAAACCTTTGGAATAAGCTTTAATTCATAATAAGATTATTCCAATTTGAAACAAGATTAGAATTTATAGCTAAAGCCAACTCCTAAAATATTTCTCAACTGAAGTTTCGGACCTTTTTTATTGTTAATTCCATCACCTGTAGAATCGTAGCTTATCATTATATCATCATCGTATATCATTGTAAGATGAATATTTGCTGATATATAACTATTAATTTTCATATTTAAAATATGATCCCAGTTCATATCAATATTTTGAGGTTTTTCAAGATAGTTTGAAAACAACTCAAGTTTTGTTTTATAGTTTATATTTTCCATTATATCCAGTGAATATTCAACTTTCACAAATCCTCCAAATTCATGTCTTACACTGTTTCCGGGGCTGACACCATATGACCCTGCATTAGATAGTAATGTGTCCATTACAAATGTTGAGCGTCCGGCGAGAGGTGAAATAAGAACAGTAAGATTATCATTAGGTTTATAATCCATACCTATTGAAATTGTAACATAAGCAGGTGCTAAAAAATTTGATACTTTTGTATTATCAGTTAAAGATTTGTACCCTTCGGCAAACTGAGATCTGAAACTAACTAGACCCGAATAATACCAATGTTCAAAAGCATATCTACCATACTTAGAGGAAAGCACTATCCTATCATCGTTTTTATAGAAGTCGCTTTCTCCTTGTTTCATATATCCTATACCCAATTCAATTGAGTTATCCCATGTTGTTTTTTCTTTTTTATAATTTGCTGAATAGTTTAGAAAAGTATTTCCTGATAAAGAATTGTCTCCACCAGCAGCCCAGTTTGTAAATGAAGTTTGATTGGCATTTAGAGCAATATTACCTTTAGTTTTCCATGTGCCTTTTTCACTTTTGGTTTCAACTTCATCCTGCGAAATCGCTATACCGCTGATGAAAATGATACTTATAATGATTATTATAATTTTTTTCATAATATTTATTTTTGATTTGATTAATTATTTAGTTTTCATATGTACATCAACTTGTGGGAAAGGAATTTCGATTCCTTTTTCATTAAATGTTTTATATATGTTTTTATTGATATCAAAATAAACAGCCCAATAATCTCCCAAATTTGTCCATGCACGAGTTACTATAATTACCGATGAATCAGCCATTTCTTTTAGTCCTACAAAAGGTTCAGGTTCGCTTAAAATTCTACTGTCACTTTTCAGTACATCCATAATGATTTTCTCTGCCTTGTCATAGTCTGTGCCATATGCTACACCAAAAACCCAATCAACTCTCCTTTGTTCTTGACTTGAAAAGTTTGTAAGGCTTCCATTTGCGAGTACTCCGTTCGGAATAATAATTCTTTTGTTGTCGGGAGTAAGTAAAACGGTGTTAAATATTTGGATCTCTTTAACAGTGCCCATATAACCGTTTGCTTCGATAAACTCATTTACTCTGTATGGTTTAAAGATTAAAATCAGCACTCCTCCTGCAAAATTAGCAAGACTGCCCTGCAAAGCCAAACCTACAGCCAAACCTGCAGCACCCAGTATCGCAATAAATGATGTCATAGCAACACCTATCATTCCCATTACTGTAATAATTATCAGGATTTTTAGAGCGATTCTGGCAAAACTCTTTGTGAAACTTACCAGTGATTCATCAACATTTCTCTTTCTCATCAATTTTACCATCATTCTGGTAAAAATGTTTGTAAACCAGAATCCTGCAAACAAGACTACTAATGCTCCCGCAAATGATGGACCATGAACTAAAACAAGGTTCCATGCATAATCTAATAAAGTATCGATTTCCATAATTTTTGATTTAATTAAAATTAGTTATTATATACAAAGTTAATATTTTAAGATAAGTTAACAATGATTAAGAAAAAATGTTCATGTGAAACATTAAATCATTTACTTGTTAGAAATGTAAAAGAAAAGCAGGAGTAAATCCTGCCATTCTCGTAATCTATCGGAGATTTGGATCTCTGACCCCCCCGATTTACAATATATAAATATTTGCTCAAAAATATTACGCAATGTTTAAGCTGCCCTTTCAGGGCGAATCTCTTGTTGTGACTTATTCCAAGAGGTGTTACCTCTTTTTCAATTAAATCAGACCTTCAGCCTGATTTTATAGGCACAGATTTTTACTTTGGAAATACTTTAAAATAAATAGACGTACTATTTGACACATTAAGGATGAAAGCCTTAATTATATAATCTGCTACAAAAAGCAGAATATAAATTTCGGATCTCCGGACCCCCGATTTACATTATCTAAATATTTGCTCAAACAACAAATCAATATACTGTTTATTGGGATGGTCTACCTGCTTGTTATTTATAATTTAATTTATTATTTTCTGCTGTCCATAAACAAATTACAATAAAAAAGACCTGCAGTCTTTTGCAACGCAAGTCTTTTTTCGTGATTGATCGGAGATTCGAACTCCGGACCCCCTGCTTAAAAGGCAGATGCTCTACCTGCTGAGCTAATCAATCAACCTTAATCCCTAAAACGGGACGGCAAAGATAAAGTTAATGATTCTATTTTCCCAAATATTTTTAATATTTTTTGAATAAAAAAATGGAATTTATTTATATGTTTTTGAAAACTAATAAATTATAAGTTTATTTTTTTTTGAAAAGATTAAGTATTTATAATCAGTTTTAAAAATTCAAAATATACTCTTAACTATAGTAGAAGCAACTAAATGTTTTTTTTATCGTTATAATTTGCGAGATAATTATTATTTTTGTGATTAAAATATTTTTAATAAATTGCATTGTTGTTTATATATACAAAAAATAAGTTCTTGATATGAAAAAATATGCTTTGTTTGTTTGTCTAATTGCCTTGATACTGTTGAATTATAACAATTCATATGCTCAACTAAGCGAAGGCGGAGAGCCAATAAGTTTTAGCTTTAAATCTTCTGATTTAAGTTCTCTATCGCCTGAAATTTTACCATCTTTTGATATCGATGCTCTTATTGCAGAGGATGAAATTGTGGATAAAATTGGAGGAATTCCATGGAGGTTTGGACATAATCATGATGATTTGAATTTGAATCCCGAAAATTCAGGGGTTATTGATTTCCTACCCGATGGTAGTAAAATTTGGAGACTTTCTGTAAAAAGTGAAAATGCATTAAGCATTAATCTTACTTTTGATAGATATCTTCTACCCGAAGGTGCGAAACTGTTTATTTATAATAAAAGTAAAACTCATGTTATAGGAGCATTTACTCATCATAATAATCAGGATCATGGTCAATTTGCCACTACATTAATTCAGGGCGATGAAGTGATTATAGAATACTTCGAACCGTCGACTGTATCATTTCCGGGTGATTTAAATCTTTGGAGGGCAACTCACGCCTACAGAGGACCCTATGATTTTGCAAAAGCTTTTGGTAGTTCAGGCGCATGTAATAAAAACGTTGCTTGTCCTGAATCTGCAGGTTGGGAAAATGAGATTAATTCAGTTGCTATAATGGTTACAGGTGGTAGTGGCTTTTGTACAGGTACAGTAGTAAATAATACTGCTAACGATGGAAAACCTTACTTCCTTACTGCCGATCATTGTTATAGTAATCCTGCAAATTGGATATTCTGGTTTAATTGGCAGAGTGCAACTTGTAATAATCCTCCTACAGCGCCAGGTTATAATTCAATTAACGGGGCAACTTTAAGAGCTAGAAATGCGGCATCCGATTTTTGTTTAGTTGAGATTAACAGTATGATACCTGAAGAATTTGGAGCTTACTGGTCGGGATGGAATAGAACTCTTGATGCGAACATTGCCGGATATATTGCCGGTATTCACCACCCAAATGGTGATATCAAAAAGTTTTCATGGTCGGATAATGGCGTTACTGCAACAGCTTACGGAGGAAATCCCGGAACTACACACTGGAGAATTACTTGGAGTGGACAAACTACAACTGAGCCTGGATCATCTGGTTCGGGGTTATGGGATTCAAATCATCATCTTATCGGGCAGTTGCATGGTGGTGGTGCTGCTTGTGGAAATACTCAACCCGACTGGTACGGAAGATTTGGTGTTTCTTGGACAGGTGGAGGTACTAATGCTACAAGGTTAAGTAATTGGCTTGACCCTGGAAATACAGGAGTTCAGACATTAGACGGTTTTGATTTTTATGGAACTTCAACCGGCAATGCTCCTGTTGCTGAATTCTCTGGTGCTCCAACTACTGTAGTGGTTGGTGGTCAGGTAAGTTTTACAGATTTATCAACAAATAATCCTACAGCTTGGCAATGGACATTTCAAAATGGGACTCCACCAACTGCAAATACACCAAATCCAAATGTAACTTATAATACTCCTGGAATCTGGAATGTTACTCTTACTGCATCTAATGCACATGGAGACAATACTATGACAAAAAATCAGTATATAACTGTAGTTCAAGAAGGCGAATTAGCTGCAAATTTTATTGGTAATCCAACTACGGTTCCTGTGGGTGGAACTGTTCAGTTTACAGATCAGTCATCAGGACCTCCTACATCATGGTCGTGGGAATTCGCAGGAGGCAACCCTCCAACTTCACCTGATCAGAATCCTTCTGTTACATATCCTGCTGCAGGAGTATATTCGGTTACCTTAACAGTCTCGGATGGAACAAATACTGAAGAATTTATTCGTAATAATTATATTAATGTAACACCTCCGGGTGGTGGAGATTTAGTTGCGGGTTTTGTTGCATCAGCATATAATATTACAGCTGGATCTTGTATAAATTTTAACGATCAATCCCAAGGCGGACCTACTACCTGGAGCTGGAGTTTTCCCGGAGCTTCACCTTTAACATCAACAAGTCAAAACCCAACAAATATTTGTTATAATGCCCCTGGGATTTATGACGTATGTTTAATGGTAACGCGTGGAGGAGATACCGATACATATTGTTGCAGTGGATGTATTATAGTTACACCCGATCCAACTCTGCCAATTGCTGATTTTTCTGCTAATCAAACAACAATACCAGTAGGAGGCGTAGTGCATTTTACCAATCTATCGCAAAACGGTCCATTCCAAGAGTGGGCTTGGACTTTCCAAGGCGGAATACCGTTCCAAACAAACTTAGAAACACCTACACCTATTGCATACTTCCAAGTTGGTGAATTTGATGTTGAGTTGAGATGTAAAAATACTAACGGAGTTCAGGATCTTGAACTCAAACAAAACTATATCAAAGTTATTCCTCAGGCAACTCAGGCTCCCACTGCAAACTTCGAAGCCAATTATACTTTTATTCAGCCTGGTGAATCTGTTAATTTTATTGATTATAGTACCGGCAATCCATATATTTGGAATTGGGAGTTTACCGGTGGAAATCCTCCAACAAGCATGATGCAAAATCCAACTGACATCACTTACGCTAATCCTGGATTATATCCTGTAAAACTAACCGTTTCAAATAATTTTGGTGCTGACGAATTAGTTAAAGAACAATACATTCTGGTTTCTGATGAAGATACATGCACTCAGGCACCAATAGTTAAGTTTACTGCTGATACAAGGCTTATCCCAGCCGGAAGATCAATTGGTTTTATAAATCAATCTTTAAATAATCCTACAACTTTTAACTGGAGTTTCCCGGGTGGATCACCAAATTTTAGCCAAGAAGCTAGTCCAACAACAAAAATAAAGTATAACAATCCCGGTATATACTCAGTTACTCTAGCTGCCAGCAATGCTTGTGGAGGAGATATTTTAACAAAGAATCAGTACATTTATGTATTTAGCGGTAATGTAGCCGAATATTGCGATACTTTAACAAATATTGGTGCAAACGAAGTTTTTGAACCTAGAACAAATCAGCAAATTGGTTGGGGATTTTTAGCAGGGCAAAATGGTGATATAATACGAGCATATGCAGATAAATTCGAAAATCATACATATAGCCATATTAAAGGACTACTTGTACCGGTTAGTTATTCAGTTTATAAAACTTACAATTCATTTGTTACGTTTACAATTTGGGATGGAAATACTGAAAAACCTGAAATAGTTTTAGGACAAAAAAAGGTTCTTCTTAGAGATATAACGCCAAACCAAACTAATGTTGTAATGTTTGATAATCCTGTAGAGATTGACGGTCCTTTTTATGTAGGTTATGTAATAAACTATATTGATCCGGGTGACCAAGTAGGGAATGATTTATTTGCAGTTGGAATTGCTACTCCTAGAGGTAATAATCCCGCAAATAATACTTTATATGTAAGAAGGTCTGCAAATCAATGGTTTTCAGCCAACGAGAGATATGGATTTAGTTCTTCTTTGCCAATTCGCCCACTTAGCTGCTTAGTAGATATAGATGAGTTTCTTGACGATTTGAATGTAAGCGTTTATCCAAATCCTTCGACAGGTATTGTTAATATTGCTCTTGGAGAAATTGACGGCAGCAGGGTTGAAATTGAGGTTTTTGATCTGCTTGGCAGAAAATTCGATGCAGATGTACAAAATGCATATTATGGAGAATATACAATTGATCTTTCAGGAAAACCTGAGGGCATGTATATACTAAGGGTGAAAACCGGAAAATATGTAATTAACAAAAAATTGTTGCTATCAAAATAGATTTTTGTTAGATTAATTCAAATCCTCTGATTATATTTGCATTTTCAGAGGATTTTTTAATATATATGGCAAGATTAGTAATACTTTTATTTATAATAATAATAGTTGCATCTTGTACTCAGGAGGTACAGACAACAACTAAAGGAGATTTTTTCGTGAATGAATATGCACAAAACTTTAGAATTAGTAAGATAAACAATGGCTATATTGTAAATGTTAATGATGGAAATGGTAATAAAAGAGAATATTTATTGAGTTCATCTGAAAATTTAAGCCAGAATGGAGATAACATAATAAAAATCCCTGTTGAGAGGGTTATTTGCTTTTCATCTACACATTGTGCATATATTGATGTTCTTAATGAAACAGAAACAATAATGGCAATTAGCGGAGCTAAGTATATATATAATAACGATTTATTTCAAAAAGTTAATGTCCAGAAGATTAAGGATGTGGGATTTGAAAATCGGATTGATTACGAAAAAATAATATCAATCAATCCAGATGTAATCTTTGCTTTTGCAATTGATAATAATTCTATTGCTTCTTTACAAAAAATTGAAGAATTAAATATTCCCGTTGTTTATGTATATGAATATACTGAGCCGAAAATTTTGGGTAGAACGGAATGGTTAAAAGTTTTTGCATGTTTTTATGACAAACTTGAGCAAGCCGAACATTATTGCGATAGTGTTTTCGAGAATTATCAACTTCTTTCTAAAATAGTTAAAAATAAAATTGATCGAAAACCTAATGTATTATGCAGTATGCCATGGAAAGGGGTTTGGTGGGCGCCTGGAGGAAATTCATACTTTGCTTCATTAGTTAGGGATGCAGGAGGAGAATATTTGCTTGGCGAAAACGAGTCAAACGAAAGTATTCCATATAGTATCGAAGAGGTTTTTGCGAGGTCTCAAAATGTTGATATTTGGTTAAATCCAAATAATTTTAGCTCCAAAGAGCAAATAAAAACTACCGATGAGCGTTTAGTCAATTTTCCTGCATTTAAAACCGCTCTAATATTTAATAATAACCGAAGGGTAAACAAATACGGAGGTAATGATTTTTGGGAATCAGGAGTTGTTCACCCGGATATTATTTTGAAAGATTTAATCAAAATTTTTCACCCCTCCGTTATTAACGATCATGAATTATTTTTTTATAAGCATATTAATTAGTTCTAATGAGAAATAAAAACCTTATTATAATAAAATATGCAGTAATACTTATTATATTAATAGTACTTTTTGTTACTGATTTTTTTACTGGACATACTAATATTCCAATTAAAGAACTTTATAATTATTTACATCCCATAAATGAGGTTTCTGGAAATTATGCAATCATAATCTCTGAATTTCGTATACCCAGAGTTATTATATCTGTTCTTGCTGGGGCAGCTTTATCTGTTGCAGGACTTTTTATGCAGACAATGTTTAGAAACCCATTAGCAGGACCTTACGTGCTTGGAATTAGCGCAGGAGCAAGTCTAGGAGTAGCCTTGTTGGTTTTAGGCGCAGGAAGTGTTTTTTCAAACCAATTGAATTTCATGAGTGGTACTGCAATTGTGTTGGCAGCTTCTGCAGGTGCCGCACTGATTATGTTTCTAATTGTTATGATTTCAATGAGAATGTCTGATATTTTAAGCATATTAATAATTGGTATTCTTATAGCAGGAATAGTTGGAGCTATAGTTAGTTTGCTGCAGTTTTATGCTCAAGACGTAAATGTAAAATCCTTCGTTGTTTGGACAATGGGAAGTTTGTCAGCTGTATCTTTATCAGATATTAAAATAATTTTACCTCTTGTTTCTATATTGATTTTTTGTAGTTTTTTTCTTTCAAAGTATCTCAATCTGATGCTACCGGGCGACGATTTTGCAATTTCAATGGGAATTAACATTAAAATCATGAGAGTTATTGTGTTTGCAGTGGTAAGTTTACTGGCTGGTTCAGTTACAGCTTTTTGTGGACCAATTGGTTTCATTGGAATTGCAGTGCCTCATATTGCTAGATGGATTTTTAACACTGTAAATCATTTTGTGCTCGTCCCAGCAACTGTGATTATAGGCGCAAGTTTTATGTTATTCGGAGATTTAATGACTCACGCACTTTCAAATCAAGGTGTACTTCCAATAAATGCTGTTACTGCTATTATTGGAGCTCCGTTTGTTGTATGGATTGTTATAAAAAACAAGAGAACTGTAGTATGATGAGCAAGCTTGTTTTAAATATTTCCGATTTAAGTATAGGTTACAAAACTGTACTGCAATCAAAAATTAATTTGTCCGCAGAAATTTCTGATTTAATATGTATAGTAGGGAAAAATGGTGCAGGTAAAAGCACGCTTATAAAAACACTGGCAGGAGTATTGCCAGAATTGTCTGGTGATATAGTTTTGGAAGAACGAAATATTAAAAAAAATGATAGGTTAGAAAAGGCGAGATTAATTAGTTATGTCCCTTCAAAACTAAGTATTTTTTCGAGGCTTACCGTTCTTGAACTAGTTTCTATGGGAAGAACCCCTTATACCAATATATTTGATAGAGCGAGTGAAGAAGATATGCGAGCTATTAACGATGCAATTGATATTTTTGGAATCAGTGAACTGAAAAATAAATCCTTAATGGAAATTAGTGATGGTGAACGGCAAAAAGCGATGATTTGCAGAGCATTCACGCAAAATACTCGCATAATAATACTTGATGAGCCAAGTGCATTTCTTGATTATCCTTCTAAAATTGAACTATATTTAAACTTAAAATCGCTTGCTAAAGAAAAATTTAAAACGATAATATTCTCATCACACGATCTTGAACTTAGCATGAAGTTCGTTGATAAAGTTTGGATATTTACTGATAACCAAATTATTGAAAATACTATTCCTGAACTTAAAGAAAACAAGTTGATGGAAAAATTATTTTCGTATTGTTTTAAAAATATATAACATTTTCAGATATTACACGTTTAAGCTAAATAAAACTATTATACAATGGAAAACGTAAGAAAAATATCAGGATACTTATTGTTAGCAATGGTATTAGTAACAACCATAATCGCAATTCTTGGGATATGGGATGTGGTGGATTTAAGGAATATTTTGTCAAAAACCTTGGCATCACTCCTCGTTATATTCTCATCATCTGCTGTTGTTCTCTTTATTTTTGCTGTTATTTTGAATCATCGGGATAATGAACGCAATAAAGTAAATGAAAATAATATGTAATTCATTAGATAAACTACTCTTTTATATATCATAAAAATAAATTATCTTTGCAAAATGTTTTCTAAAACCTATAAATATTGGCTTTTTGCTTGTGTGGTATGCTATTTGCTTGTTTCTTGCAGTGATTATCAAAAATTGCTTAAAAGCAATGATACTGAACTGAAACTTGAAAAGGCGATAGAATTTTATGAAGCAGGTAATTATTTTAAAGCGCAGACACTGCTAACAGATTTAAGAAGTTATTACAGAGGAACTGAAAAAGCAGAACAAATCAACTATTATAATGCTTATTGTCATTACGGAACAGGCGAACTTTCAATGGCAGCATACTTCTTTAAAGAATTTGCCAACACATTCCCTAATAGCCAGTACCGTGAAGAAGCAGAATATATGGCATCTTATTGTTACTATTTATTATCTCCTCAAACATCACTCGATCAGACATTTACTAAAAGGGCGATATCTGAATTGGAATTATTTATTGAAAGATTTCCATATTCTGAAAAAAGAGATACAGTGAATTTATATATCGATAACTTGCAACGGAAACTTGAAAAGAAAGCCTTTGATAATGCTTATTTATACTATAAGACAGGCTCTTATAGAGCTGCAGTAAGTGCTTTAAAAAATGTAATAATTGATTATCCTGATACAGCCTATAAGGAAGATATTTTGTTTTATATTATAAAAGCAAATTTTGATTTTGCATCTAACTCTGTGCATGCAAAACAAGCAGAGCGATTTCGTGAGGTAATTGATGCATATTATGAGTTTGTAGACTATTATCCAAATTCAAACAATATTAAAGAAGCAGAAAGAATATATAACTACTCAATAAAATTTATTTCAGAAAACAATGGATTATAAGAAAACAAATGCTCCTGCAAATACAATTACAAGAAATCTTGATGATTTTGCAGTAAAAACTGGAAACACTTATCATGCTATAAATATTTGTTCAAAAATGGCTGATAAAATTAATGCCAGTATTAGAGAAGAATTATATCAAAAGCTTGAAGAGTTTGCAACTCTTAATGATAATTTGGAAGAGGTTCACGAAAATCGTGAGCAAATTGAGGTTTCCAGATATTATGAAAGATTGCCGAAACCAACTCTTATGTCAATTGAAGAATTTCTTAACGATAGAGTGTATTACACTAAATATGTTGAGAATGATGACGATAAGTTTATTCCTGATATTGAAAAATAGATTTAGCTTTATTGTTAATGCTAAAAGATAAAAATATTCTCGTTGGTATAACCGGAGGAATTGCTGCCTATAAGACTGCAAGTCTTGTACGATTATTATTAAAAGCAGGTGCAAATGTTAAGGTTATTATGACTCCAATGGCTAAAGAATTTATTACTCCTTTAACTATGGCAACATTATCAAAAAATCCTATTCTTGTCGATTTTTATAATGTTGAAAATGGTGATTGGAATTCTCATGTCGATTTGGGTTTATGGGCAGATGCATTTATAATAGCACCTGCTACTGCGAATACAATTGGAAAAATGGCAAATGCAATTGCAGATAACTTGCTGATAACTTCATATTTATCTGCAAGATGTCCTGTTTTCGTTGCCCCTGCAATGGATCTTGATATGTTTATACATCCTGCTAACCAAGAGAATATTGTAAAACTAAAATCTTTTGGCAATATTGTGATTGAACCCCCAAGCGGAGAATTAGCAAGTGGTCTGAGTGGAAAAGGAAGAATGCAAGAACCTGAACAGATTATCCAAATTGTTGAAGAATTCTTCGAAAAAAAAAACTCCTTAAATGATTATTCAATACTTGTTACTGCCGGACCAAGCTACGAAAGAATTGATGCTGTTAGGTTTATTGGAAATTATTCATCCGGAAAAATGGGCTATGCAATAGCAGATGAACTTGCCGAGCGTGGTGCAAATGTAATATTGGTATCAGGGCCGGTTAGTATTAGTCCGCAAAATAAAAATATTAAACTGATTAGGGTCAATTCAGCACGTGAAATGTTTGAAAAATGCACCGAGATTTTTGAGACTTGTGATGCAGCAATAATGGCTGCAGCTGTTGCAGACTTTAGCCCTGAAAATATTGAGAAAACAAAAATTAAGCGTAAGGATAATAAACTGATCCTAGAACTGGAACCTACAAAAGATATAGCTGCTGAATTGGGTAAACGAAAAAGAGAAAATCAAGTGTTAGTTGGATTTGCACTCGAAATTGAAAATGAACTTGATAATGCGTTTGCAAAACTAAAAAGAAAAAATCTTAATTTTGTAGTGATGAATTCTCTTAATGATGAAAATACATGTTTTAATTCAGACCATAATAAAATAACTATAATTGACAATAAAAACGATAAAAAAGAGTTTGAATTTAAGGATAAAAAATTGGTAGCTAAAGACATAGTTTATTTTTTATATGAGGAATTAACCAAACATAAAAACTGAAAAAGATGAAAAGATATCTATTAATATTATTTTTTGCTTATAGTGTTTCAGGTATATCTGCTCAGGAGATTGATTGCCGAATTCAGCTGAATTATTCCAGACTTCCCGGAACGACTTATCAGCAGGTATTTCAGACTTTGCAACAGCAATTGTATGAATTTATTAATAATACAGTTTGGACAAATCATGTTTATGCCCGTGATGAAAGAATTGAGTGTAATATTTTTATTACTGTAGAGGAAGCTATTTCATCTGATGAATTCCGTGCAACAATTCAGATACAGTCAAGCAGACCTGTCTTTAATACCTCCTATATGTCTCCAGTATTCAACCACATGGATAATGATTTTCAGTTTAGATATGTTGAGCATGAGCCATTGGAATTTAATGAGAATTCGCATCGTTCTAATTTAACTTCAGTACTCGCATTTTATGTATACATAATTTTAGGTTTTGATTATGATACATTCGGTCCTATGTCGGGAACAGAATTTTTTAAAAAAGCAGAGAGAATTGTTCAAAATGCCCAAAATGCCCAAGAAAGAGGTTGGAAAGCTTTTGAAAATCTTACAAATCGATATTGGTTGGTAGAGAATTTATTAAACGATCAATATTCCGGTATGCGAGAGTTTTTATACGCATATCATAGACAGGGACTTGATAGAATGCCAGAAAAACCAACTGAGGGTAGGGGAAATGTAGAGCAGGCAATAGAAAACTTCAGAAATGTGCACAGACGCAGACCTGGGTCTTTTTTAATGCAAGTAATTACAACTGCCAAAAGAGATGAAATAATAAATATTTTTAAAGAAGCTTTTCCTGATGAAAAAGCAAGGATATTTAATATAATGAAAGAAGTTGACCCTGCAAATACATCGGAATATAACAAAATGATGCAGGAAACAGAGCGCTTTTAGCTTATGTTAAAAGATATACTGATAGATAATTATATTTTAATAGATAAAATCAAAATTGAATTTGATAAAGGATTTACTGTTTTAACCGGTGAAACAGGTGCAGGCAAATCAGTTCTGATTGGAGCTCTTTCTCTAGTTTTGGGTAAACGAGCAGATGCAGGAATTTTATTGTCAAAAGATAGAAAGTGTATTATTGAGGCAAGTTTTGATATTTCAGATTTAAAGCTTGAAGATTTCTTTGAAGTTAATGATATAGATTTTGATAGCCTAACAATTGTAAGACGAGAAATAAATCCTGCAGGTAAATCACGGGCTTTTATTAATGACACACCTGTTACGCTTAAAGAATTAAAAGAATTAACTGGACAAATAATTGATTTGCACTCCCAAAATGAAAATTTATCGCTAACTGATTCTGTCTATCGAATAAATTTAATTGACAGTATTGCAGGTACAATAGAATTGTATAATTGTTATTTTGCTGAATACATGGAGTATAAGGCTTTGCTGGCAGGGCAGTTAGACTTAAAAGAGAAACTCAGAAAAGCACTTGCAGATGCTGATTTTATCAAGTTTCAGATTGAACAGATAAACTCGATAAATCTTAAATCTGGTTCTGAATTAGAGGAATTAGAAAATGAGGCTTCATTACTAGAAAATGCCGAAGAAATACAAACAGTATTAAGCAGTGGATTGCAATTATTGTCTGATAGTGACAATTCAGTACAGACTTTACTAAAAGCACTTAAGTCATCACTGCAATCGATTGCAAAATCATATCAAACTTCTGAAGAACTAATTTTAAGACTCGAATCTGTTATTATAGAACTGAAAGATATTGAAATGCAATTCAGCATTGACGCAGATAGAATTGAAGTGAATCCAGAACTTTTAGTTAAAGTAAATGATAGAATTGATAGTATAAATAATTTACTTAGAAAACATAATTGCACCAATCCTTTGGAGTTATTCGATGTTCTTGAAGATTTTAAGAGTATGGTTCTAAATACTGAAAGCCTTGAGCAAGAATTAGCTGAATCTGAGATTAACTTAGTACAGAAAAAAAACATTTTAAAAAAACTAGCAAATGATTTAAGTACAAAAAGAAGAGAATCCTATAATTCGATTGAAGAAACCGTAATTTTTAACCTTAAGCAGCTTGGAATTCCAAATTCAAGTTTTAAAATCAATAACAATTATTCGGAAGAATTTACAGAATTGGGATTCGATAATATTGATTTTTTATTCAGTGCAAATAAGAATATGCCTCTGGAGAAAGTTGAAAAAGTAGCTTCTGGCGGAGAACTGTCTAGGCTCATGCTAACAGTAAAATCACTTATGGCTAAAGGGATGAATTTGCCGGGGATTATTTTCGACGAAGTTGATACAGGCGTTTCAGGAGAGATAGCTGATAAGATGGCAGAACTTATGCTTAAAATTTCCAATGAAAGGCAGGTAATTAGTATAACTCATCTACCCCAAGTTGCTGCCAAAGGAAAAAATCATCTTAAAGTAATTAAGGATGAATCGGGAGAAAGGTCAAAAATTATTGTTAAAACACTTAAGTCTGAAGAAAGAATAATGGAAATTGCATCAATGATTAGCGGATCGGTAACAACTCCACAAGCAATCGAAAATGCTAGGATTCTAATGCATAGCTGATACCTTTTTAATAATACTATCCCAACTTTATTTTAGAGGTTGCATTGAGAATAATACTTCTAAAACTTTTTCTTCCCATTTATTGTATGATTCTGGAGTACTTATAAATATTAAAGACATAGCATAGGTTTCGTTAATAATCAAAACCATAATAGAACATGACATTTCATCACTCGTACCATCATCATTTTGAAAATAACCAGCTCCATCAATGGCATAAATCGCGATACCATTAATATCAAACTCTGCAAGGTCTTCTGCCCAGTAGACCTCAGTTAGTATTAATTCAACAAACTGAAAAGACTCATCAATAGTTTTGTCAAATGCATCGTCTGATGAAGGGTCTTCAGGTGACCAAATACTTATAAATAGACGATTCAGGTCACCTTCTAATCTCGGTTTAAAAAAGAATAAATTATCATCCAAATCTGCCTCCCACTCATCAAGAGGAACTGTAATTGACATTATAGGATTCTCTTCAGAAGGTAAATTGAAAGTCTTTTGAGAATAAGCAATAAGACAGAGTAATAGTCCAAATGCAGTAAATAGAATATGTTTCATAATATTAAAAATGTGCTAAGTTAATACCCAAGAAAAAATGAAAGGTAAAATTATAAATATATTTTTACAATATTCATACCCAAATTTGTTTTTAATTATTATAGACTTAAATTTACTCTCAAGATTTTTTTATATGAAAAGGATTTTGAAATATTAGTTAAGTATTTTGTTTATTTATGATATTAAACAATTTGCTTTTCTATTTTGTTAATATACAAATGATTTTAAAGATTTATTAATATGTTTAAAGAATACGATCCGATTAAGAAAAAAATGTTTCAGATAATTGATAACGACGGTAATATTATCAATGAGAAATACATGCCTGAAATAGATGACGATGAAGTGCTTAAGGCATACAAGGAAATGTTGTTTGCGAGAACTGCCGATCAAATGATTATTTCATATCAGCGTCAGGGTAGGATATATACTTATCCTCCTAATTATGGACAAGAAGCTATATCTGGTGCAGTTGCAAGAATTATGCGCAATCAAGAAGATTGGCTTGTTCCTGCCTTTCGTGAGATGGGAGCTTATCTAGCTAAAGGAGCAAGTTTGAAAGAAATATTTATGTATTTTATGGGATATGAGGAGGGCGTTAATTTCAAAAATGCCGAAAAGTTTCTGCCTTATGCTGTTCCAATTGCATCTCAATTACCTCACGCAGTTGGGATTGCTTATGAGATAAAATACAGAAATAAAAGTGAACTTGTTTATACTTTTGTAGGCGATGGTGGAACTTCCGAAGGCGATTTCCATGAAGCATTGAATTTTGCAGGAGTTTGGAAAGTCCCTGTTATATTTATAGTGCAGAATAATCAATATGGAATATCCACGCCTTTTAGTGTGCAAACTGCCAGCGACGGAATAGCGATAAAATCTGTAGCGTATGGGATTAAAGGAATTCAGGTTGACGGAAATGACTTTTTTGCAATGTATAAAGCTGTAAGAGAATCGGCTGACTACGCCCTTGCCGGCAATGGTCCTGTATTAATTGAAGCTGTAACTTACAGAAAAGGCGCTCACACAACTTCTGATGATCCAACAAAATATAGGAGCAAAGAAGAAGAAGATGCATGGGAAGTAAAAGATCCTTTGAAAAGACTTAAAGCTTATTTAAAAAGAAAAAAGCTAATGTCGCAAAAAGAAGAAGACTTGCTCATCGAGGATTATAAAAAAGAAATTGACCGTCAGTTTATTGAAGCTGAAAATGAAAAACCTGTAGAACTCGATGAAATATTCAAATATACTTATGGAGAGAATCCAGCAGACTTCAAGCAGCAAAAAGCTGAATATGAGAATTTTATAAAGTGGAAGGAAGCAAGATACGGAAGTTAATAGTAAATTTTATAATCAATATTTCATTGTAATGAATTAAAGAGAATAATTATGAAGAAAGTAATGAATATGGTAAATGCGATTAATGACGCATTAGATATAAAACTAAAAGAAGATGATAGAGTAATTGTTTACGGAGAAGATGTTGGTGTAGAAGGAGGTGTTTTCAGAGTGACAGAAGGCTTACAAAAAAAATATGGAGTAGAACGAGTCTTTGATTCTCCTTTAGCCGAATCGGGAATTGTTGGCACTGCAGTGGGAATGTCAGTAGCAGGACTGAAGCCTGTTGTCGAAATGCAGTTTTCAGGTTTCGCAAATCCAGCATTTAACCAAATAGTAAGTCATGTGTCGAGAATGAGAAATCGGAGCAGAGGAAAATATACAAGCGATATGGTTATTAGAATGCCATATGGAGGAGGAATAAATGCACTTGAGCATCATTCTGAGAGTATCGAAGCAATTTGGGCCCACATACCTGGATTAAAAGTCGTTATACCATCAACTCCTCACGATGCAAAAGGTCTATTAATCTCTGCAATAGAATCTCCGGATCCAGTTTTTTTTATGGAGCCAAAAAGAATTTACAGAGCAATAAAACAAGAAGTCTCAGAAGAAAAATTTTCTATTCCAATAGGAAAAGCAAAAGTGATTCAGCAAGGCACTGATGTTACAATAGTTGCATATGGTGCTATGATCAGAGAAGTGCAAAAAGCTGCCGTATTAGCAAAAAAAGAAAATATTTCTGTAGAAATAATTGATTTGAGAACAATATATCCAGTTGACAGAGAGACAATAGCTGAGTCGGTTAAGAAAACCGGAAGAATAATTACAGTTACTGAAGCCATAAAAACCTTTGGAGTTGCTGCAGAAATATCATCTATCGCAATTGAAGAAGCATTTTTATATCTTGAAGCACCACCCAAAAGAGTTGCAGGCTTTGATATAATAGTTCCGCTGCCAAAAGGAGAACCAATGTTTATGCAGACCCCGGAGAAAATATTTTATGAGATTTTAAGAACAGTTAAATTTTAGAAAAAGTAATTATGAGATATATATTTAATTTCCCTGATATTGGAGAAGGACTTGATGAGGGTTTAATATTGGAATGGTATGTTAAAACGGGTCAGGCAGTAAAAGTAGGAGATGCTCTTGTAAAAGTTGAAACTGATAAAGTAGTTGCTGATATTCCTAGTCCTAGAGAAGGAGTAATTACTGCACTATATGGAAAAACGGGAGAAACTATTCATGTGGGTAATGCTCTTGCAGAAATTGAAATTGAAGGAGTACATGGTTCTGATGCGCAAGAATTGGTGATTGAGGATAAACTTAAAACGGAAGCTGTTGAAGAAGAAGGTGCGGGTGTAGTTGGAACTCTTGAGGTTGCAGGAAACAATGCGTTTATGCCTTCGAGTAATGAAGGATTCGAACAAGTTCAGGTAGAATTGTCTGTGGGAAAGAAAAAAGCACTTGCTACTCCTGTTGCCAGAGCAATAGCAAAGGAGTTTGACTTAGATATTAATAATGTTACCGGAACAGGTCCTGGTGGAAGAGTGATGAAAGAAGATATTCATAACTATCATAAAAATCTTGCTTACAAATCTCAACCTATATCAACACAAACGGAACAAGCGAACGAAACATCAGAAGTCGAAATTCAAAACCTTACACAGATTCGCAAAACAATTGCGAAAAATATGATTAATAGCAAACAAAATGCGGCTCATATTACTGTATTTGATGATGTTGAAGTTGCAGAATTAATAAGAATAAGGAACAAATTTAAACAACGCCTTGCAGATGAAAATATTAAGTTAAGTTATCTTCCATTTGTAATCAAAGCAAGTGCTCTAGCTTTAAAAAAACATAAATTGCTGAATTCCGAAATGGATTTGGAGCAAGGTAAACTTATCATTAAAAACTATATAAATATTGGAATTGCCGTTGATACAGATGATGGACTTCTCGTACCTGTGATAAAAAATGCTGATAAAAAATCAATTAAAGAACTTGCATTAGAGGTGTCGCAAATATCAGAGAAAGCTAGAAATCGTAGTATTAAAATTGAGGATATGAAAGATGGAACTTTTACAATTACAAGTTTTGGTTCGATAGGCGGAAAATATGCAACGCCTATTATCAATTATCCGCAAGCTGCTATACTTGGAATAGGTAGAATATATGAAACACCGGTGGTTAAAAATGGTGAAATACGTATTGGAAATTTGATGCCTTTATCCTTAGCTGTTGATCACAGAATTGTTGATGGTGGAGAAGTATCCAGATTCCTAAATGATATTTTGGAGTATCTGGGAGAGCCATCTTTATTGATTTTGGAATAGTATTAAAAACTCTAAATTGGAAATTATGAATTATGATCTTATAATAATTGGCGCAGGTCCTGCAGGCTATGTTGCTGCTATCAGAAGCGGACAACTTGGCATGAAGACGTTGTTAATAGACAAATCGAAGGTGGGAGGAATGTGTCTCAACTGGGGTTGCATCCCCTCAAAATCCCTGATTGAAAGTGCAAAACTTTTCAGCAAAGCAGGAGATTTGAAAAAATATGGTATTGAAGGGATAGATAAAAAAAATATCAGTTTCAACTGGCAGGAGGCAGTCAAGCGTGCTTTTACTACAAGCATGAAACTGTCAAAAGGTATAGAATTTCTTCTAAAAAAGAATGGTGTAGAAACAATATATGGAGAAGCAGAGATTACATCTGAAAACTCAATCAGTGTCGATAACAGAAACATTTCAGCTAAAGCAATAATAATTGCAACAGGCTCTTATCCAGCTAAAGCCGAGGGAGATAAAGAGATTAGCATCAGAGAGTTTTATGGGATTGAAAAATTGCCAGAAAAACTTGTATTTATGGGAAACGGTCCTGTTTCGGTTGAACTAGCGCAAATGTCGTCAATGATTGGTTCTACAGTTTATATTTACACTGATCAGGAAAAACTGATTCCGGAATTGGATGATTACTTAAATGAGTTCTTAAAACGTAAATTAAAAAAAGACAAAATTGTTGTTATTAGTGAAAAATCTCAGATACCTGAGGGTGCAATAATGATTAATTCAAGACTAAGAAAAGCAGTATTACCAAAGTCTGTGCCTGAAATTAAATTAGATGAGAATGGGTTTATACAAACTGATAGAAATTTTAAAACTAATATTGATTCAATATTTGCAATTGGAGATGTGACTGGATTGTCGGCATTTGCTCATCCAGGATCAGCACAGGGTTTACATGTTATAAACAGTATGAAGGGGATTGTAACAGTAGTTAATTTGAAACAATACCCGATAAATATTTACTCCAGTCCGGAAATTGCTCAAATAGGAATGACAGAAAAGGATTTGCAGGCTGAGGGCTACAAATATAAAATAAGCTCTTTCCCTCTAAGTGCAAATGCAAAAGCATTGATTAACGGAGATACTGAAGGAGAGGTTCGCATACTTTCAGAAGAGGCTTATGGCGAAGTTATGGGAGTTCAGATTATTTCTGAAAATGCAACAGATATGATTTCGGAGGCATCTGCTTATATGTCGATGGAAGGAACTATTTATGATGTTGCTGCAACTATTCACGCACACCCAACCGTTTCTGAAATATTTATGGAAGCAGGTTTTGAGGCAGTTGATAAGGCAATTCATAAATAATTATTGAATATTGGAGTGTATGTATGGGAGGCTTTTGGCATGTATTTTTGCTGCGAAGCTTTGAAAAAATCATGACAAAAGCTTATACAAATGCTAAATTCTAATAGGCATATTTTTATCTTAAAAATATCTATTTATGTAAAATAATGTAATTTTGTTTTTTTTTCTTCTATATCTCTGATAAGAAGTCTATATTTACTGTATGAATTCTTTAGGTGAGTATAATTTACCAGATATAGACATTGTTGCTAAAGAAGAGGCTTGTCTTTTTACTTGGATACCAGATAAAATTTATGTAGTAATCGGACAAAGAGACAGTCCTGAAAAAGCCGTTGAACTCGTATTCGCAGAACAGCACAATGTTTCAGTTTTAAAACGTCCCAGTGGAGGACATTCGGTTGTGCTTACACCAAATACTCTGGTGGTTTCAATGACTCATCCAGGAAAAGCAATAAAGGATATCAAACATACATTTGCCCTAAGTAACAGTATTATTATCGAAGCTCTATGTATGCAAGATGTTAAAGATTTGCAAATAAGAGGTATATCTGATATTGTAATTGGAGATAAAAAGATTGCCGGCAGTTCGATGTATTTTGCCAAAACCAAACTTTTTTTTCATGCTGTAATAAATATCTCAGAAAAACCGGATTTTATCGCTCAGTTTCTCAAGCATCCCGAGACTGAACCCGATTATAGAAAGAAACGTAATCATGGAGAGTTTATTAGTTCACTCCAAGAACAGGGATACAAAATCAATCTAAATAAACTTTGTAAAGACTTACAAG
>OBJA01000320.1_pt1 | contig 43992 bp, 35 predicted proteins | sample 1519751 | NCBI WGS metagenome assembly OBJA01 (sample SAMEA3881238, study PRJEB22517) | soil metagenome | biome: lake sediment; feature: soda lake sediment; material: sediment, water from around vicinity | place: India | collected 2013-12-23 | depth 3 m
TTTTGTTTACAAACCCCTCATCCCCCTTCCCCTTCTCCCGGAGGGCGAAGGGGGGAAAGTACCGTTATTGGTTAATAGTTGGTTTCATTTTTTTGTGATGTAAAACTCTAAATTTCTTTTCTTTTTTCAATAATTAAATTCCAGGTTCCTTCATTGTAATCTATTCCCCCTCGCCCTCTGGGAGAGGGGGTGTCAGGGGGTGAGGGACTTCCTGGCACCAACATCCTTGACGGGGGTGAGGGACTTCCTTTCACCATCACCTTTAACGGCGTGAGGAACTACCTTATCACCATACACATTTATCCTGCTAAGTTAATTCAAATAATATAAGAAAGCAAATATAAACTGTCTTCTTACCATTTTACTCTTTCTGGTTTAGTTTCATTTGTGTTTCATTCGGATGAACCTTACCCTAAAGTTAGGGTAGACAAAGGTCATCCTTACTTCATGCTTACCTAGCTTAGGTAAGCGTGGTGTAAGTCTACGGTATCGTATAGGTAAGGCATATTCAAATGAATCCCAAATGAAGTACTTATCACTCAGATAAGACTTAAGTTAGGTTCCATTTTGGTTAAATTCGGCATCTCCTCTTTATACCTTCTTATGCTCCTCTTTCTAACCTCTTTTTCTCCTCATTCTATTTAATGATGTGGATAACAGGCTAATATTACGCTGAAAAGAAGAGGATATGATGTGATGCAAAATCAATCACAAAGTTATACTTATTCAAGCCTGTATTCAGCCTCACATAATGTCAATATGACAGTAATGACCTCTTTTGACCTGTTAATGTCAACTTGTCTGCTTTTCTATTTTTCTATCAACAATCTGCCAAAACCTGATAAAAATCATCCTTAATCAGGGAAAAGTTAAGAGTTAAACCCTCTCTATCAGCAGGTGAATGTGCTGAAATACTCCCTTTTACCTAGTCGAAACCGCCAACTTCGGCAAGCTGCGGATGGCTATTATTATAACAAAACCGTCAACAATTGACAAATTTGAGCATGGATTTCTTTCAGGTTTTGTATCTTCGCTTAGTGGATCATATTTAAAAGGAGCACGCATTAAACTGACTGCTGTTGAAAAAATAGCAATGACTTATGAGATATTTTAAAGCTATCGTTTTAATAATTTGTCTACTGCTTGCTACTTTCTCAATAAGGAGAATTTAGTGTAAATTTATAAAATGGTAAACTTCTTATTTTTTGCTTTCATTATTTCTAGTTTTAGCTTGTGGGCAGTTCTTTTCTATGTTGATTCATTGTTGAAAAAGAAAGGGATTGAAACCTCATTATTCTTCTTGGACGAATTATTTAAAGGAATGCGTAAATTATCATTGCAGGATAAGAGATATCGCAATACTTATAATGTTCTCATAATAATGACTATAGCATTCTTTATCTCAATGGTTATAATATTTACAACGATGTATTCGGTATAATTTTGCAATCTGCCTCGGCTAGGAAGTGAAACAGGCTGTTAGTGTACATGACAAAAAAAGGCATTGATTAATTATCAATGCTAACATTTATTCTCAAAAATATTAATGTACATTTGCCCTTAAACTTATAAAATCCGTTCAGGCAAAGATCTGATTTTTGATCGGTGTTGAATGGTGGCAAATTACTATAATTTAACTATAAGCATGAAGCCTGTTCTTAGTATAATTGTTCCTGTTTTTAACGAGGAATTAGTAATCGATGAAATGATCAGTCGGTTACATTCGTGTGTAAATAACATGAACCTTCCTTATGAAATGATTTTTGTTAATGACGGAAGTAGTGATTTGACTCTCCAGAAGCTGAAATCTCATGCATTAACTGATAATGCAATAAGATATGTTAGTTTCAGCAGGAACTTTGGCCATCAGAATGCTGTAATGGCCGGAATTAAGCATAGCTTAGGCGATGCATTGGTTATTATTGACGGCGACTTGCAGGATCCTCCTGAACTTATTCCTGAAATGTATAATAAATACCTTGAAGGCTATAAGGTTGTTTATGCCAAACGTATACAGAGAAAGGGCGAAACTTACTTTAAAAAAGTCACAGCATCTCTATTCTATAAGATGCTTAAAAAAATTACCTCATTTAATATTCCTGTTGATACCGGCGATTTTAGGTTGATAGCCAGGGAAGTTGCCGATCACCTGCTTAATATGCCCGAATCGAGTAAGTTTTTACGCGGACAAATAGCCTGGTTAGGGTTTAAACAGATTGGTGTTGAGTTTGAACGACAGGAACGCAAAGCCGGTAAAACAAAATATACTCTCAAAAAAATGATGAAGCTTGCATTGGATGGGATTACCTCTTTCTCAAACTTCCCGCTTCAAATAGCAACCTTTCTTGGATTTACCTTTTCGGCTGTTGCTTTCTTATTTATATTGTATGCCCTTATTTCGAAGTTCGTACTTGATCAGGTTGTAACCGGCTGGACTTCACTAATGATAAGTACGATGTTTATAGGCGGAGTGCAATTGTTATGTATTGGCATAATTGGTGAGTATATTAGCCGTATTTCAACAGATGTGAAAAAACGCCCTTCTTTTATCGTGGAAGAAACAAATTGTCAGGTCAGGGCATACAATCCAGTAAAGGAGTAGAAGTATTTATATACTGTCAAAATAACTTCCATACAATTATATGGAAGTATTTATCTTTGCAATAAGGCTGTCTTGTTTTCTGTTTGATTGTAATGACTTAGCTCTTACCCTAATTTTCTATATATATGGCTACTAAAGAGGAATTGTTGGAAATTGTAATTGCTTGTACCAGAAGAGTTATTGAAGAGAACAATATTGGTGATGTGGCATCGATCGTGCATAATACACCTTTGTATGGGAAAAATGGTATACTCGATAGTCTGGGACTCGTGCAATTAATAGCTGATGCTGAGGATGAGATCTATAATAAATACAATAAGACCATTACAATTGCTGATGAAAAGGCAATGAGTATGAAGTTCTCTCCGTTCAGGAGTATTGCGTCATTAACAGATTATATTGAATCACTTTTGACCGGACAAAATGAAAAACAGTGAAACGGGATTACCTGTTGTGATAATTACCGGTACCAGCAGAGGTATAGGCAAGCTTCTCGCTGAACATTATTTGTCGGAGAATTTTGTTGTAGCCGGCTGCAGTAGAAGTGAATCTGCAATAAGCCATGAGAATTTCTATCACCAACAGATTGATCTGAGCGAAGAGCGATCAATTATAGAGTTTATCAGAAATGTTACAAATAAATTCGGTAGAATTGATGTTCTGATAAATAATGCCGGAATTGCATCAATGAATCATTTGATGCTAACACCTCTATCAGTTGTTGAAAAGATATACCGTAGTAATGTTTTTGCGCCCTTCATACTTATTCGTGAAGTATCAAAAATAATGAGCAGAGCAAAAAGCGGAAGGATCATTAATATTACTTCTGTTGCATCACCTTTAAATCTTGAAGGAGAGGCTATATACGCTTCATCCAAAGCAGCATTAGAATCTATAACCCGGATAGCTTCACGCGAATTAGCTGATTTTGGAATTACGGTTAATGCTATTGGTCCTGTTCCTTTCGATAGCGTGCTTATTAAAACCGTACCATCCGACAAGATCGGGAATCTTATTTCAAGACAGGCAATTAAGAGGAAAGCTGTTTTTGCTGATATTTCAAATGTTACCGATTTCTTTATTCAGCCTTCAAGTAATTTTATTACAGGACAGATAATTTATTTAGGCGGCATTAATTAAATTAGTTATGCTCGATTCCTTGAAACATAAATTTGAAATTTACGGCAACCGAACCGCAATTATATCAAACGCGGTTTATTATACATACAACCAATTACTAAAAGGAATATTTACAAATTACCAATCGCTGAAATCTGATATACCTGAAGGAAGCATCACAATCCTTAAGGGTGGTTTTGATTTTGATAGTATCTGTACTCTTTTCGCCCTGGCGCTTAATAAAAATATTATTGTGCCGGTTACTGAAACTTCGGTTGCAGAAGTAAATCAGCGCATCGCTGTTTCGGGTGCTGACTTCGAAATTGATGTTTCCGGGAACGGTATGACAATACGAAAAACTGATTTATCTGTGCCTTCAAATCAGTTAATTGATTCTCTTAAAGATAATAAACACTCCGGCATAATACTTTTTAGCAGTGGCATTACAGGCGAACCTAAGGCTATGGTTCATAATTTCGACCATTTCATTGAGTCATATCTGGAAAGGAAGGTTAAAAACCTGAATTTCATGGCATTACTACTGTTTGATCATATCGGTGGATTAAACACTCTGATGACTTCCATTTTTTCGGGAGCTGTAATTACAATTCCTTCATCAAAAGAGCCCGAAACCATCTGCGCTGAAAGCGAAAAGTATAAAGTGAATATTCTTCCTGCCTCTCCAACAATGCTTAACCTTATTCTTATAAGCGGGGCGCATTTGAGATATGACCTTAGTAGCATAAAGATCATCACTTATGGAACTGAGCCAATGCCTGAAGGCTTGCTCCTTAAACTGAATAGTGCTTTCCCGCGAACACGTTTCATGCAAACATACGGAACAAGTGAAACCGGCATTTCAAAAATGTCGAGTAAATCTTCTTCAAGTTTAAAAGTAAAGTTTGATGATCCCGACACAGAGTATAAGATCGTTGACAATGAGCTGTGGATTAAAAGCAAAACAACGATAATTGGTTATCTTAATTCTTCAATGGATCGCTTTACTGAAGATGGCTGGTTTAAAACAGGCGATCTCGTTGAGATTGATAATGAGGGTTACATCAATATCACAGGACGTAATAATGAAGTTATAAATGTCGGCGGACTCAAAGTACTGCCTCAGGAAGTTGAATCTGTTTTAATGAGCATTCCTGAAATTGATAATTGCATTGTATATGGAGAAGAAAATGCAATAACTGGCAACATCGTAGTGGCTGATATACAGCTTAAAAAGAGCGTTGAAACATCTCAATCATTAATTGATGAGAGAGAAGCACGCCTATTAATTAAAAACTATTGCCGCGAAAAGCTTGAGAGGTACAAAATACCGGTCAAACTGAAGTTCGTAGAAGTTATAGAGTATAACGAACGTTATAAAAAGATACGAAAGTAACCTAATATGCGAATAAAGATCTTCTTGACTTTCGATCACGAGTTACCCTTAGGAGGGATAACTTCAAGTTGGGATGATGCAATATTTAATCCAACTCAAAAAGTTATGGATATAGCTAATGACCAAGCTGTTCCAATAACTCTTTTCACTGATGTTTTGTGTGCCATACGCTTTGCAGAATTAGGGATTGATGAGTTTGTCGGGAATTATGAAAAGCAACTTCTCGCAGCAATGGCCGGTAAGCATGATGTGCAACTACACCTACATCCTCATTGGTTGAGTTCAACAGTAAAAGGTACCAGATTTGTAACATCAACTGATTTTAGTTTCAATAATTTTGTCAACTTCAAAGGTAACAGTTCAATAGAGAGTATAATTGAAAGAGGCGTAAAATATCTGCATGATCTGTTACAGAAGGCTAATCACGATTATAAGTGTATTGCATACCGAGCAGGAGGTTATAATCTTGGTGATTCACAAGCTTATAGCCGAATAATTAAAGCTCTTTCCGATTTTGGTATTCTGTACGACTCATCAATATGCAAAGGTTACTTTTTCAGTTCAGGAATATCAAAGGTTGATTATCGCAAAACTCCATCTGCTCCTAATTGGTATCTCAGCTATCTGAACCATTATGATAGTTCTTCGCTTTCAAATATTCTTGAAGTGCCAATTGCCGGTATACCGAAATCTATATTTGAGGTTCCAACCTTCCTTAAAATGAAGAAGATGGCTTCAAGAGCTCCTGCAAACAGGGGATTTCAAATTCATGAGGGAAATCCGGGTACTTTTATTAACCGTATTAAGATGTTCACTTCATCACGAATGCTTGGTTTCGATAATTATACCTATAGCCATGAGTATTTAATGAAAATACTCGACTACAATGTAAAGCAGTATAAAGATCATGAAGAAGTACTTTTAAGTGTTGTTGGGCATCCAAAGAGCATGGGCGAATACTCATTAGAAATGATGAAGCGTTTTATTGGCAATGCGAGAATGAAATACTCTGATCTAGTTTTTACAACTTTCTCAGCCGAGAGTAATCAGCATACACCATGTTAATAGGGAAATTGTTACTGAAAATCCTGCCTTTAAGTTACTATTATAAAGCAAGATCGGTTTATCACAACTTTAAAAAAAGGGTTTTTAAACCACTCAGTGAAACTGACTTAATTAACCTGCTGACAATTGAGCTGCAGATTAAAAAGGGTGATGTTGTTTTTGTACATAGTTCAATTGATAAATTGAATACATCACTTACACCCTTTCAGATTTTAGATCTGTTAATCAAAACTGTAGGTGAAGACGGAACATTGCTTTTCCCTTCCTGGCACTCAACAAAAAGAGCAGAATTGTTTCTTAATGAAGGTTTGCTGTTTGATGTTAAACGCTCCCCTTCAGTATTAGGCTTGCTCAGTGAAATTGCCCGTCGCAATCCAAAGGCCCATAGAAGCTTACATCCTACTAATTCTATTGCAGCAATTGGAAAAAATGCTAATGAATTGCTATTTGAACATCACACTTCTATTTATCCCTGCGGAGAGTTAAGTCCATTTTACAAAATGATTTCTTATGATGCTAAGATCATAGGTTTAGGGATTGGTGCAGAATATTTGTCATTCGTTCATTGTCCTGAAGATGTCCTCAAGGACAACTTCCCATATAATACGCGAAAAAGTGAACTATTCACAGCCAAGGTAAAGAGTCCTGAAGGTCAGATTATTGAGGTAAGTACATTGGTGGCACATCCAGATATTGCATATAGGAATATAAGCTCGTTTCTGAAAAAGTATGCCGACAAATCAATTGCCAGGGAATTCAATTACAGGGGCAATAAGTTCTTCTATGCCTCTTCAAAAAAGCTGTATGATCTATTAGTAAGTAAATCACAAGAGGGAATTACTATATACGGTAAGTAACTGAGCCTTAGTAAGCTCTTTCGTTTCTTCCTTCTATGTAATTTATAAATGATTTGTTAACCACCTTGTTTCCTCCGGGAGTTGGATAATTACCTGTAAAATACCAGTCACCGGTGTTATTCGGAATTGCGCTGTGCAGATCTTCGATAGTCTGAAATACTATTTTAACCTCAGCATTACAATTCTGTGGGGTTACAAGTTGCGATACTTTTTCTGATATCTGAGTTGCGGTAAATGGCTTATAAATCTCCTTTACATAGTTCACAACCTGTTCTTTTGGTAAGTTCTCCTGCTCTTTCGATTTTCTGTAAACCTCGTTTATAACATGAGTTTGATTAGTCTCTTTAAGTAGCTCAATTGCTGCATTAAAAGCAATAAAGTCGCTTAATTTAGCCATATCAATACCATAGCAATCAGGGTATCTTATTTGGGGAGCCGATGAAGCTATAACAATCTTCTTTGGACCTAACCTGTCGAGAATTCTAATAATGCTCTTCTTTAATGTTGTACCGCGAACTATTGAATCGTCAATAACCACAAGATTATCAACACCTGCATTAATAACACCGTATGTTACATCATAAACATGAGCGACCAAATCATCGCGGGCTGTATCTTGAGTAATGAATGTTCTTAGCTTTATATCTTTAACAGCTACCTTTTCAATCCTAGGCTTGAGTTTCATTATCTCTTCAAGTCGCGAAGAGGTTAAAGTTGACGCTTCCTTAAGGATATGTTCTTTTTTCAATTTATCGCAGAACACATTCAACTCTTCAATGAGTCCATAGAAAGCATCTGCTGCGGTGTTCGGTATATAAGAGAATACAGTATTAGAGAAGTCATAGTCAACAGCTTCAAGAATTGAAGGGGTCAGCATTTTACCTAAACGCTTTCTTTCACGATAAATATCAGTGTCAGTACCTCTGCTGAAATAAATTCTTTCGAACGAACAAGCTTTTAGGGGTGTTGGCTCAATGATCTGTTCCATTAAAACAGAACCGTTCTTCTTGATTATTAAAGCACTACCCGGTTGTATTTCTTTTACTTTATTTGCCTGGATATTCATAGCAGTCTGAATAACAGGTCGCTCCGATGCAACAATTACAACATCTTCATCCTGATAATAAAAGGCAGGACGAATTCCTGCTGGATCACGGAAAACAAATGCATCTCCATGTCCAAACATCCCGGCAATAGAATATCCACCATCCCAACTTGCTGATGCATTCTTCAAAATTGTTTTAACGTTAAGTGAGTCGGCAATTAGAGGTGTTATCTCTTTCTTGGAATATCCCTGTTTTTTGTATTCTTCATACAGTTTTTCATTCTCCTCATCCAGGAAATGACCGATCTTTTCAAGGATCGTTATAGTATCGGATGTTTGAACGGGGTACTGACCAAGATCAAGAAGCCTATTGAACAATTCATCGACATTAGTCATGTTGAAATTTCCGGCAAGAACAAGATTGCGTGTCATCCAGTTATTTGCTCTGTGAACAGGATGCAGATACTGAACACTGTTCTTACCGAAAGTTCCGTAGCGCAGATGGCCTAAGAATAATTCGCCAGAAAAGCCTGTAACTTGTTTCAATCCGAGAAGATCATTTTTTCTTCCGGGAGCTTCATTAATATATTTATTGATTTCTGAATATGCTGCTGTAAAAACATCAGCTATCGGAGTATTTGAATTTGAACGATGTCGGTTTATATATGTTGAACCCGGCTTAGGATCTAACTTCACACATGCTATGCCTGCTCCATCCTGACCTCTGTTGTGCTGTTTTTCCATCAGCAGATGGAGTTTATTCAGGCCCCATGTTGATGTTCCATAGCGATTCAGATAATATTCCAATGGCTTGAGTAATCTAACCAGGGCAATACCACACTCATGTTTTATCTGTTCGCTCATATTGTTGAATGTTTTGAATAATTCAGATATATTTGTCTTTAAATCTGATTTCTAAAAAGAATTGCAAAAATAGGCATTTTCTGCCAGTTAGTAATACCTTTATGACAATGGTGAATTTGCATACTCATAAAATTTTATAAAATGAATGAAGTAAAAATACGATATGCTACAAATGATGACATCAATTTTATAGTTGATAGTCAGATCAATATGGCAATGGAAACCGAAAAATTAGTGCTTAATAAAGAAGTGGTACAAAAAGGCGTGAAGGCAGTATTTAATGATTCATTAAAAGGCTTTTATATCATAGGTGAGGTCAACAACACACCATGCTCTTGCTTAATGATCACTCCTGAATGGAGTGATTGGCGTAATAACTGGGTGTGGTGGATACAATCGGTTTTCGTTTTACCCGATATGCGACAATCAGGTATTTTTGGCATGATGTATGCTTTTATTAAATCAAATGTAATTGAAAACTCAGAGGTAGCAGGTATTAGATTATATGTTGACAATACCAATTTAAAAGCGAGGAAGGTTTATGAAAATGTGGGTATGTCTGATGAGCATTATAGACTATTTGAATGGATGAAATAATTTAAAACCAACACAATCATAACATGAAATCAATCATTACTTTGTTAACCCTGGTGTTTATATCTCTTTCAGTTTACTCTCAGCAAAGTAACTGTCGTAATGCAATGCCCGAAGGAATATTCAGGCAGAGGTATAAAGCTATTATGAATCAAAAGACTGAGAACATGAAGCTCGATCTGGCGAATAATCTTGCTGTAAATAATTGCATGAATGTTGAACAGGTAAAGGCTATTGCCGATTTATTTGTTGATGACTTTGCCAGACTGGATTTTGCTCGTAACGCATATATCAATACAGTTGATAAAGATAACTTCTACTTCGTTTATGATGCCTTTGCTTACATATCAACTGTTTTTATGCTTCATGATTATATTAATGGTTTCGACAGAAGACCTTACGATCCGTTACCTCCAAGTCAGCCTGCTCTAAATCTTAATTTTGCAGCATTAGATTATCCTGATTATCGAAATTACAGAGGTCCTTCAAATTGCGCTATGCCTATTTCGGAAGATGATTTTATCAGACTAGCAAGGCAGTATGCTTTTGGTGATAATGAGCAGAATAAATATATCCTTTTCACGCAACTTGTTCAGAATAACTGCATGAGTGCAGCACAGGTAATTAAACTTGCTTCACTGCTCGAAAATGAAAACAACCGTTTATCACTATTTCGCTCTTCAATTCCAAGCGTATATGACTTAACAAATTTGTCATTTGGCTCACAACTCTTTGGTCATATTCCTAACCGTAATGCCTTCAGCGAAATGATAAGGAATTTAGGCAGTGCACCTCCACCACCAATGGTTTGCGAGGTTACACCTGCCCAATTCAGTGATATGATAAGCTCAATTAAGAAAGAGAGTTTCAACAGCACAAAGATGACATTAACCAAGAATATATTAAAGTCAAATCCTTGCTTTAATACACGACAGATAAAAGATATTCTTGCTGAGTTTTCTTTCGATTCAAACAAGCTGGAGATAGCAAAATTCGCTTGGGATTATACAGTCGATAAAGCCAACTATTACAGGGTTGCCGACGCCTTTTCATATAGCAGCTCGAAAGATGAGCTTATGAAATATATTGAGTCACGACAATAATCTGATATACATAATTGTTTAACATAGAGCAGTTAGTTTCAAACAAAGAATCTAACTGTTCTGTTTTATGTCCTCTTTTAACTCATTAAATGAAAACCAGCGCCTTCTTGATTTTTTTCAGCATTGTACTTGTAGTCTATTTATCCGTAAACTTTTATATCTATAACAGAGGTTTACAGGTATTAACCATTTCAGGTAGTGTTAGGACACTCATCAAATTCTCTTTTTGGGCCTTAGTATCATCTTACATACTCGGCCGCTTTTTAGAGCGGATTTACCTGTCGGTCTTTACAGATATACTGACCTGGATAGGATCTTTTTGGCTTGCTGCAATGTTATACTTCTTTTTGCTAGTCCTTGTTATAGATATAGTTAGACTTTTGAACTATATCGTCCCCTTTTTCCCTAATTACTTTAGTAGTGTAAGTTTTAAGAATATAGTTCTGATTGCTTCAATAGCCATAGTCTCTGTAACGGTTTTAGCCGGCTATATAAATGCAATAAGTCCCCGTGTAAAAAAGTTAACCATAAGTATCAACAAACAAGCAAATCAGCTGAAATCAGTCAAGGCTGTCCTTGTTACAGATGTTCACATGGGTACTATAATAGGTCCGCGAAGAATTAGCAAAATGGTTAACCTTATCGGTACAATTAAACCTGATGTGATTCTTTTCGCGGGTGATGTTGTTGATGAAGATCTTGAGCCGGTTATACGGCAAAATCTAGGTGAAATGCTAAAGAAGTTGAATGCACCCATGGGAATATATGCCATAACAGGTAATCATGAATATATTGGTGGTGTATCAAAGGCAGTAAAATATCTCGAAGCTCACAACATTAAGTTTATTCGTGATGATTCGGTAAAAATAGCCAACTCATTTTATCTTATCGGACGGGAAGATCGCTCAAAGAATAGCAGAGGCCAGAGAAAGGATATAGCTGCACTATTAAGAGGTGTTGATATGCAATTGCCTGTTATTATGATGGACCACCAGCCTTATGATTTAGATTCGGTACAACAAGCGGGCGTCGATTTACAGTTATCAGGACACACTCATCATGGACAACTATGGCCTTTAAACTATATTACTTCAGCAATTTATGAAGTTAGTCAGGGTTACAAGAAAAAAGGCGATTCACATTTTTATGTTTCAAATGGCTTTGGATCCTGGGGGCCACCTGTTCGTATAGGTAATATCCCTGAGATAGTTGAAATAAATATTAACTTTAAAGAATAACAGTACACTCAAACCACCTCTTTTAATTAATTATCAAGGATTTACAGCACATCAACAACTCCCCTGCTGTACAAACTTTTTATACATGCAATTGTTAGTTTCCTGTATTACTATCACTTAATTCTGCAAGTATGAAAAGACAAGTACAAATTTTACTTTCGGTGCTACTTATGACTTTGACTATATCAGCCAATGCCACAATCATTGTTGTAACTCAGCAAGGCAATAGCTTTTCACCATCAACATTTAATGCTTCGGTTGGTGATACTGTTAGATGGGTATGGACAAGTGGTAGTCATACAACAACTTCAACTCAAGTACCAGGCGGCGCCTCATCATGGGATAGTGAACTTAGTTCAACTGTTCAGCAATTCGACTATGTAATAACAGTGGCTGGAACATACAATTATGTTTGTGTTCCACATCAAAGTTTAGGTATGGTTGGATCATTTACTGCAACAGGATCGCTAGGTTTAAACAATAAGACAGCTAAAAATAATACAGTTCAGATATACCCCAACCCTGCAAAAGAAACCGCAGAATTAAGATTAACATCAGATAAATCATCAAGAGGTACACTAACTATTTATGATCTGCTGGGTAATCAGGTATCAAACAGTGCAGTGGTTGTTAAGAACGGTCAGAATAATATTGCTATTCCAATTGATAAGTTGCTTCCCGGTGTTTACTTCGTTGAATTGAAATATAATGACCATGCTATAGTAGTACGCCGGTTAGTAAGATCAAAGTAAAAATTATTTATACAATTTTCTAAAAATAACTATGGATAGCAATAACCAGGAAACATATCAAATGCCCCGTATTGGTGATATAGCGCCTGATTTTGAAGCAATAACAACTCAGGGAGCAATTAAATTTTCAGAATTTGCAAAAGGCAGTTGGGTGATTCTTTTCTCTCATCCTGCCGATTTTACACCTGTTTGTACTACTGAAATGTCAGAGTTTGCCGTAAGGGAAGACGAATTTACTGAAATGAATACTAAACTGCTGGGTTTAAGTATTGATAGCATATACTCCCATCTTGCCTGGATACAGAATGTTAATAAGAACCTCGGAATTTTAATGAAGTTCCCTATCATAGCTGATATAAGCATGAAGGTAGCTAAGTTATATGGCATGGTTCAACCGGGTGAGAGTGAAACTTCAGCAGTAAGAGGAGTTTTCTTCATTGACCCTAAAAGAAAAATTAAACTTATAATGTACTACCCTCATAATGTGGGAAGAAACATGGAAGAGATTATCAGAGTTCTTAAAGCCATGCAAATCTCCGAAAAACATAGCGTTGTTACTCCTCTTAACTGGAAACCCGGTGATAAGGTTATTCTGCCTGCGCCAAGAACCATTGATGATATGAATGAGCGCGTGAAGAGTGATTACGAAATGGTAGATTTTTATCTGGCTAAACGAGATGTTTAGTCAATAGTGTGTTGCATGGAAGGGCTGCTTTGTGGTGAAGCAGCCTTTTTTTAATTGTTACCTCATATTAGTGTTATTCATAGACTTGACCTCTACGCTTACAGATTATTCACTATTTTAATAACTTTGCCATGAAAATAACTATTATGGCAAAAGAGCGACGTTTCCCACATACTTACGTAATCGTTTTCTACCTTATTATATTATCAGCAGTATTAACCTGGTTTGTACCGGGCGGAAAATTTGAAAGGCATACTGTTGATGTTAATGGCTCCCAAAGGGAGGTAATTACCGAAAACTCATTCAGTTATATTGATAATGTGCCTCAAACATGGCAAATATTCTCTGCTTTCTTTGATGGATTTGTTGATCGGGCAGATATAATAGTTTTTATTCTTATGATAGGTGGTGCATTCTGGATAATGAATGAAAGTAAGGCTATTGATGTAGGGATCATGTCTTTCCTTAAAAGAGCCCGACGACTCGAAAGATTCAAAACTATTAAAAAGCTGGGCGTTGATAATATCATTGTTACCCTTATTATTCTTATGTTCAGCATCTTTGGCGCAACATTCGGCATGAGCGAGGAAACTATTGCTTTTGTTATAATCTTTGTTCCGCTGTCAATTAAAATGGGTTATGATTCTATAACCGGCCTGTATATGTGCTTTGTAGCTGCTGCTCTCGGTTTTGCAGGCGCACTTCTTAATCCTTTTACTATTGGAATTGCTCAGGGATTATCTCATCTTCCACTCTTCTCAGGTCTTGAATACAGACTTTTTTGCTGGTTTGTGATAAACACTTTCGGTATTATCTATATCTTATGGTATATGTCGAAAATAAAAAAGGACCCAACAAAATCACCGGTTTATCAGGAGGATGAATATTGGAGGAGTCAGGATAAAGTTGAAGCAGAGAGTTCCTTAACGTTGTCGACTCCTTTATCTGCATGGATAGTATTCAGTTTTATCACTCTTGCATTAGCCTATGTGTCGTATGTATATTCATATACTGTCTTGACTATTGGGAATGCAAGCATAACATGGCCGGTATTTCCGGTTATCACAGCATTTTTTATCATAGCAAGTATTGTCTCACTCCGTCGGTCAGTGCATTTCTTTATTCTTACCTTGTTAATGATCACAATACTTATGCTAATTATAGGTGTACTAGGCTATGGATGGTACGTTATGGAGATTGCCACCCTGTTTTTAGCTCTCGGACTCTTCTCGGGTATTGCAATGAATTATAATGCAAATAAGATTACGAAGTTATTTCTTGAAGGAGTAAAGGATATTATGAGTGCTGCGCTCGTTGTTGGACTCGCCGGGGGTATTATAATCATCCTGACCAACGGTATGATAATTGATACACTTTTACATAAGCTCTCAAGTGCAATGTCAGAAATGGGAAAAATCTCAACTGTTGGTACTATGTATGTCATACAAACTGCTATCAATATATTCATACCATCTGGCTCGGCTAAAGCAGCTCTTACAATTCCAATAATGTCGCAGTTCTCTGATCTTGTTGGTTTATCTCGTCAGGCAACTGTAATGGCTTTCCAATTCGGCGATGGATTTACAAATATGATTACTCCTACCTCAGGTGTTCTAATTGGGGCTTTGGGAGTTGCTAAAATACCTTATAACAAGTGGCTTAAATTTGTTACCCCCTTTATTATTATACTCATAATTCTGGGGTTCCTATTATTGATTCCTACAGTTACAATGGAACTTAACGGATTCTAAAGCAGTATATGCTTTTCATGAAGAAAGCTGCTTATAGCAGCCTTCTTCATTATTTTACACAATCTATTATCGTTGCAAATTAACTCAGCTCACCAATTATTGCAGTATCAATACTGCTTAATTCGAGCAAAAGAGATCCTCTAAAATCTACCAATGCATCTTTATGGCTAATATATCTTACCTACAGGATATACCCTGTAGTTTATATCAGCATAAGAAGATCTGTTATAAAACCAGTTAAGCATTTCCCACTGATCTTTATAGGCAGGATTATTCTTCACATTCTCTTCAAACTCCTTTTTAAGTTGTGGATCTTTGGCAAGCATCTCTCTTGCAAGGGGCTCCATCACATAAGTTTCGCCATACTCTTTCTGCTCAAAAATTGAATTAAAGAAACCCCATTCTACCAATGAACCACTAGCTGTTGGTTCAAGCATGAAAGCTATAACTCGGGCTGTTCTTTGATCAGTTGGTACAATAACAGAGCCTTTTGGAAATAGTCTCTTTTCTTTCTGCTCAACTGTTTTAACTGTAACCATGTGTCGTCCTTCATTTGGTGTTTTTCTGAATTCAAAATCTGTGAAATGCGCAATAGTTACATTCATCAAACTGTCTTTATCAAGAATTTGAGTTTTAACACCATGTAGTTGCAGCCTTTCAATAACTTCACTCCATTCAACAGGTACAACATAGTATGCAGGTATCTTAACAGTTTTGTCTACAGTGTTCTTATTAAAGAACGGCACTTTAAATGTGATGGGTTTTGTAGGGTCATACACAAACCAGTCGCCTCCGGTGAGTTCACTTTTTTTGATTGTATACTCAAATCCTTTAAACTCTACCATTGTGCTATCCTTTGCATTGTTTGTATAGGCAACAGGCATTGGTTCCTTTCTGAAATTGGGCGATGCTGTTGACTTATCAGCCATGGAAATAAGAGTTTTTAATGTTTCACTCTGATGGTTGATTACCAGTAAAGTGCTGACTATCATCTGGTATGTGGAGCTAACTCTTGTTTTATAGTCTTTAAGCATGTGTGTTTCAATCAGGACTGAGGGGCGGTTTTGTGATGAAGCATAACCTGTTGATACCAATGGAGGGGCCGGACCTTTTCTTAATCCACTTCTTGGATCATGCCATTTACGGAATTGAACATATGGAAACACCTTAAAACCAGCTTCGGTCATACTCTTCTGAATGCGTGGCTCATAAATATCATTCAACCAGCGTGTAATGCCTGAATCGAGGTAACCATATTTCTCAATATCATAAGTAAGTTCATACTGGTAGTCGGCACCATTAGTAGTATGTATATCCATGAAGAAATCAGGTAACCACTCATTATACATTTTAAGCCAGTGTTTCATCTCAGGAGCATCAGCTTTCAGAAAATCGCGGTTTAAATTAAGATTAATAGCATTTGTTCTCCAACCCATTTCATCAGGTCCATTCTGATTAATTCGATTGTAAGGTCCAAAACGTTCATGCCCATCAACATTAAAAATAGGAAGGACTATCAAGCTTACTTTGTCGAGTAAATTCCTATGCTTTTTGTCGATCAGAATATCACGCAGCAGAAGCATTGAAGCGTCTTTACCTTCCGGTTCGCCCGGATGTATACATGATTGTATGAGAACAACTAATCTACCTTTGTTTCTTATTGACTGAACATCATACAAACCATCCTTATCCACTATCATCATTTCGATCTCACGACCCTGCGGACTTGTACCTATGCTTCTCATGCTTGCCATTGTAGAAGCTTTATCAAGACGGCTAAAGTATTCTATTGTTTCATCATATCGTGGTGTTTTCCTGAAATTTGATTTCTCGTAGTAGGTTTGCCAATCCTGGGCAGTTATTGTAGTAGTAATCAGTAAAGCAATCAGTAAGGTGAACAGTTTATTCATGTTATTCTTTGTAAATAAATTAAACAGATACAGTTAGATTAGTTAAAGTGCAAAAATATTCTAAAAACAGAGAACCGTAACACATTAAATGAAATATGTTTATGCATATAATCAGCTGTGAAAGTTTGGTCAGTATCTTTCAGATATTCAAACTCTCTCCTTCAGTTTTAGCAATTACTACAGCAGCACAAGTATCACCATAAACATTTACAGTCGTTCTGAACATATCAAGTATCCTGTCAACAGCAAGAATTAACCCAATACCCTCCAATGGCAGACCTACCGCGCTGAGAACTATTGTCATCATAACCAAACCTGCCATAGGAATACCTGCTGAACCAATAGCTGCTAGCAATGCAGTCATTACAACTGTAACCTGTTGTGCAAAGCTCAAATCTATTCCATAAGCCTGGGCTATGAACATTACTGCTACACATTCGTATAAGGCAGTACCATTCATATTTATAGTTGCACCTAATGGCAATGTAAAACTTGCTATTTTATTGGATACACCGTTTTTTTCTTCCACTGCATTCATACTTAATGGAAGTGTGGCACTTGATGATGATGTAGAAAAGGCAGTTAACAAAGGCACCGACATATTCCTGAAGTGCTTAAAAGGATTAACCTTGCCAATTGTAAAAAGTATGCCGTGAAGAACAACAAATATCTGAATCGTGAGACCTGCAATAACACAAAGCATATACTGTCCCATGCCAGTAATTAGCTTATAAAGAGATGAACCATCGGCCGAATACTTTGCAATAACAGTAGCCATAATAGCAAAAACTCCATAAGGAGTAAGCTTAATTATTGCCATGGTTATCTTCATAATAATTTCCATTACAGAACTGAAGAATGTAAGCACAGGCTTACGATACTTTTCATCGACCATGTTAGTGAAAAAGCCAAACACTATTGAGAATAGTATGATAGGAAGCATCTCACCTTGAGCCAGACTCTTAAAGATGTTCTCGGGTACACTATTAAGCAACAGTTTGCCTATCGACTGGTCGGCCGAAGGCAGACTCTCAACCTTTTGAGCAAAAGAAAAGTCAATACCAATGCCCGGCCTTACAATATTCACTATAAAAAGCCCAACCAAAATAGCAATTAAACTTGTAGTAACATAAAATCCGATTGTTTTCATTCCGATCCTGCCTATACCCGATGAGTTACCAATACCGGCAACTCCTGTTATGATGGAACTTACAATAAGCGGAATAATAATCATCTTCAGCAATCTGAGAAACAGATCACCGATCCAGCTTATATAAGTTACATAATCAGTTGCAAGTATACCGGCTAATACACCCATAGAGAGTGCAATAAGTATTTGCCAGTGCATTTCAATCTTTTTCATAAATGGTATAATAGGTTGATGTCAACAATACTCTGCATCATTTACAAAAATAGTCTATTCCATTACCGTTTCAATTTTAATCACATGATATTATTCTTAATTGTATTTTTGGAACGGTTAAACCAAATAACAAAATAAGATGCGACTGACTCTCTTAATCTTTATCCTAACCCTTTCATGCTTTGTATCAATAAAGGCCCAACATTCCAATGTAGTGATTACTTCAATGAGCAATCCTAATGAGCCTTCAATTATGATTGATCCAAGAAATCCAACAAGGGTAATGGCTGCTAATAATATTAATGACTATCACCTATCCAATGATGGTGGAATAACATGGGTGAGAAAGACATTACAATCTGATCTTGGTGTTTGGGGTGATCCTTGTATCATAGTTGATACGCTTGGAAATTTTTATTTCTTCCATTTAAGTAATCCTCCTACAGGAAACTGGATCGACAGGATTGTATGTCAGAGAACTGATGATTTCGGACAAACATGGACTCCCGGAAGCGGTATAGGCCTTGTACCGGGCAAAGCACAAGATAAAGAGTGGGCTGTTGTTAATCCCTACAATAACGAGATCTATGTTACTTGGACACAATTTGATGATTATGGAAGCACAAGTCCTATGGATAGTTCAATTATTAGGTTTTCAAAATCAAGTGACCTCGGCGATACCTGGAGTGAGCCTGTTAGATTAAGCAAGGTTGCGGGCGACTGCATTGATGATGATAATACTGTTGAAGGTGCTGTACCAACAGTTGGTCCTGAAGGACAGATATATGTTTCATGGTCAGGGCCTGCTGGGATTGTATTCGACCGATCTCTTGATGGTGGAGTAACCTGGCTAGAAAATGACATCTTTGTTACAGATCATATAGGAGGATGGGCTCAGAACATACCCGGTATTTTGAGATGTAATGGTATGCCTGTAACTGATTGTGATAGAACAAATGGGCCACATCGTGGAACTATCTATATCAACTACACTGATCAAAAGAATGGGGAAAATGATACAGATGTGTGGTTAGTGAAATCAACTGATGGAGGCAATACATGGAGTGAACCCAAAAGAGTGAATGATGACCCTCCCGGAAAACATCAGTTCTTTACATGGATGACTATTGATCAGGTTACAGGTAAATTATGGTTTATATTTTATGACAGAAGAAACCATACCGGCAATGCAACAGATGTTTATATGGCCGTATCGGAAGATGGCGGTGAAACTTTTATAAATTTCAAAGTTAGTGAAGAACCCTTTACTCCTATTCCAAATATCTTCTTCGGCGACTATAATAACATAAGTGCTGTAAATGACGTAGTGAGGCCAATATGGACAAGATTACATAACGCTCAACTCACAATTTTAACTGCTATCGTTGACCCATTGATAATAAAGACCCCCGATATAAACGCTTTCCCACATGCTGAAGTGCTATCAACACCAAACCCTTTCAATCAGTCGACAGCCTATTCATTTAAACTGCGCAAAAGCTCGAACGTATCTCTTGAAATTAAAGATGTAACAGGACGTTCAATTGTCACACTTTACAAAAACCAACAGCTTCCGGCAGGCAAATATGTGAAAGTTGTGGAGGCCGAAGATTATAAGATGAAAGCAGGCATTTACTTTATAATTCTAAGAGTAGATAATAAGTTAACAACCAGCAAAGTAATATATACTCCTTAAATAAGATCTGATACTTTCCATTACAAATCTTTTTTGTAATTTCGCTGCCTATTTACTGATATAATTATCCAGCCTGATGGAGGAGCAGCATATCTTATCTAAAATTAGAGAATTAGCCAAGACACACGAACTTAGTGAACTTAATCTCGAAATTATCAGCAAGAAACTCGATATTGATATTTCAAAATTGAAGCTGATAGCACCAACTGAAGATGTGCTTGTTGAAAAACTCTTACAACTTGAGAGGGATTCATTTAACTCTATCTTTGATGAGTATAACTTCGATGGACAAAACGCTATTGATATCCTTTTAACTGTTAGCAGCGAAATTAATAAACGCTTTAACAATTTATCTCCGTCATATACTCATAATGTGAAGTTGCTTTATCCTGAAATTTACCAAAGGCATATTGAATCAAGAATCGACTTTATCTTTGATAAGATAAAGGTCAATATACAAAAAGGCATTGCCCAGGGAGTTTACAGAAATGACCTAAGTATTGAATTATTGTCACGTTTGTATATCAGTCGGTTAATTGATCTGCATAATCCAATCTTTTTTCCTCCCGAAGTTTTCTCATTTAGATTACTCTTCGAAGTAATGTTCGAAAACTTTATAAGAGGAATTGCAACTCCTGAAGGTTTACAGTATTTCTGCAAGCGTAATAATGAGGTGAATTGCAAGGCTGAGGTAATAAGTAGATAATACTATAACTTTATACCTCAACCCCATTAATCACTATTCATATTTTATTGACTTCACAGGATTTGAAGTCGCTGCTGTTATTGTATGGTAGCTTATTGAAATCAGGCAAACAATTATTGCAGTTACAACCGAAAGTAGGAATGTCCACCATGTTAATGAAATATGGTACGCATAATTATCAAGCCAATTGGAAATGAAATAATACGAAACAGGAAGTGCAATAGCTGATGCTATTAGTACGAGTATGATCGACTCCCTGTAAAGCAAGCCAACAATACCATTAACCGATGCCCCTAATACCTTTCTAACGCCTATCTCTTTTGTTCTTTGGGCTGTAATAAACGACGATAGTCCAATTAATCCCATCAATGCAATAAATATTGAAATAACTGCAAATGTTGCAAATACCTTACCGAGCTGAGCTTCTGATGAGTATTTATTATCAAAACTCTCATCAAGAAAATAATAGTCGAATGGCCTGTTGTTGCCGAAACTCTCCCATTTCGATTTAATAAAATCAATAGTACTCTCATTATATCCCGGTTGAAGTCGCACCGATACAATGTTAAGTGGAAACTGAGGGATAAAGAGCATTATAGGTTCAACTTTGTTATGTAGCGATAGGAAATGAAAATCTTTAACAACCCCAATTACCTTTAGGTTCCTGCCGCCTTTACCATCAAGACCAAATCCGCGGTTTATTTTCTTACCCAAAGCTTCATCACCCCATCCGAGGGCTCTGGCAGCAGCCTCATTAACAATAACTGCTGTCGTATCATCAGTTTTATTGGCTTTATCAAAGCTTCGGCCTGCAACAAACTCCATTCCCATTACTTCAGGAAACTCGTGATTGCAAGCGATATTGTTTAGAGCAACCTCTTCCATCCTACCCTCTTTTTCAACCTTCATAAGCTGGATTGAGATGCCACTACCCGGAACTGATCGTGACAAAGCCGTTCCAGTGATTTTAGGATTCTCCCTAAGCTCCTCTCTAAATCTATCTATCTTTCTTATAAATGCAGTATCCTGAATCTCCATCACCATAAGGTTTTCTTTATTGAACCCAAGTTCAGCACTCCTAAGAAAATTAAGCTGATTATAGATAAAAATAGTACCGGTTATCATGATAACCGTTATAATGAGCTGAAAAGTCACCAGTCCTTTTCTTAGCCAACCGCTCTGTTTTCCGATGCTGATCTTCCCTTTTAAGACATTTGATGGTTGGAATGACGACAGATAAAAGGCAGGATATAAACCGGAGATAATGCCCATAACAATCGCAATACTGAACAGTATCAGGAAGACAATCGGATTTTTAAAGATCGAAAGTTCAAGTGATTTATCGGCCATCTCATTAAAGAGAGGCATGAAGAATGTTATTAACCCGAATGAAATTATCAAAGCAATCAATGCCAGCACAATACTCTCGGTAATAAACTGCCATGCAAGCATTACACGGTCGGCACCCGATACTTTTCTTAAGCCAATTTCCCTTGCCCTCTTTGTAGCGCGGGCTGTAGCAAGATTCATATAATTGATAGCTGCAAGAATGAGGATCATCAAACCTACTAAACCCATGATATAAAGATACTTCTTGTTACCAGCGGGGAAATCGGCAGTCAGTACATCATTATGATGAATATGATCGAGCCTTGTAGCCATAGCTGCAAACGAAGCATTTAACTGATCACCAACAACCTTCATATACTTATCATAGACAAGAGCTTTGGAGTCTTCAAGCACTTTGCCAATATCACCTTTCACTTTTATGAAGGTATATACCTGAACATTCCAAAAATTTCCCGGATCCATGCTATTAAATCTCTCATTTCCCGCTAATGTAGCCATCGATTCCATCGACATCAAAACATCAAAAGGCATGTGAGTATTTTTTGGCAAGTCTTTAAAAACTCCTGTTATTTTATACCCTCTGCCATCACCGTCGGTAAGAACTTTGCCATAAGCCTGAGTATCGCCAAAATACTTTTTGGCTGTCGACTCAGATATGACAGCAGTGAACGGATGTTTTAATGCATCTGACCTGTTCCCGTCAATGAATGAAAGAGTAAACATATCAGGAGCAGTTGAGTCAGCAAAGAATGACTGCTTTTCGTAAAACTCTTTCTCATTATACTTGAACACTATATGTTCATCCTGTATAAAACGGGCAAATGATTCAACTTCGGGAATTTCATTTTTAAATGCAGCGCCCAATGGTATTGCAGTTACCGCGAATTTATCATGCTTATTGTGTATAGTAAAATCACTCTCAAGCCGGTAAATAGATTCGTAATTCTCGAAGTGCTTATCGTACGACGATTCTTCATTAACATATAGCAGAATAAATGCGCTGGCCGAAATACCTAATGAAAGCCCTAGTATGTTTATTAAAGTGTAAAACTTGCTTTTTCTGAAGCTTCTGAAGGCTGTAAGAATATAGTTTTTGAGCATAATCAAGTCTTTTATGATCTGTAATACAATGCTTAGACGAACAAAAGGGAAAATGGTTACAATTAGAAACGCATGTTGTAATATATTGATTACATTAATGGCATACGTATTTATACGTATTTTGGTATGGAAAGTGAATCAATATCGTTAAACCTTATTATATTTGTTTCTCCCCCCGATGTATTAGGTTTGAATTACAAAGATCCATTTTTCATTTAGTCAGAATTACTAATCTGATCGTCTACCCCCCGACGTATGCTTTGATTAATCGGCTGAAATTATTGTGTTATAAATATTTATAAACCACTTAACTCACATAAAAATGAAAAGAGCAAGTATTATTTATTTAGCAATGATGATGGTTTTATTAGCCACCGTTGCATTCGTTTCTTCATGTACAAAGGAAGGAGCCACACCTGATGATAACCAGAAAACTAATAAAACTGGTTGTTTACCTGAAAGCTTTGAACTTATAGCAGGTCAAAACACGTTGATTGGTTCTGTATCTGTTACAAGTGATGCTACTAATCTTTATGTAACGTACACAGCAAATTCTGGCACTTTTGGGGAATTACATTTATGGGTTGGAAAATCTTGGGCTACACTCCCAACTACTTCAAATACTCAAGAAAACCTTAAACATGGTGAATTCCCATACATATACAATGCACTTGAAAAGTCAACCTATACTTTTGAAATTCCATTAGCTGAAATCGATGGTGATGGAGTTGACTGTGGTCAATTAGTATACATTGTTGCACATGCCGAATATGGAACTGAGACTGCATATGGTGGTGACCAATTAGGTGATGATGAAGGCAGATGGTGGAGATTCTTACAGTATCAAATTTGCTGTATACCGAATATTCCGAAATGCTACCAAAATGAAACAGCATGGTCAGCAGGAACTAGATATGTTCAAAAAGGGAATTGGGCTACTTATACCTGTATAGATCCACTACCTACTACTGCCATAAAATTGTATGCCGGTCAACATAATGAAGCCGGAACAGTGTCATTTGTTAAGAATGGACAAGAGGTGACTATGACTATCACACTGAATACTACATATAGGTTTAATCAAGAAAGTTTAGAAAATGTTAAAATTCAAGGATATAGTTCTACTCCTCCTGCTTCTAACCCAGCTCCTGGTCAATTCACAACTCATAAAGGTTACTATACAGATAATACAGTCACCATAACTGTTCCTTATTTCAAGTATTATGGAATACACTTGGATGTGCAAAAAGAGGTTGCTTGCCCTGAATTATAAGTTATAACTTGTAATAGATAGTGTTGAGTATTAAACCGCCCTTCCCGGGCGGTTTTTTTATTCAAAACAATATGAGATTGATTCGATCACCAATCGCACTGTATACACTAATCATTCGCACAGTATTCGCTTAAATAACTAAATAAGCGAATGAAATGCGAACGATAAGCGAACGGTGAGCGAACGGTGGTAAAATGTAGTACAAATAAATAATCAATTTTTTATCTATCAGCGATTACACAAATTGCTTCATTTTTTAAACATGTGAGTGATTTATTTCGGTTATTTGTTGTTATAAGCATGTCTGATTTAACTTAATTGCCAGACGAATTATGATGAAGTACTGCAATTTTGTCAGTTATTTTATAAAAGCATGATTTTTGATATAACCTGTTAAGCCGTAATATTTGAGGTGGAGAGCTTACCTTGTTTTTAATATTCTGGCAGGTTTTTGAATTTTATACATCAAATAATTGATAATGACACTTTTTGAAATAGAGCAATGGTATAATAAGGTTGTTGAGTTGCTACGTCAACATAGAGTTTTTGAGGCGATTGAGTTTATTGCCAAGCGCTCGAATGAGAGGTTTCAGCCTGCTATTGATGAACTTAAATATACTTACAACAATATACTTGCTTATACCGGCAAAGGCATAAACGATCCAATGGGGCCTAAGATTTATGCTAAACTTATCTCTTCGGTTTATGAACTTACTGATTCAATGAAGCTATTTATGCTATCGGGTTCAGGTGGGGTACTTGCCGCTATGAAGAGCGATATGGAGCGCCAGAGTATTCGAGAACATGAAGATTTGTCAGAAAATCTTATGGGGCTCTCTTTTGATAATGAGCTTCAGGATATTCTAAGAAGTGTATCTCTTTTCGATGATGAGTCGGAAAGTGAAACAGCAAGAAATCACCGGCAGGCAATTTCAAGAGCCTTTCTTAATCTGTGGTTGATGGATAAGTTCTCAGAAAATGATGAGCAGGTTGTAGTGCGTATCTTTAACAGCTCCTCTATACCCTGGTTTGAAAAATCAATGATGGTTAGTGCAATTACACTTGGTATCATTAGAGTCTTCGATTTGAGGAGGATAAAGATACTGATTGACCTTTATTCGCATCCCGATGCCCAGATTTCACAAAGGGCTTTGTTTGGTATCCTTGTGTCTATGATGATCTACGATAAGCGATTCCAGTATTATCCTGATTTAGATCACAAGTTGACTCAACTCAGTTTTTTACCAACTTTTAAGGATGACTTGCTAAATGTTTTTATTCAGTTTATACGTGCACGTGATACAGAGAAAGTTACAAAGCGCTTTCAGGATGAGATTCTGCCCGAAGTTATAAGATTTAATCAGGATCTTACTGAGAAGCTGGATCTCGATAAATTGATCAAATCGAGCGATCCGATCGATAAAAACCCCGACTGGGAAAAATATTTTGATAGTCAACCCGGACTAATGAGGAAACTTGAAGAGCTAACAAACATGCAGATGGAGGGTGTTGATGTCTTCCTGAGTGCCTTTGCTAATCTGAAATCGTTTCCTTTCTTTAAAGAACATTCAAATTGGTTCATGCCATTTTATCCTGAGAATTATGCTGTACAGGAGTCGCTTATCAGTGAAAGCGATACTTTTAGAGATGTCTTCCTTAAAGGTCTTAACATGTCGATGTATATGTGCAACTCCGATAAGTTCTCTTTTGCATTCAATATCAGGTTTATGCCCGATCAGCAGAAGGATCTCATGGTACAGATGTTTGAAGGTGAGAATGAGCAGCTTGCTGAACTTAAAAACGAGGAACTCTCTGATCCTTCTCTATTAAGCAAACGAATCACAATTCAATATATTCAGGATGTTTACCGTTTCTTCAAGATAAACCCATTGAGAAATGAGTTAACCGACATTTTTGTTAAACAAATTGATCTTCAGGACTTATCAGTAATAACACGAAATGTAACTGATGCCGATTTTTATCGCACTATTGCTTATTTTTATTTCGATAATAACCACTTTGAGGAGGCTTTAAAGCTGTTCGATTATCTTATCTCTATCGGCGGAAATTATGCTGAGTTGTATGAGAAGGCCGGTTATTGTTACCAAAAAACCGGAAGGTTTCATCAAGCTATAAACCTCTACAAGAGAGCTGATTTATTCGATACTAATCATAACTGGATACTTCGTAAACTTGCTCAGTGTTACCTGGCTTTAGATGATAGTAACTCAACACTCGGTTGCTATCTCGAGCTTAATAACCTTGAGCCTGATAATGAGAGCATAAATGCATCAATTGGAAGTTGCTATCTTAATATGGATCAACCTGAGAAAGCGCTCGATTATTTCTACAGGATAGAGTTCCTAAGACCTGATTCATTAGTAGCAATGCGGCCAATAGCCTGGTGTTTGTTCCTCTTAAGAAGAAATACTGAAGCCGACAGATACTACAATAATCTTATAGCATCTGATCCAAATACCTACGATTATCTCAATGCGGGTCATGTAGCATTCGCCTTGGGGCACAAAGAAAAGGCAATTCAGCTATATATGAATAGCATAAGAACGCGGCCTGAAGGCATAAAATCATTCATTAAAAGTTATAATAAGGATAGAAAGCATCTCTTATTGAATGATGTGGAACCGAGCGAAATAGCATTAATGCTTGATTACCTGCGATTTGGTAAAAGCGAAGGGTTAATGGCCTGATAGTTTGAAATTATGTTTTAGTTGACTACTTTTACGAGGTGTTATTTTGTATTCAACTAATTTAATTCCTTACATCAGATGAACGACCATACAGGAGTTTCCAACCGCAGCCAGAATAGTTTTAGAGTTGGTATGTCAGTTATCAGCTCTATTTTTTTTATATTCGGCTTTGCCACAACCTTCATAATTACATTAAGTGCGAAGGTTAAAGATATTTTTGAGCTAAGTGAATTTCAGGCTCAGTTGCTTAACTTCTCGTTCTTTATTACTTATGCCTTCATTTCTATCCCAATTGGTTTGTATATCAGAAAGATAGGGTACAAAAGTGCTCTGGTAATCGGTCTTTTCCTGATGTCGTTGGGAGCTTTTCTTTTCTTCCCATCGGCAGTTATGCCTTCATTTGCATTGTTTCTGATATCAACTTTTATACTAGCTGCAGGGGTAGTGTTTCTACAAACAGCAGCCAATCCTTATGTAACAGCATTAGGTCCTGAATCTTCGGCATCAAGTCGTCTTAACCTTACTCAGGGAATAAACTCCATTGCAACAATGCTTGCTCCGTGGGTTATTTCTGTATTTATTTTCAGCGGTGCCTCCGATATGTTCACCTCACTCGAAAAGGCTGAAACAGTAAGAATGCCTTTTGTGCTAATGGCATCAATAATATTATTGATAGCTATACTGATAATGGCAATTAAACTTCCTGAAATTAGCAATCAAACCTCTGAGCGTAAGAATGTATGGAAGTACCCGCATGTGTTGCTTGGTGCTTTGGCAATATTCTTTTATGTAGGTTCTGAAGTTGGAAACGGCGCTTTAATGATAAGCTATTTTGTTGAAACACTTAACTTCGAGGAGTCGCTTGCTTCCAAGTATGTTGCAATATATTGGGGTGGTGCCATGGTTGGGAGGTTCTTTGGATCATTTATGTTCTCGCAGATTGCTTTTGGTAAAAAGGCTATGCTTGCAGCACCGGTGTTGATATTAGCTTTCATATCGGGGTCATTTGTAACCGGTTGGGACTGGAATATCGGATTAATATTTGTTAGCATCTCGGTTGTAAACTTTATCATCATGCAGATTGGCACAGGTAAAGCAGCAAGAACACTTGCAGTTTTTGCTCTTGTGGCTGCAGCACTAGATCTGGCAACTACTTTTAACACCGGACAAATAGCACTTTGGACAGTTGTGTCTGTTGGTTTATTTAACTCCATAATGTTCCCTAATATCTTCACTCTTGCAATTAAAGATCTCGATCAGGCTGAACTTAGTACCGCATCGGGAATCATAAACACAATGATATTTGGAGGTGCAATATTGCCACCGGTTATGGGAATTGTTGCCGATAAATTTGGTTATACATGGGCATTTGTGGTTCCGGCAATAGGATATCTCTACATTTTCTATTACGCTATAAAAGGAAGTGCGATTAGAAGATAAATTAACAATTGTCTGATTGGTTGTTTTTTAAAGGATAATCGGCAGGTCGGCATAGACCTGATAAATGTTATTTGTTATCCTTTTTTTGAGGAATATCATCCTCATCTAAAACAGGAATGTGTGATGTAAATCGGTGCCCGTCGTTTAAAAAGAACCATGTAGCCACATCACCATGTCGGAATTTGGATTTGGCATCTTTTGATTTCCTGAGTAATGAACGTCGCGACATCATATATTTAATAGTGCGCTCATTCCGGTTAAAGCCAACATTAAATGCTGTTGAGTAGAATCTCACTTTATCTTCAGGATTTTTCCACTTGAGATGTGAGAACCTTTTATCCATTACCTTGATGTACAAAATAAGATACTGAACTTGCCAGTCGGGTGAGTCTAATCTCTTCGCCCTTTCGCTTCTGGCCTTCGCAGTGTTTGTCATCTTAAACTTGTAATCCCATAACTTGTACTTTATAACGTTACGTTCAACTAACTCAGCAAACGAAGGTTTGAGCTGAAAGCGTCCAACAGTATATTTAGAGTATTTGCGGCCCGATTGCACGTAAAGTGTTTTCATGGCGCTTGTTTCCATTATATCTTTAAGAGCAGAGTACTTTATGAGATTTGGGAAAATAACCGATAATGCAAGCTCAGGGGGGATATTTGCCTTAACCAAGGTGTCGTATATCCAGGTATTACGTGAAAGGTAATCGACAGCATCATAGTACTTGTCGCCAATTGATGCGGCAACATCCTGATCAACAACACCTTTTTGAGCAAAACTATTTGATACGGGTATCGTTACTATTATAGTACAAATAATAATGATAAGCAGAGATTGTGGAATGAATAGCCGGTTGCCAACAACTGCAAGTTCTCCATTTCTCAGGAGATATCGAATTTTTATGTTCAACAATTTAAATACCATATTCAACATAAAAATTCCGTTAAACACCTTGTGTGCTCAAATGCCTCATTTTATGACAGATAATCAATTTTAAACAACCCCATAATTTGGGCTGAAAGATAAGATATAATAAGAATAAAAACTATTTAGTTTTCTATCTTTGCAAAAAAAATAGTATAATGAATAAAGGTCCCATTTCACAGTTTATTGAACACCATTATAGGCATTTTAATGCCGCTGCATTAGTTGATGCTGCAAAAGGTTACGAAACACATATTACTGAAGGTGGTAAAATGATGATTACTCTTGCCGGAGCTATGAGTACAGCCGAACTTGGAATATCATTAGCCGAGATGATTCGTCAGGATAAAGTTCAGATAATCTCCTGTACAGGTGCCAACCTTGAAGAGGATATCATGAATCTTGTGGCCCATTCACATTATAAAAGAGTGCCTAACTATAGAGACCTTACTCCCGAACAGGAGTATGAACTTCTTGAAAAAGGGTTAAACCGTGTAACTGATACCTGTATTCCTGAGGAAGAGGCTTTCAGGAAAATTCAGCATCACATTGAGAAGATCTGGAAAGATGCCGAAGCCAAAGGTGAACGATATTTTCCACATGAATTCATGTATAAGCTGCTGTTGAGCAAGGTAATGGAAGCTGACTATGAGATTGATCCGAAGCACTCATGGATGTTAGCTGCTGCCGAAAAGAATCTTCCAATGGTAGTTCCAGGCTGGGAAGATAGCACAATGGGTAATATTTTTGCATCTTATTGTATTAAAAAGGAGCTAAAACCTTCAACCGTAAAATCAGGTATCGAGTATATGGTTTGGCTGGCCGATTGGTACAGGCATAATTCATCGGGCAAAGGAGTTGGATTCTTCCAGATTGGAGGTGGTATAGCCGGCGATTTTCCTATTTGCGTGGTACCAATGATGTATCAGGATCTTGAATGGCATGATGTGCCTTTCTGGTCATATTTCTGTCAGATCAGCGATTCAACAACATCTTATGGTAGTTATTCGGGAGCTGTTCCTAATGAAAAAATTACCTGGGGTAAGTTAGATATAAACACTCCGAAGTTTATAATTGAGAGTGATGCAACAATTGTTGCTCCTCTTATATTCTCATGGTTACTTGGTTGGTAATCATAGAAAACTGTTACCGCGATAACTGAAAAATTGATCGGTGATCATTGAAAAATTGATCAGTAATCACTAATAATTGAATTGGTAATCACTAGAAGGATATATACTCCAACATCTATTTAACTACTGAGTCAAACCTGAAGTTAAGTATCTGATAAACCAATTTTGCTGCTAGCAGATTGGGTGCTTTGTTGTACTTAATAGGGGTTAACCCGGTAACATCAAAACCTACAATATTAGATTTCTGATTTATTTTATTAAGAACTTCAATCACCTGACCCCATAATAAACCACCGGGTTCAGGTGATGCTGTTGCAGGCATAATCGATGGGTCAAAAACACCCAGATCAATGGTGATGTATACATTTTTTCCTATCTTGTTTAGTAGGTCATACATCCAGGTGTTGTTGCTTTTATCATTAATGTAGTCGGCATAGAATACTCTTTCGGGCTTAATGTCTGACCTTTCATCGCTACTCATGCTTCTTATGCCAATCTGGATAATAGGACCAAGTTCTGAAGCTCTAGCCATAATACATTTATGATTATTCTTACTACCCTCGTACTCTTGTCGTAGATCAGCATGAGCATCAAACTGCACTATTGTCAGTTCAGCGCCTTTATAAAATTCACTAACAGCTTTAAAGGCACCTAAACTTACAGAGTGATCGCCTCCCAGGATTACGGGAAACTTCTTTTTCTTAAGCAACTGTGTTACTTTGGCTTCAACACTCTTTTCCAATCGTTCGGCCGATCGTCTCTCCTTTATTGGATCAGTCGTGTGGATTCCTACTGTGTAAACCTCCTTATCGGTTGTGATATCGTATAATTCAATGTGAGCCGATGCTTCAATAATTGCATCGGGGCCTTTTTCTGTACCTCTGATCCATGAAGTTGAACTTTCGTAAGGTACCGGAATAATCACAACTTTCGAATTCTCGGGTTTTGAATACTGTTCGGGTAATGCTCCAAAGTTTTTGTGCTTCATAATATTATCCTTTAAAAACAAAGCTAAGTTACTTGTTTTAGAATAAGAAATCAACCCTAAAGTTATAATCTCTTAAATATTAACAAATTAAGAGTTATAAATGACTTTAGGGTTGATGGCACACTTACTTGTATCCAAGCTTTAGTAGCCCAAAATTCGTAACATCGATTTGTGCGATTGCTCTTTAGCAAATAGCTTGGTAGTATATTCTCCCTCTTCGTCGAGGTCGATAATTATATGCTTTGGTGCAGGTATAAGGCAGTGTTGTATGCCTCCATAACCACCAACTGATTCCTGGTATGCTCCTGTATGAAACAATCCAATATACAATGGTTCATCATTGTCGAGTTTCGGAAGGAATATTGCATTAGCATGTGCTTCTGCATTATAATAATCTTCACTATCACATGTAAGTCCACCAAGGAAAACACGTTCATATTCCGAATCCCATTTGTTTATACCAAGCAAAATAAACCGTTGGTTTAATGCCCATGTATCAGGTAATGTTGTCATGAAAGATGAGTCGATCATATTCCATAACTCACGATCATTTTGCTGTTTCTGGTCGATAATTGAGTATAATGTTGCACCGCTTTCACCAACTGTATAAGAACCAAACTCTGTAAAGATATCAGGTTCAGGAGTATTGTTTCTCTTGCAAATCATCTTTATCTGTGAGATGATCTCCTCAGCCATATACTCATAATCATAGTCGAATGACAGTGAGTTCTTAATCGGAAATCCTCCTCCAATATTTAATGAATCGAGTTCAGGACAAATACTTTTGAGCTGGCAATATAGATTCACGCATTTCGAAAGCTCATTCCAATAGTACGCCGAATCTTTTATACCTGTATTAATGAAGAAGTGAAGCATCTTTAGTTGAAACTTCGGGTTATTCTTAATCTTTTCTTCGTAGTAGGGTATAATGTCATTGTATCTAATTCCTAACCGTGATGTATAGAATTCAAACTTAGGTTCTTCTTCCGAAGCAATGCGCATACCTATTTTACATTTCCTCGTAATGTTCCTATCTAACTGATCCAGTTCAAATTTGTTATCGAGAATGGGAATAGTGTTCTCAAACCCTTCATTGATAAGAGAAGCAATATTCTCAATGTACTGTGGACGCTTGAACCCATTACAGATAATATAGCTGTCCTTACTGAGTATCCCTTGTTCATGAAGAGTTTCGAGTAGAAAGATATCGAATGCAGATGATGTTTCCAGATGCACATCATTCTTAAGCACCTCTTCCATAACGAATGAAAAATGAGAACTCTTAGTACAGTAGCAATAGTTGTAATCGCCTTGATAATCAGCCTTAGCCATAGCTACATTGAACATCTTTTTTGCCTTCTGTATCTGCTGGGTGATCTTAGGTAAATAGGTGATCTTTAATGGAGTACCATATTGCTTAATGATATCCATTAGTGGTATATTGTGAAAATATAACTCATTGTCTTCCACATGGAATTCATCCTGCGGAAAATCAAATGTCTGCTCTATTAGATCGAGATACTTGTTCTTCATTTTTAGTTTTAGTGGTCTACCGTATAATAATTTACAAATTTATGATTATATTCACCTGTATCAGAAACTATACCAAATTATTTTTTAAATAACGCGGATTAACCTTTTTTATTTAATGTAAGTAGATCGGATTGATTTTTGAAACATTAAGTCAAATACTCCGGAAGAGGTTAGTTTTATACCAACTTGTATACTGTTAAGACAAAATCCTTTTAAGAATGCAATTTTAACTCAAGCTTTGTTTCAATTTACTCTATGTTTTAAATCTGATACCACTTTTATAATCGAATGTCAAAATTTCGGCATTAAACAAATTTGTTCATAGTTATAGGTCAGAAGCACTAATTTATGAATCTTTAAAGTAAATCATTGGGGGATACTAATAAGAGCACGAGGGGTTTAATCGCCTGAATGGCAGATAAATATATAATACTAATAGCCATAAGGGCAATTACCTCTATTTGTATAGATCAGTGCTGAATTTTAATTGGTTCTAATTATTTCTGTACTGAGGTGAGATAATTCAAAAAAACTCTTTCCATAATATTTGAAAGTGGTAAATAAATATTGTTTCAATCTCCAAAGATGAGATCAATCTCAAGCATCCAAACCAATGTGCTTTAGTAAAATAGTTATTCGTATTTAAGAGCCTCAAGTGGATTTGACGTGGCAGTTTTGCTTGCTTTAAAAACAATTGTAAGAAAAGCAATTACAATAGCCATAAGTAATGAAAGTACAATATTGAAAATGCTTATCTCAACACGATATGGATAGTTCTCGAGAAATCGGTTTATAAATACTAGCGCAGCAGGTATTGAAATTACACCGGCAACAGCCACAAGTATCATGTACTCTCTAACAAGTCCGTATACTAATCGGTATACCGGACTGCCTAACACTTTCTTAATACCAATGATTTTGGTCTTCTGTTCAATTATCAGAGATGTTAGTCCGTATAATCCAAGGCATGAAAGGAACATGCTTATGAATGCGAAGTAAACAAACAGGGTCTTAGTGTTAAAGTCACTTTTATAGCCATCATACAGGAACTGTTCGGAGAATACCGATTGATATGGAGTAGCAGGGTATATTTCTTTCCATTTCTCTTCAATGAACTCCTCTATCTCACGTTTATTAGCCTGACCTGAATATTTAACTGTTACACCTGTAAATTTTTCTGGGTCATACATGTAAACAGCAGGCTCAATCAAACTTTTCAAACTATAATAATGGTAATCGCTGATAACACCAATAATTTCAGGCTTAACTGAAGAATCACTTACCGCAGATTCGCTAAAGCGCTTACCTCTAAAATCTTCCCATCCTAGTTGCCTTATTGCATTCTGATTTACAATAACAACTCCGGCACTATCCATTACTCTTGTAGGATCAAAATTTCTGCCATCGAGCAGTTTTATATCCATTGCCTTAAAAAACTCTTCATCAACATAGCCAAATCTAACCGTCAGTTTTGTATGCGCTGAATCATCTACATAAATTGCACCCTGCGAACCACTTACTCCATTCATAAAAGATGATCCTGAAACATAACGTATAGCGGGATTCTTGAGTAATTCACTCTTTAAAGTGTTGAGTTTCTTATAATCATTCCTACCGAAATATATAAAGAGTGAATTGGTGTAATTAATGCCAAGGTCTTTTTTCTGAATGTAACTCAACTGCTTATTGATCATAAGAATAGAAAATATTAGGCCTATACTTATGGCAAACTGAAACACCACGAGGATCTTGCTTAATAAACCTGAGCGACCATCTGATTGAAATACACCTTTTAATACCCTAATCGGTTGAAATTTACTCAAATAGAAGGCAGGATAGGATCCCGAAACAAGGCTTATTACTATAAGCAGAGTAAGTAAACCCACATTAAATAAAGGATCACTGAAATCGAGTTTATAAGATGTATCAAGCTGCTTGTTTACCTCGGGCAAAAGCAGTTCAAGTAATCCAACGGAAAAGAGTATTGCTATTAAAGTAATTACAAAAGATTCGCTTATAAACCTGTATACCAGGCTCATCCTATCGGCTCCAAGTACTTTTCTCATGCCAACCTCTTTTGCTTGTTTTACCGACTTTGCAAGAGAGATATTAATATAGTTAACGCAGGCAATAAGCAGTACAAGTATTGCAACTATCATAAAGATTAAGACTGTACGCTTGTCTCCGGCTGCGTATACCATCTGGAATTTAATGTGCTGCGAATCAAGATAAAGGTCGTTAAGCGGTTGCAGATACATCTCAAGGTTTTCATACCCGTCATTGTGAATAAGTATTTTCTCATCTATGAAGCGAGGTAGTTCTTTTTCTATTGCAGCAACTTCTTCCTTATCATCTATAAGTACATATGTAACCAGAGAATTAGAGCCCCAGTTCTTCATCCATTCAAAACCCTCTGTTCCCTCGATCGTTGACATAGATATTAAAGCTTCGAAGAAAAGATGAGAGTGTTTTGTGCGGTTCTCCATTATGCCCGTAACTCTGTAAGGCGAGTTGTCAAGAAGCAACATTGAGTTATAGGCAATGTCACTATTACCAAAGTACTTGTTTGCAAAATCTTCGGAGATAACGATACTCTTCGGATCGTTAAGCGCGGTTTTAGGGTTTCCTTTAATAAAATTGACTGAAAAGAGATCTAATATGCTGGCATCGGCATATATCATATTTTTTTCACGGAATATCTTATCTCCAAACTTAACTGACGAAATCTGATAAGCCGGCATCCATCTTACCGCATCTTTAACCTGCGGAAAAGTCTTTTTTAACTCCGCTGCCAATGGAGCCATAGTTATAGCAACATGCTGGTTGCCAACACCAGGTTCGTTTTGTATTTCAACTACTCTGTATATCTTATCCCTTTTCTCAATATTCTTATCGTACCCCTTTTCATGATTGATGTAAAGCATGATCATAAGAAAAGCGGCAATACCAACAGAAAGACCCATCAGGTTTATTATAAGATAGGTCTTCTGTCGTATAAGATTGCGAAAAGATGTAGTGATATAGCTGAATACTAACATTATACTTCTTTCATTGGTATTGGAGTTCTTGATGTTCTTATATTCTCGTTTACTATCTGACCGTCGAATAATCTTACAATCCTCTGACTAAATTCGGCATCATGTTGTGAGTGAGTTACCATTATTATAGTAGTTCCATTTTGGTTTAGCTGAGCCAACAGATTCATTACCTCTTCACCATGTGCAGAATCAAGATTTCCGGTAGGCTCATCGGCAAGGATCAAATGAGGGTTTGCAACAACAGCTCTTGCAACAGCAACACGCTGCTGTTGACCACCCGATAACTGTAGAGGGAAGTGTTTGCGACGGTGCATTATCTGCATCTGTTCGAGAGTAGCCTCAACTCTTTTCTTGCGCTCAGATGAACTCATACCCAAATATATAAGCGGCAATTCAACGTTCTCGTAAACATTAAGCTCATCAATTAGATTAAAGTTCTGAAACACAAAACCTATGTTTCTCTTACGCAGGTTTGCTCTCATCTTTTCTGTAAACTTTGAAACTTCCTGTCCGAGAAAGAAATAATCGCCTGATGATGGATTGTCAAGTAGTCCGAGAATATTCAGTAAAGTAGATTTTCCACAACCTGATGGACCCATTATAGCCACGAATTCACCTGTCTGTACCTGGAACGATACATTGTGAAGTGCGGTAGTCTCAACTTCATCGGTTCTGAATATTTTAGTCAGATTTACGGTTTTTAACATCGTTGTATTCATAAGGTTCTTTTTTGAGTTTTAGTTTATCTGAAAACAAGCTTTTCTTTATTTCCAAAAGGTTCGTATGACGATACAATAACTTTCTCTCCGGGGTTAAGCCCTTCGAGCACTTCGTAAGAATATATATTTTGGCGGCCAATTTTTATATTCCGCTTTTGGGCGAAATCTCCGCTCTTATCTATTACATATATCCAATTACCTCCGGTTGTTTGATAGAAACCTCCGCGCTTAACAGTAATAGCTTCTGTTTCGCCCGAGAATTTTATCCTCAGTTGAAGTGTCTGTCCACGTTTAATAGTTTCAGGTTCTTTTCCTGTAAAGATCATATCAACCTGAAACGAGCCATTTGTAACATTTGTAAATATCTTATGCACCTCTAGATTATATACCTGACCGCCCAGATCAAACTCTGCTTCCTGACTCAGGAAAATTCGCGAAATATAGCGTTCATCAACGTTGGCTCTTACTTTGAAACCTCCAGGTATATCTATTTGCCCAAGGTGTTCACCTGCATTCTTTGTCTCTCCAATCTCAACATTAAAAGACGATAACCGACCATCACCAGGCGATTTAATTGTCATGTTCTCCATATTGCGCTTGAGTAATGAGAGGTTGTTTTGCATTCGTTCCATCGATGAACTGATCTGCTGACTTTGTCTTACTCCTGAAATTGAATCAAGTCTCTTTAGCTGGAGCGATATCTTTAGTTGATTTAAAGCATGTTCATAATCGCGTTTTGCATCCTCGTATTCTTTTAGAGATATCAGCTTATCGCGATAAAACGACTCTTTCCTTTTAAAATCTGTATTAAGCTTATCAATCTCATAATAAAGTGAAGTAATCTCCTTTTGGCGGGTATATTTAAGCTGTTCGATACTTATTAAAGTATTTGCAAGATTATTTATCGCATCATACATCCTGGTTTCCTGATCCATGTAGCTTAGTTCCATGTTGGCATTACTAAGTTTAAGTATAGGATCACCTTTTTTAAGAATAGCTCCATCCTCAACATACACTTCATCAACAACGCCGCCCTGAACTGCATCAATATAAACGGTATTTCTTGGAAGTAGCACCCCATCAACAGGAATAAACTCCTGAAAACGGCCAACCTTCACCTCTGCAATTGTAAGCTGATCTTTCTGTATATAAAGTTTACTCCTCTTGTCTCTGAAAAAGAGCATCCAAATTACAAGCAAAGTAAGAACCGAAACAATTGTAATAGTAACTATTCGTCCGGTTGTCCAGGTCTTTTTTTCTATTGCACGATCCATTAACAGAAATTTAACATTTATTGTTTATAGCCAAATACTATGCCACATTCTCAAAATGCTTATTTAGCAAGCATTTCAGGAAAACTCAAATAAAAATACCTTTTAATTATGTTCAAGGTTGAAACACAGTTGTTCGGTTTCGTACATTTATTATGTATATTCGCATAAAGTTTTCAAGAACATCAATTAACACAAAGAACTTAAAAAATAGAATCTGATGAGCAAGATTGAAGCCAAAATTTTAATAATTGATGATGATCAGGATGTTCTGTTGGCAGCGAAGTTGTTTCTTAAGCAACACTTTACAGTAGTTCATACAGAAAAAAATCCCGAAAACATCCCATCCCTTCTTAAGGGCGAGAACTATGATGTAATACTACTCGACATGAACTTCTCGCGCGATGCAACTAGTGGAAAAGAGGGCTTTCACTGGCTTAACAAGATTATAGAGATAGATCCGCTTGCTGTCGTGATATTTATTACAGGCTATGGCGATATTGAACTCGCTGTTCAGGGCATAAAGGAAGGTGCCACTAATTTTATCCTGAAACCCTGGAACAACAAAAAATTACTTGCAACAATTACAGCCAATTTAAAGGTTAGACTATCTAATGAATTGATTCATGATTTAAAAAGTAAGCAAAAGGTATTAATTGCAGATCAGGATCAGGGATATACAAACCTCATTGGACAGTCGCCTCCAATGCAGAAAGTTATGGCAACAGTAGAGAAGGTTGCCAAAACAGAGGCTAATGTTCTTATACTTGGTGAAAATGGTACCGGAAAAGAACTAATTGCCAGAGCAATTCACAAAGCTTCGGCACGAAAAGATGAAGTTTTTATAAGCGTTGACCTTGGAGCAATAAGTGAAACTCTTTTCGAGAGCGAGCTGTTTGGATTTAAAAAAGGTGCTTTTACTGATGCAAAAGAAGACAGAGCAGGACGGTTTGAGGCAGCTAACAGAGGTACTATCTTCCTCGATGAGATTGGCAATCTTTCATTTGCACTACAGTCAAAACTTCTTAGTGTTATTCAAAACCGAAAGGTTGTAAGGTTGGGTACAAACCGCGAAATAGCTATTGATGTTCGCTTAATTTGTGCCACAAATATGCCACTATATCAAATGGTTAATGAAGGCAAATTTCGTCAGGACCTGCTTTATCGTATAAATACAGTAGAAGTTCACCTTCCGCCGTTACGCGAGCGACTCGATGATATTCAATTGCTCGTAGAGCATTTCCTTGAAATCTATTGCAAGAAATACAAAATGCCTCTTAAGAGGATAAATCCTACAACTATAAGGCGTCTCGAAAAACATACATGGCCAGGCAATATTCGCGAGCTTCAGCATTCTGTAGAAAGGGCAGTAATTATGAGCGAGAGTAATATCCTGCAGCCACAAGATTTCTTCCTTTCACAAATCGAGGATAAAGAAGAAGAGCAAGAAGCCAATGATATCATTAATCTCGAAGAGAGAGAGAAGCTCCTTATCCGTAAGGTTATCGATAAGCATGGCGGTAATATTAGCAAAGCAGCTAAAGAACTTGGGTTAACACGCGCTTCATTGTATAGAAGAATCGAAAAACATGGTCTTTAAAAAATTCAGGATATGGGTAAGTGTCAGGATTCTGCTTATAACACTTAATATCCTGATACTTCTTTTGCTGATTCAAACCAATCAGCATACTATCACTTCGTCAATAGCAATTGTTCTTGTTCTGGTTCAGATCTATAGTCTTATTTATTTCGTTGAGCGGACAAACCGTAAGCTAACCCATTTCCTCGAGAGCATCAGGCATTCCGATTTCAGCACATCTTTTAGTGACAGAGCATTAGGCGGTAGTTTCGAAGGACTAAACCGTGCATTCAACGAGGTAATTACTGAATTCCGTAAAAACAGAGCCGAGAAGGAGGAGCATTATAATTACTTGCTAACAGTAGTTCAGCATGTTAATATCGGAATCCTTGCCTTCAAAAAAGATGGCAAGGTTGATATCTTCAACAATGCAACCAAACGCCTGCTTAAAATTACCAACATACAATATATCCAGGAACTGAAAAATATTAAACAGGAACTGCCTGATATATTACTGCACATGAAAGCCGGCGATCGGCAGCTTGTAAAACTTGTAATTGATGATAATTTGATGCAACTATCGGTTTATTCAACCGAGTTCAGGATGCGTGGCGAAGAGTTTGTTCTTGTTTCACTGCAAAACATTAGTACTGAACTCGATGAGAAAGAGATCGAATCATGGCAAAATCTTATCAGAGTTCTTACTCACGAAATAATGAATTCCATAACACCCATCTCTTCTCTGGCAGCAACAGTTGAAGAGATGCTCTTTACAGAAGATGAGTCAACTGATAACATTGCTCTTAACCAACTCGATAATGATGATATCGAAAGTGTTAGAGAGGCAATTATGACAATCAGGAATAGGAGTCGCGGACTATTAACTTTCGTTGAGAGCTATCGCAACCTAACCCGTATTCCACGCCCTAACTTCAGATATTTCCCTGTAAAAGAGTTGTTTGAAAGAGCTCATATTCTTCTGAAGCCAAAGATGGATCAATATGGTATTGTTTGTACCCGAAAGATGTTCCCCGATGACCTGATGATTACTGCCGACCCAGATCTAATCGACCAGGTATTCATCAATATCCTGCTTAATGCAATTGATGCAGTTAAGAATGTTGAAAATCCGGAGATCGAAGTAGTTGCATCAATAAACTCGGGCGACAGAGTTACTATTGACTTTGCAGATAACGGACAAGGTATAAAGCCCGATATACTCGATAAGATTTTCATGCCTTTCTTCACTTCAAAGAAAGAAGGTTCAGGTATTGGATTAAGCTTATCGCGACAAATAATGCATCTGCATAAAGGATCTATAACTGTTAAATCCAAACCCGGCGAAGGAGCAGTATTCCGATTAAATTTCTAAAATAAAACAAAACTATAATAACCTGTCAATAATCCACCTGCTTTAAACGTTTAATAACCTGATAAACCAAATACGAGATGTTTAACTTTTCAAAGACCATAACCCTATACCTTTTTCTGATATTAGGCTTCAATATATCATCATGCAATACCAGAATTAATAATGAAACCAAGAATAGTCCGGTCATAACCAAAAAGCAGGTAAATGTTCCTCAGTTTAATGCCGACTCAGCATACGCTTATATCGAAAGACAACTTTCTTTCGGACCAAGGGTTCCAAATACTAAGGCACATGTAGAATGTGGTGATTGGATTGTGGCAACTCTAAAGCGTATGAATGCACAGGTTACTGAACAGAAAGCCCGCCTAAGGGCATTTGACGGTACAATTCTCAACGCCCGCAACATAATTGGAAGTTACAACCCCGAATCCTCATCAAGAATATTACTATGCGCTCACTGGGATTCACGACCATGGGCTGATCACGATAAAAACCCAGATAACCACCGAAAGGCGGTTCCTGCAGCAAATGATGGAGCAAGCGGAGTAGCTGTACTATTAGAGATTGCAAGACAAATGAGTATTTCGAATCCCGGTATTGGTATCGACATTGTTTTGTTTGATGCCGAAGATTATGGCGAACCTCAGGATGAGCAAGGCTCATATGAACACTCATGGGCTTTGGGATCACAACATTGGGCAGCAAACCCCCATGTTCAGGGTTACACAGCACGTTTTGGCATTCTGCTGGATATGGTTGGTGCCAAAGGCGCTGAATTCGGAAAAGAACACCATTCCCGATATTATGCCCCCGATATTGTAAGGAATGTTTGGCAAACCGCCGATCGTTTAGGATATGGTAACTTGTTTGTAAACCGCAATGTTGGCGGAATAACCGATGACCATGTATATGTGAATGAAATTATCCGCATACCTACAATTAACATCATTGACTATTACGATGGTCGCGATAAAGGCTTTTTCGAATACTGGCACACATTAGAAGATACCATAGATAAGATCAGCAAAGACTCATTAAAAGGTGTAGGCCAAACGGTGATTACTGTTATATACGAGGCAGCGTAGATATGCTTTAGTTGCATAATCGCTATGCACTTATCAGCAGGTGCATAGCAATCCTAAGTTTTGGCTCAAGATGAACTACACCGGTCTTTCTTAACGAAGCAATAAATTTATCAATAGTCAGAATGCGTATAGCCCTGATCAATTTATATAGTACCACTAAATATTATAATAAAAGGCTGCTTGATAAAGCAGCCTTTTATTATTAATACCTGTTAAAGTACCAAAATTGAAAGTTGAGTCCTCTAATTAATACCTAACAGTACTAATTCCCCTTTCCTCCTATCATTAGAAGATCCATCACATTTATCTCAGTCATATAGTGAGTTTTGCCCTCTTTATCTTCCCAGTTCCTGTATACTATTTTACCTTCAATAGCAATTTCCATTCCCTTATTGAGGTATTTCTCGCAAGTTTCACTCAAACCGCCCCAAACAACAATATTATGCCATTGTGTTGATTCAACCTTCGATCCATCTTTATTTATATACTGATCGCTTGTTGCAAGACTAAATCGAGCCATCTTTTTCTTACCATCTATCACCTTTACTTCAGGATCTTTACCTAACCTACCAATTAATGTAACTCTGTTTCTTAAACTTTTCATGACATTTACTTTTTAAAAATTTAACCTGTTTTTTGTTGTTGTTTTCATTTCATTGTTAAAACTTCCTGCATAAGCGTTGGCTGGCACTGCAGCCGAATATTAAATCGTAATACTACATTCTTATTTACACAGCCTGTTTACCGGAAATCATCAGCAGATCATTTACTGTTATTTCAGCATTTAACCTGTTATTTCCATCTTTATCAGTGAATGAATAATAAGCTAGTCGGCCCTCAATAGCAATCTCCTTTCCTTTTTGCAGGTACTTACTGCATATTTCAGCCAGTTTGCCCCACACAACTAATTGATGCCATTGAGTTTTCACTCCCCTCTTCCCGTTTTCACGTGTGCTCTCATTAGTAGCAAGCGACATTCTTGCCATTACATTACCATTTTCAAAGGTCTTAACTTCAGGATCAGAACCCAGTATTCCGATCAACTGCACGCGATTGTTTAATGCTTTCATCACTTTTCTTTTTCTGCCATTCAGGCTGTTAAACTTTCTCTTAATTTATATTCGCCAAACCACAACCGGTATGTCTGAATGATGAAGCAAAACTACAATGAGCTGAAAAAGATAGTCGTATAATAACCATTTACATCCGAATGTAGATGTTTGAAAACGTTTGCAAACGATTATGTAGTTAATTATGTGATAATTGCAACTTTTAGAAAAACAACCCATATCTACTAATTATTCATTCTACTGAAGGCGGTATGGTTCGATAGATATAAAATAGCAACATAAAAGTGCGAGAACTTTCATAACCGCAAGCTTGTTCATTAAGAAAACATACTGCTATGCCATACGATAAAATAGGAGATTTACCTGACCGGGTAAAAGACAACTTGCCCAAACACGCACAGGAAATATACCTGGCGGCTTTTAATAGCGCTTGGGAAGAATACAAGAGCCCCAAAGACCGGGCAGATGATTCTTCGCGTGAAGAAACATCACACAAAGTAGCATGGGCTGCTGTTAAAAAGAAGTATGAAAAAGGTGATGATGATAAGTGGCATCCTATAAAATAGGTAAGTTATTCTGAGCTATTGTTGTTAGTGACAATGCCAGAAAAAGAAGTGCAAAGATTGTTCTCATGTTTTTTGGGTTTTAACTGTGTCTAACTATAAAT
>OBJA01000321.1_pt1 | contig 43935 bp, 41 predicted proteins | sample 1519751 | NCBI WGS metagenome assembly OBJA01 (sample SAMEA3881238, study PRJEB22517) | soil metagenome | biome: lake sediment; feature: soda lake sediment; material: sediment, water from around vicinity | place: India | collected 2013-12-23 | depth 3 m
AACAGCAGCAAAGATCTTTAATGACTTAATTGATAAAGCCTTAACGATTGATAATTCAATTAAGTTTAGTGTTGTTGCCGGAGATATTATTGATCGTGGCGGCATTATGCCGCAATGGGATCTATTATTCAAACAATCAAATATTAGAAAGATGCCGTTTGCAACAGTACCTGGAAATCATGAATATTATGATGCCTCAGGTACAAAACAATATTTTCCTTCAGGATCTCCAGTATTTTTTGATAACTCTTTTTATAATGGTTTTTTCAATAATCCCAAAAATGGTGCTGTTGAGAATTCAAATTATTTCTTTAAATATAATAATGTCTTATTTATCAATCTTGATAGTGAAGCAGCAGCGCTTAGTTTAAGTAATATGAATGCCCAAAAACAATGGTTCCAAGAAGTGATGGAAACTAATCATGCTCAATATGTAGTTGTGCAAATGCATCGTCCTTTTTATGGATGTCAAACCGAATATGCGAAGATTGGTCCAGCCTTAAGAGCCCACTGGCAAGTGTTATTTGATAAGTATGGAGTTGACTTAGTACTTACAGGTCATGATCATATCTATGCTCGCACAACGAGAATTTATAACGGAATTGAATCAACTGACAGCACCTTAGGGACTGTTTATCTACAACTTGGTGCCGCTGGAAGTAAGTTCTACCCGATTGATGAAAATTCAATAAAAGCCAATGGTGATTACTTACATCTATTTGAAAAAACAATGACTTCTACTAGCTCTGTTTCCATTGTTAGAGCTGATAGCATTGGCTTACATGTCCAAACAATTAATACTGCAGGAACTATCGTTGACAGTATCACTATTCCTGCGAAAAGAGGTTCATCAGTAAGCTCAACATATTCACAAGAAGAGTTTTTCAATAATGTTAGCTTAACAGCAGATAAGTTTGACCGCACCAAAGCAACATTTAGTTGGGGAACAAAGGCTTATGGATATGTAAATTCTGTTCAATTAATCGATAGTGAAAACAATAAGATCGGCTATGATTATTTATATACTTCAACGCTTACTAATATGGAAGTAACCGGTTATGAAATAGATAAAATGTATGAATATACTTTAAGGGTTCATTTTAAAAATGGTGAAATCTTAACCCGCCCAATCACCCTTTCCACAAAACAAGAATACGGACGGATTGCTAATCTCTTTGTTGATGATTACGATAAAAATAATATCACATTCTTATGGAGTGCCCAACTTAAAAATGATCAGATTGCGAAATATAAAGTTTTTGTAAATGACGTTCTTTACGAAGAGTTACCGCCAAGTGAAACTTCCGTCGTCTTAAATGGTTTAAATCATTTTAAGGTAAATGAAATAAAACTTGAAGCAATTGATATTTTTGATGATGTTGTCTTTTCCGATATGGTTACTTTTGGTGTTGATGCTGATCCGGTTGAAATCAGTTATGAAGACGAGGAAATAGATGTGAAAGTTGGTTCCCAAACTAACCCTAATCTAATCGTCACACCACCACAAACCCTTAATTTAATTTTTTCATCAAGCAACACTGCAGTTGCGACTGTTGATAATTTGGGTCGCATTAATGCTGTTGGTGTTGGTGAAGCTGTAATTACGGTAAGTGTTTTATATCGTGATGATGTAACGGCATCAATAACAGTTAAAGTTACAGAAGATGATCCGAATGACCCAGGAGACCCAGGTGACCCAGGAGACCCAGGAGACCCAGGCGATGAACCAGCTCCGATCAAAAAAGGATGCTTTAAGTCAAATAATATCATCTTTACTTTCACCTTCCTTGGTTTTGCGATTTTGATCTTAAGAAGAAGAAAGAACTAAAAAAATTATAAGTATTAAGCCTTGGTTTCATTCAAGGTTTGATACTTTTTTTTCTTTACTTGCTTGTTTCGTATTGTAACTAAAGCGCTTTTAGTATATAATATAGAGAGTAAAAAAAATACACTTGTTGTATTTATTGGAGGTTTAAAATAATGGAATCCATAGTGATTGGCGTCATCGGTGCTGACGTTCATGCTGTCGGAAATAAAATCATTGAACATACCCTGACCCAAGAAGGTTTTAATGTTATTAATGTTGGAGTCTTGTCTAGTCAGGAGGATTTTATTAATGCCGCAATTGAAACGAATGCGAGAATGATTTTAGTTTCATCGCTTTATGGACATGGCGAAATTGATTGCCGTGGAATGCGAGAAAAATGTGAAGAGGCCGGACTAAAGGATATTATTCTTTATGTCGGTGGAAATATCGTGGTTGGGAAACAGGACTTTAAGCTTGTTGAGAAGAGATTTGTGGATATGGGATTTAACCGTGTATTCCCACCGGGAACCACAATTGAATCCGTATTAGATACCATAAAACGCGATTTAGGAGTGTAGTATAAAAAATGTCAATTTATTTACTAGTTGACATCGGTTCAACTTATACGAAGTTAACAGCGGTCGATACGGACAAACAAGATATCATAGCTACATCACGTCATTTTACCACTGTTGAAACTGATGTCAGAATCGGATACCACAAAGCGCTAGAATTAATAAAGAAAAAAATCGGGGATATCTCCTTTGATAAAATTGTTGCTTGTTCATCAGCTGCGGGCGGATTAAAAATGTGTGCAATCGGACTTGTAGAAGAGTTGACGGTTGAAGCCGCTCGTCGTGTATGCTTAGGAGCAGGCGGCAAAGTTGATTTGGTATATTCCCATTATATTAATTTAAGTGATGCTGAACATATAAAAACGAGTAAAATTGATATTATTTTACTGGCTGGGGGAACAGATGGAGGAAACCGGGATTCGGTTCTCCATAATGCCACCATTTTAGGTGAAGCGGGAGTTAAAATACCGGTTGTTTATGCCGGAAACCGTGCTTGTCAAGACGAAATCAAAGCGATATTTCAAAAATATCAACTTAATGGTGTGATTTGTGAAAATGTCATGCCACGTCTAAACCACCTATATATTGATAGTGCGAAAGAAGCAATTAAAAATATCTTCCTAACGCATATAGTTGAAGCTAAAGGAATTAAAACAATCGAAAAAGAAATCGATCAAGTCTTACTTCCAACGCCTAAAGCCGTGTTAAAAGCAGCCGAACTCTTATCAAAAGGATATCTAAATAGTGAGGGTTTAGGGGATTTATTGATGGTTGATATTGGTGGTGCCACAACTGATGTTTATTCAATTGGCAGCGGCTCACCGAAATCTGCTAATGTTATCTTAAGAGGTTTAGAAGAACCATTCTCGAAACGAACCGTTGAAGGTGATCTCGGGATGCGTTATTCTGCTACCGGAATCATTAAAAATTTAAGTGAAGAACAAATTAAATTATATGCCGAACAAGGCATTGACCTTGTTAAGGAAGCTAATTACCGTTATGAAAATGTTGCTTCGATCTCAAAAGATGAACGAGAAATTCATATTGATAAACTACTTGGTGAAATCTGTAGTGATATCGCCATTAGCCGTCATGTCGGAAAGTTAGAATCGGTCTACACACCATTAGGTGTTATGTATTATCAAACTGGAAAAGACTTAACGGAAGTTAAATATGTTATCGGTACTGGTGGAGTTATCATTTATGGTGAACATGCAAAAGATATTTTAAAAAGATGCTGTTATGACCGCTCAAAACCACTTGAATTACGTCCGAAGAACCCATATTTCTTCCTCGATTTTGATTATATTTTATCAGCGATGGGCCTATTAAGTATTAGCCATCCTGAAGTAGCTTTAAAAATAATGAAGAACAGAATTAAATTGATTTAGTGTTGAAGTGAGATTATGAATTTAAAAAATAAAAAATGGACTGAAGAAGAGTTTTTAAAAGTTCGCCGTGAGGTGCTAGCTGGTTGGCCAACTGGGTCATCACCGTTACTAGATTTAAATGTTGCGGTTACTTATTTAAAAAGTGTACCAGATCATAAAAATTTTGCGAAAAGGTTAGCTGAAGCAAAAAAACAAGGCCGGACCTTAGTGCAACCACGGGCCGGTGTTGCTGTTTTAGAAGACCATATCGCCTTGCTTAAATATTTAGAAGCTGCAGGGGCTGACTTTTTGCCCTCAACAATTGATAGTTATACCAGACAAAACCGTTACTTGGAAGCAGAAAACGGAATTAAGGAAAGTAAAAATCAAGGGCGGAGCCTACTAAATGGATTTCCTGCTGTTAATCATGGAGTTGAAGCTTGTATGCAAGTTGCAAACAGTATCAATGTCCCGCTTCAAGCCCGTCATGGAACTCCTGATTCACGCTTGTTAGCTGAAATTATTCATGCTGCCGGCTGGACTTCAAATGAAGGTGGAGGCATCTCTTATAATATTCCTTATGCGAAGAATATTTCATTAGTTGATTCGATTTTATACTGGCAATATTGTGATCGCTTGGTTGGTTTTTATGAGGACCGCGGAATTCACATTAACCGTGAACCATTTGGTCCCCTAACAGGAACCCTGGTACCGCCATCGATTTCTAATGTAATTGCAGTGATTGAAGCCTTACTTGCGGCTGAACAAGGTGTTAAGAATATTACGGTTGGTTATGGCCAAGGAGGTAATATTATTCAAGATGTAGCAGCGGTTCGAAGTTTACAGGATTTAACTGAAGAATACTTAGAAAAGTACGGATATAAGGATATGGTTGTTACGACCGTCTTTCATCAATGGATGGGGGGCTTTCCGACTGATGAAACCAAAGCTTTAGGTTTAATATCTTTAGCTTCTACAGTTGCTTCACTAGCGAAGGCGACAAAAATGATTACCAAAACCCCATATGAATCAATTGGTATTCCAACCAAGGAAGCTAATGCCACAGGTATTAAAGCTTCAAAACTCGTTTGTACTCTACTAAAAGATCAATCGTTTGAAGAGAGTAACAAGTATTTAGAAGAATATAATCAAATTAAAGCCGAAGTCAATAGTATCTTAAAGCATGTCTTTATTTTAGGAAATGGCGACTTGGCGGTTGGGGTTGTGAAGGCTTTTGAACAAGGTATTATCGATATCCCATTTGCTCCAAGCAAATATAATGCCGGAAAATTATTACCAGCTCGTGATAATGAAGGCTGTCTTCGCGTCCTTGAATTTGGAAATATAGGCTTTACAGATGAAATTAAAGATTTCCACCGCAAGAAAATAAGTGAGCGAGCTCAAGCTGAACATCGAAATGTATCATTCCAGTTAACAATCGATGATATTTATGCGGTTAGTAATGGCGAGTTAATTGGTCGCCCCAATAAATAGAAGAAGGATAAAATGAAAATAATAGATGTTATACTAACGAAATCATATACAGGATTTTTCTTTGATGACCAAAAAGCCATCAAAAGTGGTGCCAAAGTCGATGGTTTTCGCTATCTAGGCGAGCCATTAACGGCTGGATTTTCGCGGATTAGGGTTCCCGGTGAAGCCGTTTCCATTCAGTTAATCTTAGAAGATGGACTTGTGGCAACAGGAGACTGCGCTGCCGTCCAATATAGTGGAGCGGGAGGACGAGACCCTCTCTTCTTAGCTGATGAATTTATTCCCTTTATTGATCAATATCTAAAGCCGCTCTTAATCGGAGAAGATGTAAGTAATTTTCGCCCGTTAGCGGAAAAGTATGATAATTTACTGATTGATTCCAAACGGCTTCATACAGCAATTCGTTATGGAATTACGCAAGCTTTCCTAAAAGCTGCAGCGCTCGTCAATCGTCTAACGATGGCCGAAATTATTCGTAAAGAATATCACATTAATGACTCCGTTTATAATGCTGTGAAAGTCTTTACTCAAAGTGGTGATGAGCGTTATTCGAATGCTGATAAAATGATTTTAAAACAAGCTGATGTATTGCCACATGGATTAATTAATAATGTTGAAACGAAATTAGGCCATCATGGTGAAAAACTATTAGAATATATTACATATCTTAAGAATCGAACCCTTGCTCTTCGCAGTAATGACGATTATAATCCCGTCTTTCATCTTGATGTTTACGGAACAATTGGAATTATCTTTAATAATGATGTTCGAAAAATCGTTGATTACTTAAAAGTATTGTCTTTAGCTGCCAAACCGTTTAAATTACGAATTGAAGGCCCCGTTGATACTTATGATCGTGAAGGGACGATGACTTATTTACGCGATATTACCGCTTTACTAGATAAAGAAGAAATTGACTTAGAAATTGTAGCTGATGAATGGTGTAATACTTTAGAAGATGTAATCTACTTTGCGGATAATAAGGCAGGACATATGCTCCAAATCAAAACTCCAGATCTTGGAGGGATAAATAATATTGTAGAAGCGATTCTGTACTGTAATGAAAAACAAATCGGCAGTTATTGCGGCGGAACTTGTAATGAGACAAATATCTCATCCGAAGCAACAACGAATATTGCGATTGCCTGTAATGCAACCCAATGTCTTGCAAAACCGGGAATGGGCACTGATGAAGGTTTTATGATTGTCAAGAATGAGATTAATCGCGTCTGCGCACTAGCAAACTCAAGAGGAAAAAAATAATGAAAATTGGTGTTTGTGGAAGTTTAGAATCAAATGATGTTTTAATAACTGTTGAAGAAAGTGATCGTTTAGAAATCAATATTGAAAGCATCGTTTTTGACTACTTCGGTGACAAAATTGAAAGTGTAATAAAAAATACCTTAAATGAACTTAATATAAGTCATATTAAGGTTTTTTGCAATGATAAAGGAGCTTTGGATTATACGATTAAATCAAGGCTCATTACGGCGATTAAAAGGATGGAACAACAATGAGATCATTTTTATTTATTCCGGCCAATAATCCCGGAATGTTACAGAATGCTGATGTTTTTATGGCAGATAGTGTGATCTTCGATTTAGAAGATGCCGTTAATGTTCGTGAAAAGGACAGTGCGAGAATCTTACTGAAAAACTTTCTTCATACTTTTACTTTAGATGTTAATGTTGTTATTCGGATTAATGCCTTTGACAGTGAGTATTTTCATGAAGATTTAAAAAATATTGTTAGTGATAAAATTGACAGTTTAATGATTCCCAAAGCCAATGTGGAAGATTTAGTAAAAATCGGTAAGCTATTAGAAAAATTTGAACAAGAACATAATTTAAAAAAGCAAATTACATTGATTCCGATTATTGAGTCAGCTGATGCAGTCATTGAAGTGGAAAAAATTGCGAAAGTTGAGCGGGTTTCGGGGCTACTACTAGGAGCAGAAGACTTAAGTAGTGATCTAGAAATCGAACGGACCAAAGCAGGGGATGAAATTTTATATCCCCGTGCGCGGCTCATTTATGCGGCATTAGCGAAAAAAATTATTCCAATTGATACCCCATTTACTGATGTTACTGATTTTGATGGTTTGAAGGAAGATTGTAAAAAAGCTAAATCACTTGGAATGAAGGCAAAAGCAGCAATTCATCCTAATCAAATTGCATATATTAATGAGATCTTTGCACCAAGTGAAAAGCAAATCAATTATGCCCTACGTGTTATCAAGGCTAGTGAAACTGAACAAAAGGGAGTTTTTAGTTTGGATGGAAAAATGGTTGATAAACCAATTATTGAACGCGCCCAAAAAATCTTGGCACAAGCTAGAAAGTATGATTTATTATGAAAAACAGTTTAAATCGTAATGTTCCTAATGGTTTTAAGCCATTTGTCTCAACAACTGATTTTATGAATTTTAAGCGTAACTGTATCAATCAAGTAAAAAGCAATAATCAGGAAAAATTAATTACTAGTTTAAGTGAAATATTTGATTTATTAGAAATAAGAAACGGAATGACCCTTTCCTTTCATCATCATTTGCGTAATGGTGATTATGTTTTAAACATGGTAGCAGAAGAAATCCTTCGACGCAACTTAAAAGATATCGTCTTAGCTCCAAGTTCAATTTTCCCAAATAATGCGATTTTGTCAAAGCTAATTGAAAATGGTAATGTTGTAAAGATTTATACTAATTATCTTAATGGTCCAGTCGCAAAAACAATCTGCGAAGGGAAAATGAAGGATTTGTTAATTATGGATACCCATGGTGGAAGAGGGCGAGCAATTGAAAGTGGCGATATCAAAATTGATGTTGCTTTTATTGCAACTCCTTGCGCTGATAAATTAGGAAACGGCAATGGTCTTTATGGAAAGGCTGCTTGTGGGACCTTAGGGTATGTGATTCCCGATATGCTATATGCTAAGAAAAAAGTTGTTGTAACGGATTATTTAGTTGATAACGTAAATGAAAAAGAAATCATTGCTGAATATATTGATTATGTTCTAAAGGTTGACCAAATTGGAGCTAAAGAAGGAATCGTTAGTGGCACTACTAAGGTTACAAAAGACCCGATTGGTTTACGAATTGCATTTCAAGCAGCTTCACTGCTTAATGAATTAGGATTAATCAAGAATGGTTTTTCAATGCAGACTGGGGCTGGAGGCGTAAGTCTTGCCGTCAGTAGTTATGTAAAAGACATTATGATTAAAAATAACATCAAGGCATCGTTTGGATGCGGGGGAATTACCGCTTATTTTGTAGAGATGTTAGAATCGAATTTGATTGAAAAACTCTATGATGTACAGTGTTTTGATTTAGAAGCTGTTCGAAGTATAAGAGAAAATGCCAATCATCAAGCAATTAGTGCTTTAGAATATGCTAATATATATCATGACCCTGTTGTTAATAAACTTGATTTTGTGATTTTAGGTGCCACTGAAATTGACGTTGATTTTAATGTCAATGTTACAACATCCTCAAATGGACTTATTATTGGGGGGTCTGGTGGCCATGCTGATACGGCTTTCGGGGCGAAGGTGACAGTAATTGTAAGCCCGTTAGTCAAAACCAGAATCCCAATTATTAAAGAGCGAGTCACAACCGTGACTACTCCTGGTAATGATGTTGATGTCTTAGTGACTGAACGGGGGATCGCAATTAATCCAAAACGAACTGATTTATTAGCTAAGTTAAGTGCAACAAAACTAAAAATCGTTGATATTAAGGATTTGTTAAAGACCGCTCATAGAATGACCGGTATTCCAAAGGAAATAAATGTAAGTGATAAGGTGATTGGGGTTGTAAGATATCGTGATCAAACAATCATTGATTCGTTATATCAAATAAATTAAGAGTAAAGAGGTTGTTTATGGAAATTAGAGTCGCTCTTCTTGAATATGAGAAAGAGAATGTGAAAGCATTTCTCAAGCTTTTTGACTTAGAGTATGATCAAGATCTTGATTATACCCTCTATGCTGTTGAAAATGACGAAATTATCGGAACCATTTCCTCAAGCAAATATTTAGTAAAAGCTTTTGCTGTTAAAAAAAATAGTCAAATTGCCAGCACTTTAATTTCCGAACTGATTAACTATTTATATCAAAACCAAATCTATTATTATCAAGTTTATACGAAACCGATTTATAAGTGTGTTTTTGAAGCCTTAAATTTCAAAGAAATTATTACGAGCACCAATGTGTGTTTGTTAGAATCAAGAAACCGAAATATTGCAGATGAATTATTAAAAGTAAAAAACAACCTTCCTTTCGAAAGCGAAGATATTGGTTGCATCGTCATGAACTGTAATCCCTTTACATTAGGGCATCAGTACTTAATTACAGAAGCATCAAAACGCCACCATCATTTGCTTGTCTTTATTTTAGAAGAAGATAAATCATTCTTTTCTTTTAAAGACCGGATTCATCTTGTAAGGGAAGGGACGAAACATTTAAAAAATGTTGTAATCATTCCTTCAGGACCTTATCTTATTTCTTCATTAACATTTCCAACTTACTTTTTAAAAGAAGATGTTGATCAAGTAAAAGAAGAAGCACTATGCGATGCCTTAATCTTTAAAAAGTATTTTATTCCCATCTTTAAAATCAAAAAGCGATACTTAGGAACCGAAACTGATTTAGTTACTAACCGTTATAATTTGGTTTTACAAGAAGTTTTAGGGGATTTAATTGAAGTAATCCCAAGAATAAAAGCAAGTGGTGAAAATATTAGTGCTTCAAGAGTAAGAGCATTATTAAAAGATAAGGACTTTGAAGCAATTTCTTCTTTAGTTCCTAGTTCAACTTTGGAGTATTTAAAGGCGCGTTATGAATGATATTTTAAATGCGAGAGAATCAAGATATCGGCTTTTAAACCAACTTGATTGCTTATATCCGGTTGTTATTGTTCATGCTAATATCCCGGGAAATAATAAAAATTTAAGAATTGCATATTTTTTGGTTGATTATTTTAAAAAACTTCTTGAAGACAAATATCAGATTGTTAATCAAAGCTATCATGAAAGTGATGACGGACCATTTTGGCTCTTAGAAGTCAAGGCAAAATACTTAGAATTAAAAAAAGGTTTAATAAAAATTGAAGATACCGATCTAGGTCGGTTGATTGATTTAGATGTTTACTTTCAAAATTCCAAAAGTTTAAGTCGTAAAGATTTAAAAATTGGTTTTCGAAAGTGTTTAATTTGCTTCAATGATGCTCATCTATGTATTCGAGAGAAGCGCCATGCTGTTAATGAAGTGCTCGAAAAAATTGAGATGATGATTTTAGATTTTCTTCAAAAAGAACTTTTTGTCATTGTTGATGAAGCAATTACCTTAGAAGCACAATTAGAACCAAAATTTGGCCTTGTTACAGTTAATTCATCGGGATCGCATCCAGATATGAATTATCAAATGCTAATGGATTCAAAAAAAGCAATCATTGATGATTTAATGCTGATGTTTAAAGAGGGATATTTAGCTGATTTGGATACAGCTTTCACAAATGCAAGATTAATTGGAAAGAATGCTGAAGCAAAAATGTATCAGGTCACGAATAATATCAATACCTATAAGGGATTAATATTTGTTTTGGGAATTGTTTTAGTAGCATTAGGACGGATGTTTAAAGAGTTTCGTTTTGATTTATTCGATAGTGTTAAATTTATCGGACGAAATTTAGTTTTTGACTTTCAAGGCAAACCAAAAACTTTTGGTGAAGAAGCTTATCATAAATATCAAATGTTAGGAATCCGTGGAGAAGTGATGACGGGTTTGATTAATGTAAAAACGGTTAAGGATAGACTACAAAGTTTTAGTCAAGCCGAATTAATTATGGTTTTAATCAGGTTAATTGAAAAGGTTGAAGATACAGTGCTTTTAAAACGAGCTAAGAGCTTTGATAAGTATTTTTATTATCGTGAAAAAATTGCTAATATCAAAGAGTTTGATTTAGAAAAAATAGAAGCCTTAACAACAGAATGTATCAATGAAAATTTAAGCTTTGGCGGATCTGCTGATTTATTAGTTGTTGCCATTTTAGTTAGAAAAATAGAGGAGAAATTTAAATATCATTATGAGTAGAAGTAAACCGATTGGTGTCTTTGATTCCGGAATTGGCGGGTTAACGGTTTTAAGTGACTTAATTGAAATGTTTCCACATGAAGATTTTATTTATGTTGCTGATACCTTCAATGTTCCTTATGGAACAAAACCGAACGAAGAAATTGAAAAACTAGTATTAAATGTTGGAAATTATTTATTAAATCAAGATGTAAAAGCAATTGTGATTGCTTGTAATACTGCTACTGCTAACAGTTCGTTATTACGAAAATCAACAAACATTCCGATTATTGGTGTGATTGAACCAACTGCCAAAGCGGCAATAAACGCAACTTCAAATAACAAGGTGGCGATTCTTGCCACTAATGCGACGATTAATTCGGAATCATATCAAGAACTGATGGAAGATGCGGTCAGCTGTTTTCCGGTTAAGTGCAGTGATTTTGTTCCGGCCATCGAAGGTGGATTGATGGATACAGAGTATTCATATAACTTAGTAGCAAAGACATTAGCATCAATTAAAGATGAAGAAGTTGATACCGTTATCCTTGGATGTACCCATTTCGGTTTGTTTAGTCGTGAGATTCTAAATGTCTTTCCAACGGCAACGCTCGTTGGTTGTGGAAAGCCGACTGCTAAATATTTGTATGACTTACTTTTTGATTTAAATCTTCTAAATGATCAATCCTGTTTTGGAAAAGTTATTCTTAATACAAGTGGAGTTGCAAACGAAGTTGAAGCAAAGATAAAGTGGTTTGATAAACCATATATTGGCATTAATGAAATTAAACTGTAAAGCTAGGAAACTAGCTTTTTTTTAATGTTTTAAAAAAAAATAGTTGACATCTTGGGAATAGTATAATATTATATATATAACATAGTTATATATAGAAGGTGATTATATGAGTGTTGTAACTCCTAACTTTTTTCGAGGCCATACGGAGACAATAATTTTGTCAATCTTAGAAAAAAATGATAGTTATGGTTATGAAATTGGAAAAATCATCACTGATGTCAGTGATGGTGTCTTAAATGTTACCGAAACGGCATTATATAATGCCTTTCGAAAGATGGAATTAGATGGTACGATCATTCCTTATTGGAAGGACGGAGCCAATGGAACAAGGCGAAGATATTATTCCCTTACCTTAAAAGGTAAGGAAGTATTAGATGAATTGCGAAAAGAATGGAGAATCGGAAAGGTATATTTAGATAAATTGATTGGAGGAGATTTTTATGATTCTTAGATTGAAAAATTATTTGGATGATGAATTTGCGAATGTGAAGTCAAGTCAGAAAGTTGAAGATTTAAAAGAAGAATTACTTGCTAATTTGGTTGATAAGTATGAAGAACTGCTTCATAATGGTTATTCGGAAGATAAAGCATTTGTTGAAGCGATCAAAAGTATTGGCGATTTGGATGAGATTTTATCAATCTACCGCCTTAATATCCATGAATCTGAAAAGATTAGAGATGTTGAGACAATCTTATATAAATATAAAAACGATGATGACTATATCTTTGAAAAGACGATGGCAAAGGTTAATAAAACTTTTTCGGTTGCTTTTGGAATAGCACTCTTAAGTTTGTTATTATTCTTCCCGCTTACTCTATTAACATATTATGAGATGATTGGTTTTACAGTCCAAATTGTCTTACTAATCCTTAGTTATGTATTATTTTTACTTAGTTTTACAGAATTAACTAATATTACCAAAAACGTTCAAGGAATATTTAAAAATAAACTATTATATTTAAAAGGAATTAAATATCAGAAAAAAGTTAGTTTTATTGCTTATTGTTTTATTATTAATTCGATTTTGCTTACCATTCCCTATCTGCTTTTTGATAACAGTGAATATGTTAAGTCAATTCTAACCTTTTCTTCTTATCTTAGTGTTGTATGGGCTTTTATGCTAATGGGGCTAGTGATCTCAGTCGCACTATATTTCTTTATTGATGAAAGATATTATCAAAAAATTATTCAATATTATCCTCAAGAACCAAAACCAAAATTATTATCAAAAATTTTTACCTTTTATAAATATCTCGTTTATATATTCTTAGCTGTTTTAATTGTTATTGTTCCAAATGAGTGGGAGCCGATTAATACGTTATTAATGTGGTTTTTCATTATTTCCTTACTTTATAATGTGATAAGTTTGATATTTAAGAAAAATGAAATTCACTTAAGATTATTAAATCTTTCCGTTCTATTACTGATTAGTTTTGTTTTTCCTTTTTCCTATTGGTTTAGCGCAATGGACCAATTATATTTCATTCTCGTCTTGGCAATGTTTTTATGCTTTTTTTGGTTTTTAATTGTGACAGTTGTCTTATTAATTCAGAGTAAGATTACGAAGTTAAAACTAACGTTTTTACTTAATACGCTCGCGATAATTATAATCTTTTTTTCCGGGATGTATTTGAATGGAAATCATTTTGTTATTTTAAAGATTGTTTTTCTTACTATTTTATGTTTAGATTTATTGAAATATATTTTTATAAAATAAAAAGATTAGCCTAAAAAACTAATCTCTTTTCATTTTTCTTTTTTGATATTTTTTGATTCCTTCTTCTAATAAATCATTTCCATGGGCATCATAGGTAACAACGGCTTGGAAATCTTCAACTTCAAGTTTGTAAATTGCTTCAGCTCCTAAATCGGCATAAGCAACAAGCTCACATTTTTTAATTGATTTACTAATTAATGCCCCGGTTCCACCGACTGCTGAAAGGTATAAACCGTGATATTTTTTTAAGTCATCTTTAAAAGAAGCGCTTCTTGGGCCTTTTCCGATCGAAATTAAAGACCCCTTTTCCATTAAATATTTTGAAAATTGATCCATTCGATAACTTGATGTCGGTCCCGCGGCTCCAATTACTTGACCTGGTTTGGCCGGTGTTGGTCCAACATAAAAAATAATGGCATTGTCTAAATCAATCGGAAGTTCTTTATTTGCTTTAATTAGGTCGACAAGTCTAGCATGAGCAGCATCTCTTGCTGTAAAAATCGTTCCGGTGATATAGATTAAATCACCTGCTTTTAATTTAATTATTTCTTTTGATGTAATTGGTGTTGTTAATTTATGCATAATATTTCACCTAAATAAATGTTGATTTATGTCTTGAAGCATGACATTGGATATTAACTGCAACTGGCAATGAAGCGATATGGCAAGGATAGGAATTAACCTTAACGGCTAAGGCTGTTGTTGAGCCTCCAAACCCCATCGGCCCAACCCCTAAGTTATTGATATCTTCTAATAATTCTTGTTCTAATTTCGCATTAAAAGGGTCATTTGAAGTATCATCAATATCTCGCATTAACGCTTCTTTGGCTAATAATGCTGCTTTTTCTAAGTTACCACCAAGTCCGATACCAACAATAATCGGTGGGCATGGTTTGCCACCAGCATTAAAAACTGCATCGAGGACTAAATTTTTAATTCCTTCAACGCCATCTGAAGGGATTAACATTTTCACAAAACTAACATTTTCCGCTCCACCACCCTTAGGAGCAACGGTGATTTTAACTTTATCGTTGTTGGTGATTGTTGTGTGAATGATGGCAGGAGTATTATTCTTAGTATTAATCCGGTTTAACGGATGAGCAACAACTGACTTCCGTAAGTATCCTTCATTATAAGCACTCGCAACCCCGTCGTTAATAGCCTGATAAATATCACCATCAAAAGTAACTTGTGACCCAATTTCTAAGAAAACCACGACCATCCCAGTATCTTGACACATTGGAATTTTTTCTTCCCTTGCAATTAAATCGTTTGTTTCAATCTGTTTTAAGACCTCTTTACCTAAAGGATTTTCTTCGGTTTTAATGGCTTTTCTAATTTTTTCTAAGACATTTTCTTCAATATTATAACAGCTGTCTAAGATGAGTTCATTTACTGCAGTTGTTACTTTCTTTAAATCCAAAACTCTCATTTTGTTTCCCTTTCTGTTTTTGTGCTTTTCTTCGGTTATATTATAACACTATTTATAAAATAAGAAAAATAAAATTTATGTTTATTTTTGTTTAAATCGTCTTAATTTTTCAAGATGTAATTTATTGTGGAAGTGGTGAAAATGGATTATAGAATAAATTCATCACCAAATTTTGGAAAGTGTAAGCGGTTATTAGCACATGAGAATAATTTATAAAAATGATTGAAGAACACGTGGTTTTATGCTAAAATTAGCATAAGTGAGTGTGAAATTATGATAAAAGATGCAATTGGAATTTTGGATATGGGAATCGAATCCTTCAATATTCTTTCAACTCTTTCACAAGAGTTTAAATATGAACGTTTTGTTTATATTAATGATCTAAAGAATTATCCATATGAAGGCAAAAAAGAAGAAGACATTTTGGCGTATGTGAAAGCGAATGTTGAAGTGTTACTTAAGGAAGGAATAAAGTTGTTAATCGTTAGTAGTGATACAATTATTGAATATTGTTCGGATTATTTAAGCAGTTTAAAAATCCCGACCCTCCAACTAGTTTCTACTTTAATCGATTATGTCAATCAAAATTATGAGCAAAAGAATATTGTTTTACTGGCAAAGAATGCTATTATTGAAGCCAACCTTTATCAGAAAAACTTTAAATATAATCATCTTTATAATATTGCTTGTGATGACCTTGAAAATATTATCAACAGTAAATTAATTAAAACATCAAAGTCATTTTCTAAAACGAAAGAAACATTTAAATCGGTGATTAAACGTGATGTAAATATCGTTGTAACAAGTTCGCCGTATCTATTGAATTTAAAAACTGAAATATTAGAATATCTAAAAATTGATGAAATCACCGATCTTGGAGAAATATTTGCCCAAAAAATCCGTGAGCAAAAATTACCGTTATATGATAAGGGAAAAGGAAAAATTACCATCATTAGTAATATTGAAAAGAAAGAATTTAAAATAAGAACATATTGGAGCAAGTTAAAATATCAATATCTTTATTTAAATAAAGAAGAACAGAAAAGGAAAGTATATGGAGTTCGCTGATCTTTTACTTTCTGTTGGTGTTAGTGAGGATATCATCAACAAACTTAAGAATGTAGAATATAAGAAAAGTGATAATCCGAAACAAAACCGGGCTAATTATTTAGCAAAAGCGGTCCCGACTGCCAAATCATTACTTGATGAAGAAACCTTTACGAAAGTAATGGAAAGCAGAAGTTGTTGTAAGACGGGAAATAGATTGAAAAATTCCAAACAATTTCATTTTGTTAACCGTATTAAACCAATTGAAGAAAAAGTCAGGCTTTTAGGAGATTTGATTTATATGGGTAAACCATTTTTAAATGATGATGGCGACCTTGAAACAATTGCTGTTGGCAGTTGGATTTATCAACAGATGAAGTGTCCTTGTCCAGAAATAGGTGGTTTAAATCCTGAGTCTGATCAAATGCCGTTAGCTTATTGTGAGTGCTGTGCCAATCATTTTAAATTCCATTATCAAATTGCTTTGAATTTGAAGTTGCGATTAAAGAAGGTTAAGTCAACAATTCTTAATTCTGCAGGGAAAAGCCCATGTGTTTTTGTGTATGAGGTAGAAAAAAGTGGATAAACGTATGCGTTTAATCGCAATGATTAATGAATGTAATAATATTGTCTTTTTTGGTGGTGCAGGTGTTTCTGTTCCTTCGGGGATTCCTGATTTTCGTAGCAGTAATGGGATTTATCAAGAAGTAAAAGACTATGCTCCTGAAGAAATATTATCAAAAACCTTTTTTCTTCAATATCCGATCTTGTTTTATGAGTTTTACGGATCAAAAATGATATATAAAGATGCACAACCAAACAGGGTTCATGATGCATTAACTAAACTTGAAGCAAGAGGAAAATTAAAAGCGATAATTACTCAAAATATCGATGGTCTTCATCAAATCTCTGGCAGTAAAAATGTTTTAGAATTACATGGAAGTATCAACCGTAATTACTGTATGAAGTGTAAAGCAAGTTATGATTTAGATTATCTTCTAAACAATCTGCCACTACCTAAGTGCAAATGTGGAGGTTTAATTAAACCCGATGTCACTTTATATGAAGAAGCTCTAAATGCTGATGTTTTAACTAAAGCTTTATCCTATATTCAAAATGCAGAAATGTTAATTGTTGGTGGCACGTCACTCTCTGTATATCCAGCTGCGGGTTTGATTGATTATTTTAATGGCAAATATAAGGTTTTAATAAATAAGAGTGAAACGGCATCTGATGATGATTTTGATCTCGTTTTTCATGATGATATCGATCTCGTTTTTCAAGATTTAGTTTAATTAAGGGCGAAGATTATTGCCCTTTTTTTAATTACTTTGAATATCAAAGTAATTGACAAATTTATACACTTTACATCTATATAGGGATAATGTAAAATTAGTTAACAATAATTAGATTAACAGTTTATATAAATGAATAGTATTATAATGTGAAGGGTATTTATGAATAAATTGAAGAGATCTTTAATTCTTATAATGGTGTTTGTGTTCTTGATAATGGTATTTAGTTATGGTTTAACTAATTCTACGACTGATCAATATCAAAACGATCAAGATCAAGCCAAGACTTCTATTTTTAGTTATGATATTTTTTCTGATAGCGGTCTTGATTATCGTGAAAGTCTCGATCTGATTCTTAACCCTGAGCGGGGGTTTTATCAGTCTTTCGAAGGGCATTTAATTGATAACTCGGCTTTATTATGGAACAAAACCGATATTAATGTTAGAAATTTTAGTTTATTTCATTTGCGAATTGGTTTAGAACATTTCTCAACTAATGCCGGCGGTGTTGATTCTTTAATTTCCAATGCTGCTTTAACATCACTAAGACTTACCTTAGAAGAGTTTAGAAAAGTAAATGCGACAGTTATTGTGCGCTTTTCCTATAATGTAACGGGCAAAATGAATAGCAGTGGTAAATATCTTAATGCTGAGCCTGGAATCGATTTAATTGAAATGCATATTAAGCAGTTAGCTTTAGTATTATCCGAGTTTTATGATATCTTAGCATCAATTGATTCGGGGATGTTTGGACCATGGGGTGAGCAACACTCAACGAAACTTGGAATGCCTATTATCGAGAATGCAGTTAATTATTACCGCCTTATTGAAGCATGGTTAAAGTATTTACCTGTTGGATGTAATATTACCGTCAGAAAGCCGCTTTACTATCTCTATTGGGCAAATTTAAAATATAATCTAAATCTATCTTTATCAAACCTTAGTCAGTTTCAAGCATCAAACTTTCCTCAATATCCAGACCTTTTAAGGATTGGGATTAATAATGATGGTTATTTGGGTTCGGCTAGCGACCTCGGGACTTATTTTAATCGTAATAGTGAAACCGCATGGCTTAGTGAACAAGCCAAATATACATTATTTGGTGGCGAAGTGGTTGCGGATACTTTTACTTTAGGTTTAGGTTTTTTTAACCGGATTAGTTTCCTGGAAAAGGAAGCCTATATTACTAAAACTTCATACCTTAATTATTATTGGAATTATCAAAAAGTGATCTCTGTTTGGGAGCGTAATCTATATAAAGGTAAAAATCTTCATTATAAAAATAAAACGACTGAATTTTTGTTTGTTGCTAATCACTTAGGCTATCGATTTGTCTTAAGAGAGTCACAGCTTGGCTATGATGAAATTGCAAATATTGTATTTTTAAAAGGAAAGATAGAAAATGTTGGGTTTGGGAATATTGTTAATGAAAAGCGCATCGATGTCATCATACAGTCTGAAAATCATTATTTCGAATATGAAGTTGAATTTGATATGAGAACCCTTTATTCACAAACGTTAAATGAGTATTATTTTGAAGTCTATTTGCCTACTTCATTTAATGATAAAAGGTTCAACATTTTCTTAAAAATCAGTGATATTGATGAACTTGAAAAGTCCTCATTGCGAACAATTCGTTTTGCAAATGATGCTTCGTATTGGAATTCTTTATTAGGAGCTAATTTTATTGGTGAAATAAAAAAACTGTAGACTTTTCTACAGTTTTTTAACTAATTTATTGCATTATATATTTTTGTTCAACTTGTTGGATTTTATTTTGTTGAGCTTGTTGTGGCTGATACCAGCCTTTTTCAGTCATTTTTGAATATAATTCATTTTGAATTCTTAAGGTTTCAAACAGAGCGTTGTTGAAGACATCATGAACTTGTGGTGTTGATGCTTCGATTGTTCCGTGTAAATACATATCACATTGAGCTTTGATTGATGTTAAAACATCTTCGATTAAAGTTTTATCGTTCATTTAATTTTTCTCCTTTATTGTAATAATTTAAATATTGAATTAAAGATTTGTTGATGTCTCGTTTCCAAATCTTTCAAAAAAACTTTTAATTCACGGTCCTGCATTTGATTTGAGTAATCCGAACATTTAGTTTTCATTAGTTTTTCATGATTTAATGCATCTTCTACATATTGTAATTCTTTTTCAGTCATCATAAAATTTACCTCCTTAAACATTCATTATTATTGGTCTATATTTCCACCTGTATACTTATAAAATGTAGATTTTAATCTTGTTTTAGCGGAAAAACAGGAGTATAATAGATAAAGTATTGTAATAAAAAAAGTGTAGAAAAAGAGGAAAAGAAATGCAGTTAGCGAAGAGAAATAGGCAAAAGCTTATTCTTGAAAGTAAAAATATATATACCGGAATGCTGGTTTTAGCACTACCGATTTTTTTAAGTAATTTTATGAAAGCAATTAATGATTTTATTGATATGTATTTTATCAGTAATTTCATTGACGAGAATGTAAAGGAGTCAATGACAGCTCTTCAAATTACAGGTCCAGTTTTTATGATCTGTTTGGCGTTAGCTGGGGGGTTAATGGTGGCCGGAAGTGCGATCATTGCTCAGTATTATGGAGCTAAACAGTTTGAAAAAGCACGACTTGTTGCTGGTCAGCTCTTTAAACTCTGTTTGATTTTTGGTTTAGTCGTTAATGTTGCGATGTTATTATTTTCAAGACAAATCATGATTTTGATTGGAGCAGAAGGTGAAGCATTAAATTTTATGGTCGAATACCTAACAATTAGATCATTTGAAATGGCACCAATGTTCATCTATTTTGCCTTTCATGCTAGCCGTCAAGCGAGTGGTGATACCTTTACTCCATTTTTGATGAATGCGATTATGATTGTCTTTAATATTGTTGCAACATGGTTTTTTGTTGGGACCTTAAGAATGGGAATTAGAGGAGCCGCGATTGGAACCTTATTAGCACATATTATTATTGTTCCAATCTTTATGATCTTGATGTTTAAACCAAATTCAGAACGGATTTCAATTAATTTTACTCATTTGCGGACAGATTTTGATGAGATTAAGAAATTGTTTCAACTTGGATGGCCTGCTGCCTTTAGTCAAGCTTTTACATCACTTGGATTTATTATTATTAATGCTTTGATTTTAGGACTTGGATATTCCACTGTTAATGCCTTTGGGGTTGGAAATCGGATTAATATGCTCGTATTGATGCCAGCAATGGGTGTTGGAGGCGTTGTTGCGACATTTGTTGGTCAAAACATTGGAGCAAGGAACCAAGTTCGAGCTCGGCAGTCAGTTAAAGCGGCGATGATTCTTGCGATTCTAATGAGTGGGATTGGAGCTTTAATTGTCCTACCGTTTAGTAATTTCTTTGGGTCACTGTTTTTAAAAGAAGACCCCGATGCATTAGTGATAACCGTTGAATATTTATTCTTCCTCTTAACTGGTTTACCGTTTATGGGAATCTTCCAGGTCTTTATGGGTGCATATCAAGGTAATGGCGAAAGTCGTTATTCGTTGATTATCTCGACGATCCGTTTATGGGTAATGCGGATTCCGATGGTTTTATTCTTTACAAATCAGTTAAACTTAGGAGCATCAAGTCTTTGGTATGCGATGGTTATTAGTAATATTGCTTCATGTTTCTTAGGGACAATGCTTTATACCCTATGTAAGTTTATTCCGAAAGTTAAGCTTCCACCGCTTCATAAACACAAATTAGAGGAAAAACTGACATGAAAAGGCGTGATGCTGTTATTTTAGATAATAAGTTCTTTGATTATGGAATTATATCATACGAAGATTATGTGCAACATCAACCTAAAAGAAAGCAAGACTGGATAAGAAGTATTTTAGTTTTTGTCTTTCCTTATCAAAATCAAAATCAAACAGGACGTTATCTAACGGCTAAGTTTGCATATGGAGAAGATTATCACATTGTTGTGAAGGAAAAATTAACGGAGATTGCGAAAACATTGGAGTTAAATCGTTATGAAGTTATGGTTGATGTTAGTTTCCTTGATGAAAAATTATGTGCATCCTTAGCTGGAATTGGAACAATTGGCAAAAACAATCTGATTATTTCGAAAAAATTTGGAACCTTTGTGGTAATTGGTGAGATTGTTACCGATGAAGTCTTTGATTATTATGATCAACCAATTTTCTCTCTTTGTAATAATTGTTCACTATGTATTGATGCTTGTCCGACTAAAGCTTTAGATAATGGCTTTGATCGAAAAAAGTGTTTATCATACCTAACACAAGGAAAATCAAAAGATTTTGATTTATATAATAATTTAACTGATATTTGTTTTGGTTGTGATATTTGTCAAGATGTCTGTTATCATAATGAAAAAACGAACCCTTATTTTGATAATTTTAATTTTAATCAAAAATCAGTAATTGATATTAATGATTTAAAGAAATTAGATTCTGAAACTTTTTTAAAACATTATCACGATAAAACCTTTAATTGGATTGGATATTTGAAAATGTTAAGAAATATTATTGTTTTAGATGCAAATAATAATAATATAAGTTTGGAAGATTTAAATTATTTTCAAAATTTATATAAAGACGAATTGTGGTTTTATAATCACTTGGAATATTTGAAAGGTAAATTAAAACATGGGAACCGTTAATTTAGTTTTATTTGAACCAGAAATACCTCAAAATACCGGTAATATTATGCGCACATGTTTAGCAACCAATACGATTTTACATTTAATTGAACCTTTGGGATTCAGTTTAGATGAAAGGGAAGTCAAACGCAGTGGTGCGAATTATGTCAATGAAGTTAAATATATTGTTTATAAAAATTTTGATGAATTTTTAAGTAAAAATCAAGGAGTCTTTTATTATCTAACAAGATACGGTAAAAAAGGCTTATATGATGTTCATGTTGAGGATTTGAATAAAGATTATTATTTTGTTTTAGGAAAGGAATCAACCGGAATTCCGTTAGAAATTTTAAAACAAAACATTGATTCATGCATTCGTTTGCCAATGACGGATAAGGTTCGGGCTTTAAATGTCAGTAATGTTGCTGCTGTTATTCTATATGAAGCATATCGTCAACAAGGTTTTCCAAATATGTTTATGGAAGAACCTGACACTTTGAAAGGCAGCAATTACCTTCTCGAATAATTTATAAACTCTCTTTCTATACAAATAATAATAGTGTAGAATGGAGGGATACCTAGTGAAGAAAAGAAAAAACCATGTGTTCAATAATTTTCGTTCCTTTCGTCCGAATAATCTTATTCATGACTTCGAACCGAATTATTATAATGAATACGAACACGAATTCTCTGAAGAATTGTTTAATGAACAATCTTATCTTCAGGGCAGTAACAACTATTCCGAAGAACCAAAAACCTACGATGCTGGCTTAAACCGCGATCAAGGTAATGATGTTCCAAGAAACGGATACTAACATTCTATAAACATGACAGTCTTTTAAGACTGTCTTTAATTTTATGGTTCGATATGTTATTATTTATATAATTATTGGGAAATTTTAGAAAAAAAGGATGTATTTAAATATTGGAAATGATATAATGTTAGTAATTAATATGACAATAAATGAATAGTTTTTTAAAGAATAACTTTTAAGTGTCATATTAAATATAAATAATGTGAGGGGAAAAATGAAAAAAACAATTTTTTTAATATTGTTTTCTATCCTTTTTATTTTGACGGGATGTAAAGATAAGTTGATCAAGGTTACATTTGATAGTCTGGGTGGAAATGAAGTTAATCCAGTATATGTTAAATTTGGACATACAATTTCGTTACCAGAACCGATAAAAGATGGATATACTTTTGATGGTTGGTATACAGGATTTGGCGTTAATGATAGTAAATTTTCAATATCAACATCAGTTACAAAAAATATTACTTTATATGCAAAATGGATAGCTAATCAATATACTATCACTTTTAATGCAAATGGTGGAAGTAATGTCGAGGCCATAACTCAAGATTATGGAACAATTGTAACAAAACCTACTAATCCAATAAACGAAGGCTATATGTTTGTTGGATGGTACACAAATTTAGCCTTAACAAATCTATTTGGATTTACAACAATGCCAGCAGAAAACATTACATTATATGCAAAATGGAAGGCTAATCAATATACAATCGACTTTATTTCAAATGGCGGAAGTGAAGTAGATCCCATAAATCAAGATTATGGTACAACCGTTACAAGGCCAACTAATCCATCAAAAGAAGGATATTTATTTGGGGGATGGTATATAGACGAAGATTTAACAAATTTGTATTCATTTGCACAAATGCCACCCCATAATCTTAATTTATATGCAAAGTGGCAATTAAATACTTATTCTATTACTTATATCTACAATGGCGGAAAATCTTTTTTTTCAAATCCTAAAACTTATACTATTGAATCGACAATAACACTTAATGACCCGATAAAAGAAGGATATACCTTTAATGGATGGTATCGGAGTGCAGATTTTTCTGGAGAAAAAATTACTACTATCCCAGAAGGAACATTTGGAAATTTAGTGTTATATGCAAAATGGGAAATCAATCAATATGATGTAAAATATTATATTTATAAAGATAATAATCCAATACCTGGGATGATTTTACTTTATGAGGATGAGTCTATTGTTGACATAACATTAGGATATTATCATTCTTCAGCCCTAACTTCTCGAGGCCGGTTGCTTTCCTGGGGCCATACTGAAGGATATCAATTAGGTGATGTTCCAACAGATATTACAGACGAATTTAATTTAAATGCTGATGAGAAGATAATCAAAGTATCATTAGGATTATACCATTCCTGCGCTATTACTTCCCAAAATCGGTTATTTTATTTTGGTATTAATGTATTAGATGATGGAATCGGTAGCTCATCTCCAATCGATGTAACCGAAAAACTCCAATTGAAAACTGATGAGAAAATTATTAATATATCATTAGGGGCTTATCATTCATCGGCTTTAACTTCCCAAGGGCGGATCTTTACTTGGGGGCTTAATGGGTCTGGGCAATTAGGTGACGGAACAACAACAAATAGATATGATCCGGTAGACATCACTGATAATTTTAATTTGAATGTTGGTGAGACAATAATAAATATATCATCAGGATATGATTTTTTATCAGCCCTTACATCGACAGGCCGAGTTTTCACTTGGGGATATAATAATAATTCTGAACTAGGTGATGGAACAACAATTAGTAGATATCTTCCAACGGATATTACTGATAATTTTTCTTTGCATTCTGATGAGATAATTATCAAAATTTTTACAGGAACCTCTCATTCATCCATCTTAACCTCTAAAGGTCGAATGTTCACTTGGGGAAGCAATAATAATGGTGTCTTAGGCGATGGTAGCACAACAGACAGATCCATTCCAGTGGATATTACAAGTAGGTTTTTTTTGAATATCGATGAAACGATTATTAACATTTCATTGGGAGGTGGGCATTCATCCATTATCACATCTAAAGGTCGAGTTTTCACTTGGGGCTATAATACACATGGGAATTTAGGTGATGGCTCAACATACAATAGATATACTCCAACCGATATTACTAGTAAATTCTATTTAAATAGTGATGAGACAATTGATATTGTTTCATTAGGACTACATCACTCCTCTGCTCTTACTTCGAAAGGTCAAGTTTTTACATGGGGAAGTAATGAGTATGGTCAATTAGGTGATACTACAACAATAAATAGGCTTTCACCACAAAGTTTACCTTTTATATACTGTGCATTTGAGGAAGCTTATAACTATAATCAGCCAATAACTGAATACCATCCCGTTCGCGAAGGTTTTACATTTAGTGGTTGGTTTATTGATGCAAATCTTACATATCCTTATATTTACGGAAATATGCCGTCAAAAGATTTGATTCTATATGGAAAATGGAATTAAATAGAAAAGGTAAACTTTCTTTTGTTATCCACCTTGCTTAGCTATTGAAATCTAAAGAATTAATAAAAACAAACAAGGAAGCTTATGCTTCCTTTTAAAAACTACTAATTTCCTTTTCATGATTTCTAATTGTTTGTTGGAAATATTGAAAAAAATAAGACCTTTTTATAAAGATCTTAATTTTTAAAAACATCAAAAATCATTTCTTTGTAGATGAATGATTAGGATTCATTTGATTTGAACGATTATTTTGAGCAGCTCTATATGTAGAACTATTTGAATTGAATGTATTAGATCTGTTATTTGCAGATGCTCGATACGAAGCATTATTTGGATTCATAGAATTAGATCTTGCATTGTTCGCTGCTTGAGAACTTGTTTTGGCCATTATTACTTCTCCTTTCTTTATATATTACTAAAATTCATTAATTGTTCTTTGTTTAATTTTTTGCTTATATATGTCCGCATTCTTGTTGAATGGCTTATCGATGAGTCAAGTTTTATTTTATTTTTATTGCAATAACTAATAAAATGATTAAATGACAAAGCTTCATTTAAATATTTAAAATAGAATTCTTTATAATCGTAAACAGTTTGACAAAAAATATTTCGACATAATACAATGTCTTTAGTTCCTTTTTGCATTAAAAGGGTTTCGCATGTTTTATTTAATTTATTATTATACTTTGATAGAATCCTTTGAAATAATTTTTCAAAGGATTTAAACTTCATATCATGTTTTAAAACTCTAGGTTTTGTTATGTAAAATTTAATAAAATCTTTAAATCCATCTGCGTAATCAATTGAGTAAATAGTTAGTAACTTTAGTTCTTTGTTATTTGTGTGAATGATGTAATGTAAATCTTCTTTTTTAAATAAATAGATACCATATTCATTCCTGTTACATAAATTCTTTGATTGCTTTTTTATTATTGAAAGATCAAGATCATTACATCTTAATCGATAACGATCATGAAAGTGTTTCGTTGGTATATATTTAATTAAACTCATCTTTGTAATCTCCTAATTTTATGATTTATATGTTTTTCTTCTATGTTCAACTAATTTTTCATTGGTTTCTTGATAGTTATGAAAATATGATTTTACATACTCCTTATTTGAACCGAATGTAGCATTAATATCATCAGTTCTATAGCTTAAATCAGCATCTTTAAAATATAAGGTATTGATTAGTTCATTAATGATGTTGTTTCGATATTCGCAATTTTGAAATGTTTCTTTAAGTGAACATTGAAGATGAAATGCCGTTGCTGTTTCATATAAGTTTAGTTGTTTTTTTTGATGAAAAATCTCACTATTTAATAAATAGTCATTTAACTTTAAAATAGGTAATTCATTAAATACGCTTTTGCTATATTTATCTAAGTGTTTCTTAAGAAATTCCAATTCACAATCAAATCCATCAGTAAACATAATAAAGCCACCATTAATAAGCCATAAATGATTCTTATAGATTTTTTTTAAAAATAAAACAAATTCTTTAAAACCAATAAAACCATTTTCATCTTTAATGTTTAAGTTGATTTTCTCATCGATGTTATTTAAAAATCGGTGGTAGTGATCTTCAAGCTTATCTTCTTTATTAAATGAAACAGTTTGCAAATCATATTCACTGTCTTGATAGATGGAAGGTATTTTCATGTGAAAATCTTTGATAATTGGTCTAGGGTATTTAGAATCATATGCATTATATTCGATATTGAAAGAAAGGATGATCGACTTACTAATGTCAAACTCGTTAAAATGTTTACTGTCATTTAATTTTTCAACTCGATTTATGGATTTTGGATTATCTACTATATCTGATAATATTTTTATTAGATCATCCTTTATCTCAAATTCAGAAATTTTCCCATCAAATAATGAGATGCCATTTAAAAATAGCTCAGTTTTTTTAAGTTCATTATCACGAATTTGATTCATTTTATTATTGATATGTATTCTGCTTTGTACATAATTTTTAGAAGTTTTAGGATAATAATTGTCTTTTTTTAGTGATTGTAATAATTCTTCTAAATTACTTAATGATCGGTCTTGTGCTAAAAAGAGAATTAAAACTTTTTCTAATACCTCTTGAGTTGGTTTAAAATCCTTGTTTAACTGTACATTTTTTCGGATAGTGGATTCATCATAACCGATAAAACGTGCAAATTCCATTGGTTTTATCTTGAAGAAATCCCTTAAAAATTTAATATCATTCCATTTCATATTTTTTTTCTCCTCACATGACTAAATTATAAAACATAAGCAAATAGAAAACAATAAAAAAAAATATCTTTTTTGCCTAAAACTTAAAAATGCAGGATTATCCTAGTTTTTCGGACATGAAGTTTTTATTTTTTCACATAAATAGAAACATTGTTGTTAACATCTTTTTTAAAAATATAAAATAATTAAGTAGAAAACTATATTTATTGGCATAATTTGCTAAAATGTGATAGAATTATGCTTGAAGGATGTTGAATTTATGGAAATACAAGGAAATAATAAATATACACATTTAATATTACAATATGATGACAAAATGCACATGTTTGAAGATGTTACCAATCAAGTAATTTATCTAAATGATAATGGGAATTCTTGGTATGTTGTCTATGCTAATAAATATGGCCCAAATAAGCAATATTATAAAAGCTATCAAAAACTTCTTGTATCTACTAATCCAATAAAAGTTGATTTCGATAGAAACAATGTTTATATAAACAAAAGGAAATCTTTCGATGTTTTAAACATCCAAAAATTTGATGATTTAGGATATAAATTATATTTAAAAGATAATAAAACTTTATATGTAAAAGAATTATCTTTTGAAAACAACCGACTAGAGATAAATTATATTGATTTTAATATTAAAAAAAGTGGTAATAATGTTTTTGATTATTACAAAACATTAGCTAAATATGCTTCTGATATTGTTATTGATGATTTAAGTATTGAAAAGTTATTGTATAATCTATATCGAAAGATTGAAAGAATTGATGAAAAAAGTGTCCTTGATGCTTATACAAATCTAAAAATTAAGAATGTATCTTTTGATAAACAAAAAGTTATTTTTCCATTTTCTACAAATCTTTCACAAATGAAAGCTCTTTGTAATACATTTGAAAGTAATCTTTCTGTTATTTCAGGCCCTCCTGGAACAGGAAAGACTCAAGTTATCTTAAACATTATTGCTAATGCAATAGTACTAAATAAAAAAATAGCTGTGATATCAAACAATAATAATGCAGTAGAAAATGTATATGATAAATTAAAAGAGCATGATTTAGATTTTCTTATCGCATATTTAGGTAATAGTGAGAATGTTGATCGATTTTTTGAAAAAGAGGATAATTTATTAACATCATTAGAAATTTTAAAAACTAAGATAAAGGGTGATAGATATGAATCAGTATTGCCTTTAATTAATACTTTAGAGAAACTTTTTAAATATCAAAATGATATAACAATTCAGAAACAAGATCTTTATGAAATAGAAGAAGAGTTTCATCATTATCAAAAAAACAATGAATATGTTGACTTTGGATATGATTTTATAAAAAAATATTCAATTGAAAAATGTCTTGAATTAAAGTATTATTTAATATCCTTAAAAAAAATAGGTTTTTTCCAAAAGTTAAGATTAAAATATAAATACAAGATTAAAGAATTAGATTATGATCAAGTTCAAAATCTTCAAACATATATTGATTACAAATATTATGAATTAAGAATTAAGCAGTGTAAAAATATGATTGATGAGATGAATATATATATTAAAATAAATAATATGGATGTGCTATTAGATCAATTAAAAACACAAAGTATAGATATTTTTTTAAGATACGTTTTAAATAAATTTATGAATTATCAGAGATCTTGTTTTACAAAGGCTAACTATAAAGATAATTTTGAAAAGTTTGTGGATAGATATCCAGTAACATTATCTACGACACAATCTCTGCTAAGGAACTGTCAATATGGTTTTAAATATGACCTAGTTGTTATTGATGAAGCATCACAATCTGATATCTTAACCTCTCTGCTTACGATGAATGTCACAAAACAAATGGTCGTAGTTGGTGATGATAAACAGTTATCCCAAATTGATAATCAAGAAATTTATAAGACCTCAGATATTTTGATTGATAATTTTAAAATCACAGAATGCTTTCAATATAAGGACAATAGTATTCTAAACTCTGTTCTTTCTTTACCTACAAAAGTAAATAACACAATTTTAAGAGAACACTATCGCTGCGATGCTAGGATAATAGAGTTTTGCAATAAAAAGTTTTATAACAATGAATTAATAATATGTACAAAAACTAGTGATGAGGACCCATTGATTGTAGTACATACAGTTAGTGGTAATCATGCTAGAAAAAACCCCAATGGATCTGGGCAATACAACGATAGAGAAGCTCAAGAAATAATTAATATCATCTCTAGTTTAGATGAAAAGGATATTGGCGTTATCACCCCTTTTAGAGCCCAAGCAGATTACATAAAAGGTATAATTAAAAGCGATCATCCTAATGTTGAAGTAGATTCAATTCATAAGTATCAAGGAAGACAAAAAAAGATCGTTATTCTATCAACTGTTGTTAATGATTTGAAAATAGAAGAAGATGACTTTATTACTAACTTTGTAACTAACAGTCAATTGCTGAATGTTGCAATTTCTAGAGCTATAACTAAACTATATATTGTTGTTTCTGATAAAGTTTATAATTCGAAAAATAACACTATTAGTCAATTTATTAATTACATAAAGTATTATTGTCGGGAACAAAGTATTGAAGAAGGTAAAGTGGTCTCAATATTTGATAAACTTTATGTTGATAATTATGAAGCATTAAAAAAATCACCATTATATAAGAAAGTTGATTCGTATGCTGAATTACTAATGATTGACTTACTTGATAAAGTGTTAAAAGAATATTCAGATTATTCATATTCAATGCATGTTAAATTAGATTCTTTAATAAAAACAACAAATGGATTTAGTAATGATGAGATTAGGTATATTAAGCACCCTTGGACTCATGTTGATTTTGTTATTTATGATAAAATATCATTTTCCCCTGTTTTATGTATCGAAGTGGACGGTGTAAAATACCACGATTACGCAAAGAAACAGATTAAACATGATGAGATTAAGTCTAGAGTGTTAAAAGCTAACGGATTAATACTATTAAGATTAAAAACAAATGAAAGTAATGAAACAGAAAAAATCAAATACATACTTGGGTAGAGTGGATAGATATATTCAAAATAACTTAGCTGTTTTTTATTCATTGGATGAAGCAAAAATAAAATTGGTTATAAAAAATAGCTAAAAACACATTTTTAATATAATAAAGAATATCTAATTGATAACTTTGTATTATATAGAGATTTATGAAAAAAATATGACAGTCTAATTGAGACTGTCCTTATATTTTTTAATCGCTATAGTTAACATTTAATTTTTTTTGTGATATAATACATTAAAACTGGAGAAAAATAAAATGAAGCAATATTTAGAATTTCTTAAACATATAATGGATACAGGAACAAAAAAAGATGATCGCACCTTAACTGGAACAATCTCTACATTCGGTTATCAAATGCGTTTTGATTTAAGTGAAGGGTTTCCACTTCTAACAACTAAAAAGGTTCATTTAAAATCGATTATTCACGAACTGTTATGGTTTATTAGTGGATCAACTAATATTAAGTATTTGGTTGATAATGGTGTTCGGATTTGGAATGAATGGCCTTATCAAAAATATGTTGATTCAAAATATTATCAAGGTGAAACTTTGGATGAGTTTGTGTTGAAGATTAAAAATGATGATGACTTTGCTAAGCTTCATGGTGACTTAGGACCTGTTTATGGTTATCAGTGGCGTCATTTTGAAAGTGGAAGCAGTAATATTGATCAGCTGGCTTATGTGATTGAAGAAATCAAGAACAATCCTAATTCTAGGCGTTTGATTATTAATAGTTGGCAAGCTGCTGATGTTGATAAAATGGCATTGCCTCCTTGTCATCTCTTATTTCAATTCTATGTTCAAAACAATAAACTATCCTGTCAACTTTATCAGCGCAGTGCTGATGCCTTTTTAGGGGTGCCGTTTAATATCGCTTCTTATAGCTTGCTGACGATGATGGTTGCAAAGGTATGTGATCTGAAATTAGGTGAATTTATTCATACAATTGGTGATGCCCATATTTATTTAGATCATTTAGACCAAGTTAAGTTACAGTTATCAAGAACACCTAGAGCATTACCAAAAATGAAGATTATCCGTGATGTGAAAAAAATTGATGAATTTACTATTGATGATTTTGAACTAGTTGATTATGATCCATATCCAACAATAAAAGCGAAGGTGTCTGTATGATTTCAATCATTGTTGCGCTTGCAAAGAATAATGTGATCGGAAAGAGCAATGATTTGCCGTGGTATTACCCTGAGGATTTGAAGTACTTTAAGCAGATTACTTCAAATCATACGGTGTTAATGGGAAGAAACACGTTTGAATCAATTCTTTCAAGAATTAATAAGCCTCTTCCTAATCGTAAAAATATCGTTGTTACAAAAAATCCTGATTTTCATTATGATAATGTAGAAGTGGTTCATGATTTAGAGGCGTTTTTAAGTCAAAATCATGAAGAAGAGATTTTTGTGATAGGCGGGAAGCAAATCTACGAACAAGTAATTGATTATGCACAGCGTTTATATATAACTCATATTAATAAAGAACATTCAGGCGATGTTTATTTTCCGGAAATTGATTATTCAAAATATCAGTTGGTGAGCAAGAACGATCTTAATGAATTATCTTTTTGTATTTATGAAAGGATCAAACTATGATTATCTTAATTCTTTCGATATTATCATTAATATCGACATGCCTATACCTTTATTTTACGCAATATGTAAATGATGGAATCATTTGGTGGTCTATTCCAATTGTCTATATTATTTTTTGGATTATCTTTCTAATTCTGTTTGTCTTTATGATTTCATTCTACTCAATTTTCCTTAACATTAGGAAGAAGGTCGTGAAACCAAATAAGACATTAAATCGAATAAATTACTTGGTTGCCAAGTTGATTCAATCTTTCTATAATATCGATGTTGTGTTTGAAAATGAAGAACTGATTCCTAAGGATAGTAATTTCTTTTTAGTTCATAATCATCAATCAAATTTGGATCCGATTTTGATTGTCGGAACTTTCAAAAACCATTTGATTACTTATATTATGAAAAATAATATTATGCGAGCTCCGGTAATTGGAAGATGGCTTAAGGCTGCAGGGTTTTTGCCATTAGATCGTAAAAATGATCGTAAAGCATTAGAAGTTGTTTCACAAGCGGTGAAGCGGCTTCAAGCAGGGTATATTATGGGTGCAGCTCCTGAAGGTACAAGAAGCAAGGGGCCAGAGATGAATGAATTTAGACCCGGAGTATTTAAGATCCCTCAAAAGGCTGGGGTTCCGATCCTAGTAGTGATGGTTGATGGTTTCTATAAACGTAATACAAGAATGCCAATTGTTCAAGGGAGGGTTTTAATTAGAGTTTGTGAGCTTATCCCTAATGATGAATTCCGTGATGTACATACAAATGCGATTAGTGATCGAGTTTTTAAATCACTTAATGATAATTTATTAGATGCTAGAAATAATTACGATTGGTTGAAATAAAAAAATTGCTCCTTATTAAAACATAAGGAGATTTTTTAATGCAACAAAAAACTGTTGCATTGTATTATTTGAATTTATGTGACTGATATGGGTATTCTTGAGGAGGTACTGGGTACACTTGGTCAAGATGAGGAATGCTAGGAGTTTTACGATCAACTCCTAAAGCAACTTCAAGTTCATGAGCATGGTGTTGTTCTTCTGATGCAATTTCCCTTATTTGTTGGGATAAGTCATATAACCCTAAGCTTTCAAGTTGATGGATTCTTTCAATATAACGAGAAATCGTATCATATTCCCATTGTAGGTCTTGCAGTAACATTTCTTGATTATCTTCACTTACTAGTCTTGTTTCAACTTCAACGGTAGGAATTCCTCCTAAATATTGAATCATATTGCTAACAACTACCGCATGATCATGCTCATCTTTCGCATGTTCTTCAAGTTCCTCGATCACTGCTAAATACTCAGGACCGTGAAGCATGGAAGCATGTTGAATATATTGGACTGTTGCCGCATATTCCCAAGCAAGGTCAACATTCAGTCCGCGGATAATTTCTTCTAATAATTGGTTATTTACCACTTTATTTTTTTCTCTCCTTTATAATATTATTTCATTTAATATATATTAAAAGGAATGATATTTGATTACTAGTTATTCTTGAGTGTTGATATTATATGACAATACCTTTAATTGATTATGATCATATTCGAAATAGTTAAGGGTTGTATTTTTTAAATAACTGCGGTAATTGAAGTTTTGATCTAATGGTACAATTGCTGATTTGATAAAGTGGGAATGGGTGATGACTAAGACCTTTTTATCTTTATAGTCAGTTCCAATTCTTCTTAAAGCATTAATTGCTCTTTTTTGTAATGGAAGATGTAACTCCATATCTTTGACTTTTTCATGAAAAACTAAATTCATTGTGTCTTGGTTGATAATGGCCCCTTCGAATTCACCAAAGAAGCGTTCTTTGACTTCAGGGTTGATGATAATCTCATCTTGGAAGTTTAATTCATTCGCAATTATTCTTGCTGTATCAATTGCTCTACTTAGGGGACTTGCGATAATCACATCCCAATTTGGGTCATGTTTCTTTAAATACGCACCAACATTTTTTGCTTGTGTAATGCCCGTTTCATTTAATTTTATATCGGAATGTCCTTGTACAATTCCTTTTTTATTCCAATCGGTTTCACCGTGTCTTACTAAACAAATAATCATATTTACCTCTTATCTTGATAATTAACTAAAATATTATAGCATAAAATTAGTTTTTATGCTATAATACTATTTACATAAAAGGAGTGATAACGTTTGCGTGTCGTTGACTTAATTATTAAAAAGAAACTGGGTTTTCCCCTTTCGAAAGCGGAAATCCATTTTATCATTGATGGGTATGTAAAGGGAGAGATTCCTGATTATCAGATTTCAAGTTTATTGATGGCAATCTGTTTTCAGGGTTTAAATGAAGAAGAACAAGTTAATTTCACAATGGAAATGCTTGAAAGCGGTGAGAGTATCGACTTATCGGCGATTGAAGGCATTTGTGTAGATAAACATTCAACTGGTGGTGTTGGTGATAAGACAACTTTGGTTGTAGCTCCGATTGTTGCTAGTTTAGGCTTAAAGATTGCGAAGATGAGTGGCCGCGGTTTAGGACATACGGGTGGGACACTAGACAAATTAGAATCCATTCCTGGTTTTAGAATCGCCTTAACAAAAGCTGAATTTTTCAAACAAGTTCAAGAGATATCAATTGCTGTTGTTGGTCAAACGGCAAATATCGCTCCAGCTGATAAAAAACTCTATGCTTTACGTGATGTCACAGGAACAGTTGAATCAGTTGGACTAATTGCTGGTTCTATTATGTCGAAAAAGCTTGCAAGTGGTGCCTCCCATATTCTTTTAGATGTTAAGGTTGGAGATGGTGCCTTTATGAAAAACTTGGATGATGCCAGAATATTAGCTAAAGCAATGGTTAGAATCGGTAATAATACCAACCGTAAGACAGTTGCGGTCTTAACCGATATGGACCAACCACTTGGTGAAGCAGTTGGGAATAGTCTTGAAGTGATTGAAGCAATTGAAACCTTAAAAGGTAAGGGGCCAAAACTCTTTAGTGAACTTTGTTTTCAGTTAGCGGCAGAGATGCTAGTAATGACAAAGCTTGTTAAGACAAATAAAGAGGCTGCATTACAGGTTCAAGAAGTAATCAAGAATCAAAAAGCATTAGACAAGCTACGAGAAATGATTCGCTATCAAGGTGGAGATGAGCGGGTAATCGATGATTATTCACTCTTTGCTCAAAGTGAAAAGATGATTCCTATTTATGCAAAGACGACAGGATTTATAAACCGAATCCATGCCTTACAAATTGGGAATGCCGCAATGATTTTGGGTGCAGGTCGACAAACGAAGGATGATATCATTGATATGGCAGTTGGTATAAAAGTGATTGGCAAAGTTGGAGACTTTGTTAATAAAGGGGATACATTAGCAATTGTATATGCTAATGAATTAAATGTTGATCAAGCAGTTCGGGAAGTAAGCGATTCGTTTGAAATCGTCGAAGAAAAAGTTGAGGCTAATAAGATTATCTTAGATATAGTTTATTAACCTTGATTTAAAAATGAGGTGAAGTAGAAATGGTCCGAATCTTTAAAGAACTAGGATGGTTCTTTAAACAGGAGTGGTATAAATTTGTATTAATTATTATATTCACAATAACCTACACTAATGTAGTATTGTTACCAGCTAGATATATAGGTAATATTGTTGATTTAATCAGCACTAGAACCTTAACTCAAGAAGGGGCAATGTTAATTGCCTTTAAAATGTTCGTCGTTGCCTTACTAATTTATTTAACTGCAGCCTTAAAGGGTTTTCTCCTTGGCGGATTATTTCATAAATTGTTTTATAAATTAAAAAAGTTCTTTATTGTTAATATCTTTAAACAAGATGGAGATTTTTTTGAAACCTATTATTCTGGGGACTTAATTACGAGAGCAACCGGTGACACTAATATGGTTTCACGGGTTTCAACCCATGTATTGTCACATTTGTTTGATACAATCATGATGCTCATTATTGCCTTCGTCAATATGCAAAAACTGAATCTTAACTTAACATTGTTAGCAATTATTCCTTTGCCATTAATCTTTTTTATCGTTTTATATTTGCGACCAAAAATTATGGCAAACTGGCGTAAGGTTAGAAAAGAAGTCAGTCACTTAAATAATTTAGTTATGGAAAGTGTCTCTCATGTTAGACTCGTTAGGGGCTTTGTAAGAGAAGATGAAGATGAATTAAAACTAAGCACTCAAGCTGATGATGTTTATAAGGTTGAACGAAAAGCAGTATTAATGCAATCGGTCTTTGCCCCAACCTTTAGAATGGTAACTTTGCTTAGCTTGGGAATCGCCTTAGGATATGGCTCATACTTAATCATGAATCAGAAGGATTTTTCGGTTGGTAATTTGATTACGTTTAATCTATACTTAGGAATGTTTGCATCGCCATTATTTAGACTTGGAAATCAGATTACAATTATTTCCCAAAGCGGAGTTTCATTTGACCGTTTATATGAGATTCTAGGAGCTTCGCCAACGATTAAAGATGTCTATGGTGCAAAGAATTTAAAAGAAGTGAAATCAATTGATTTTGTTGATTTAGCATTTAAATATCCAAGTGATACTGAGTATACGATTCAAGATATCAATATTAATTTAAATGCTGGTGAAACCTTAGGAATTGTTGGCAAAACAGGTAGTGGAAAAACAACCTTGGTTAGACAACTCTTAAGACAGTTTCCTATTTCTGAAGGGGCCTTGCTGATTAATGGTCGTCCGATTGAAAGCTATTCAAAAAATAGTATTAGACTCAATATTGCCTACGTTCCCCAAGAACATGAATTGTTCTCAAGAACTGTTCTTGAAAACTTACGCTTAGGTGAAAGTTTTGATGCTACTTATTCCGTTGATGATGCAATTACAATGGCAGACTTTAAAAAGGATTTAGTGCAGCTTGAGTATGGAATAGATACGATTGTTGGTGAAGCGGGAGTAACATTATCTGGTGGACAAAAACAACGATTATCGATTGCGAGAGCCTTTCTTAAAAACAGTGATATCTTAATTATGGATGACTCACTAAGTGCGGTTGACGGGGTTACTGAAGCCAATATCGTTAAGAACTTAAAAGAATATCGCATGGGCAGAACCAATATTATTTGTTCGCATCGCTTAAGTGCGATTGAACATGCCGATAAAATCATTGTTTTAGAAAAGGGACGAATTGTAGAAACGGGAACTCATGAAGAATTGATGTTGAATAAAAAATGGTACTATGAACAATACATAGTCCAACAAATGGAGGGTACTAATGAAGAAGAAGCGCTTTAGACCGGAATACCTTTCCACAAATAGAATACTGTTACGAGTCTTTAAGTATGCCTTAAAGAGTAAAGCTTTATTATTTCTTTCAATCTTTTGTTTAATTATTTTCTCAATTCTAGAAATCATTCAACCCTTAATCATTAAAAAAGTCATTGATGATGAATTGTCAGGAGTTACAACCGTTTGGGTTGAAACTGACAAATCAACTAAAACAATAGAATTTGATGGTAAATATTATCAAAAGGATGATGGTGAGGTTTTAGGAGAACGCTATACAATTCGTTTTCATGATGAAACTTATGTTTTGATTGATGAAGTCTTAGCACATAAAGACAAAATCGTTAGTGCTGACTTTGAAAATCAAATATTAAATGTTGAACGAACCCTTGAAGATGAGAGTGTAATTAGTTTTTCCGCAAACTTTCAAATCCTCTCCAAAGATGATCTATTACATTTTTATCAAGCTTCCATTAATCCGATTATCATGATGATTATTCTATATGCAATTGTATCAATTACGATTTTAATTACAAGATATATTCAAACGGTCACCTTTACGCAAGCGTCAATGAAATTAACTTTAGATATGCGTAAACATGCTTTTAATAAACTGAATAAATTACCGATTGCTTATTTCACTCATGAACCAAATGGTAAAACGGTAACAAAGATTATCTATGACTCCGAAGGGGTTAGAGGCCTATATCAGGTAGTCTTTTCGATCTTTAGTGCCTTTATTTCGCTTGTGATGATTTATGTTGGCTTGTTTTATCTTGATTACCGCCTGGCATTATATACATTTCTAGCGTTTCCGATTATCTATATCTGGATGACGGTATACCGTCGGGCAGTTAATGCTTTTAATCAAAGCATTAGGGAAATGAATTCGAAGATCAACGGTAAACTAGCAGAGTTTGTAAATGGGGCAAAAATCATTCAACTCTTCAACAAAGAACAAAAGATGACTAATGAATATGATTCGATGTTGAAGGAAAACTATCAAACTAAGATGAAACATCTTAAAATTAATACGCTCTTTGGGTTTGATATGTTGAATCTGATTAGAAGACTATTAGTCGGAGCAATTTTGATTTATTTTAGTTATCAGTACTTTTCGATTACAACTGTCGTCATGGCAACAACGATTTATGTTTATATTGAATATTTAGAAAAGATTATTCATCCAATATCAGAAATCTTTAGTAACTTAAATAGTTTTGAAGATTCGCTTGTTTCTGCTAGTCGTATCTTTCAATTTCTAGATGAAAGTGAGGATGTATCTTTAGGAAAAGCTGAAGATATTAAGTTTAAAGGAAATGTAGAATTTAGGAATGTTTCTTTTAAATATGATGAAAAATATGTTTTGAATAATGTATCGTTTAATGTTTTACCAGGTCAATTTATTGGCTTAGTTGGAAAAACAGGAAGTGGAAAAACGACGTTAATGAGCCTCTTGGAACGTTTTTATGATGTTGAGGAAGGAAAGATTTTAATTGATGATGTCAATTATCATCAGTATACCAAGCAGACTGTCAGAAATAACATTGGCATTATTCTTCAAGATCCTTCGATCTTTGAAGGGACTATTAAGAGTAATGTAACGTTTGGTTTGGAAGTAGAAGATGAACGGGTCGAAGAAATTTTGGATACAATCGGAGCTGGGAAGTTTGTTCGCGGCTATAAGGATGGTATTCATACGAAAGTTGCTTATATGGGTGAAAACTTATCAACCGGCGAAAAACAATTAATTGCTTTTGCACGGATCTTACTTCGTAACCCGAGTATCATGATTTTAGATGAAGCAACGGCTAATATTGATACGGAAACAGAAATGCTGATTCAAAATGCCTTAACCGTATTATCAAAATCCCGAACCACCTTTGTGGTGGCACATCGCCTTTCAACAATTAAAAATGCCGATATGATTTATGTTTTAGATCAAGGTCAAGTTATTGAAAAAGGAAATCATCATGAATTATATCAGAAGGAAAACGGTGTTTACAAAGCAATGTATGATGCTTTAGGATAGGAGGGTTTTATGGATCTACTATTGGAACAAATTTTGAGGGTTGTTGCCGCAGCAATAGTCGGGGCATCAATCGGATATGAACGTGAAATCAAAAACAAACCGGCAGGATTCTTTACTTTTACCCTTGTTTGTGTCGGCAGTTGTCTAATTGCGATTCTCCAACAAAACATTGTGAATGATTCAATTGCAAAAATTATTGAAAATCCGGAGTTAGCTGAGATCTTAAGTGCAGATCAAGGACGGATTATTGCGCAAGTTGTTAGTGGAATCGGGTTTTTAGGAGCAGGAACAATTATTCACACGAGAGGGAATGTGAAAGGGATTACAACGGCAGCGATGTTATGGTTAGTTGCAGCCTTAGGATTATTAATCGGAACTGGTGGCTTCTTTAACTATGTTATTGCTGTCACAACCGTAATCGTTATTTTACCAGTAACCTTTATGTCAAGACGTCTTGGGGAACATTTAACAAAAACGAGAAAAGTCCAAAGAGTCCGAATTGTGTTTGAAGAAGATGGTGAAAAAGCTTTATTTGATAATTTAGCATCTCAAGGTGTGATTGTTAGAAAGACTTATTTGTTGAATAAGTCAGTTGCTGACAATAAACACTTAAAGGAATCAATCATTTATTTCAGTTTGCCAAAAACAAGAGATTTCCAAGATGTGATGAATCAGATATCAATGCTTGAATTTGTTCATGAAATTCAAGAAGCTTAAGAGTTAAATTAAAGGAGTTAGACAAACTAACTCCTTTAAAATTCTTCAAAATTTTGTTGCTATTTTACATGTTTTAGTGTATAATATTATAGCATGCCACTGTGTTGAAACTGGTAGACAAACTTGACTCAAAATCAAGCGCCCTCAAGGCGTGCCGGTTCGAATCCGGCCAGTGGCACCATATTTTTGAACGATAAACCTGATATTTCATCAGGATTTTTTTAATTCTTATGTGAATTTTTATTGTGAATATAGTCACCATTGACAATGATCACAAAATAATAATATTGACATATGCAAAATCTATTTGGCTCTGGAAGCGCATCATTGACATCCAAGAATAACAAAAATAGTATCACAACCTCTCAATATTGGTTCCATAAGCTGTTTTTAGTCTTAAAAGACTACCAAAATACTATAATACTCTCTGGTAATGTTCAAATTGATGAAACATTCTAAACAGTCATAAAAAAAGATATATTGACGAAAGATGGTAAAGAACTTAGAGGTTTATCCCAAAATCAATTTTGTATTGGTATAGCTTGTGATAAGGAATACACTTATGCAAAGATTGAGGGGATGGGTAAAACATCAACTGGAAGAACACTGACAACTTATGATATTCTAGATAATATAACTAGTATTACAAAAGGGTCAAAAACTATTGTCTATGGATATACAGGTAAGTTATTGACAAGTATTACAGTTGATGGACTAGTATATTCATTTGAGTATAATGAATATAAAGATATTACAACTATAAAAATTGCTGGTGAAACAGTTCTAAGTAATACATATAAAGATTTATATAATTCTAAATATTCTGGTCAAATTGATTCAACAACTTATGGATCTAATACTATTAGTTTTATTTATGACGAAGAAAAAAGAATCAAGGAAACATTTGTTAATGGAATAAAACAAATTGATTATTCATATGATAGTTTAGGAAATATTGCTAAAATTATTGACTTTAAAACAAATATTACGTATCATTATAACTATGATCATCAAAATAGATTAGTAACAATTAATTCATCTGATGGAAATAATATTGTTTATGAATATAATTCTGATGGTTACTTTAATAGTAAAACTAACATTAATGGTGAAATTGGATACGTTTACTCACCAATAAGCACAACTGAAGGCACCGGAAAAAGTAATAACCAAGTTTTGACCAGTGAAAACTTCAATAATGGTTTATTATATAAACAATATAATTATTTAAAAGATATTAACAATAGTTTAATAAAGTTAGATAATATCTCTTTCACAACTAGTTCTTTTTCCATTGTTTCTACTTACTCACAAGACAATTTCCAAAAAACTTTTGATGGTGTTAATAGAAATTATGAAACAATGAGAATAAAAGAACTACATATTAAAAAAGTTGCAAATAATGTTACAACAAATTTATTTGATTTTTATTATACATATGATGTATATGATAACATTAAAACAATAAATAGATATGATAATGGTATTTTATCTGTATACGAATATTTTGAATATGATATTCACCAACAGTTAACATATCACCTACAAGAATTTAATGGAGATATAACATACTATACTTTTTATTCGTATGATAATAGAGGAAATATTACCTATATTTTAAAAGAGAATAATGGATTTGAAAATAATTTTTCATATATTTCTTATACTTATCATACAAGCGGATGGAAAGATCTTTTAACATCTGTTGACATTAATGGTACAATCTATTATATTACAGGATATGATAGTACAGGTAATCCGGCTAATTATTTGCAATATACAGATGGATTAACATATGATAATCGAAGAATAACAGGTTTCCATACACCTTATAACAGCTATACTTATACTTATAATGCTTCTGGAATAAGAACATCAAAAAAATTAAATTCTAGTAATTTTACAACATATGTTTTGGAGGGTTCAAAAATTTTAAAAGAAACCAGAAATGGTGTAGATTTAAGATATTATTATGATTCTGAAGGTATAATTGTTGGTTTTTATTATAACGGAAATACATACTTATATATAAAGAATCTTCAAAACGATATTATAGCAATTAGTGATTTAAGTGGAAATATATTAGTTAAATACTACTATGATGCATATGGCAATATAATTAAAATAAATGATAATAGCGAAATTAATTTGGGTACAATTAATCCATTTAGATATAAAAGTTATTATTACGATGAAGAAACAAAATTCTATTATTTAAATTCAAGATTTTATGACCCATTAATTGGCAGATTCATTAATGCTGATGATATTAGTATGTTAAGTATGGGTGAAACAAATCTATTTAGTTATTGTGGAAATAATCCTATAATTAGAAATGATAAAAACGGTTATTCGTGGATTTCTAAAAGAACTGAAGATTTAAAAGAAATAGGAAAATCTGTTTATTCAAGTGGAAAAAACATTTTTAAAAAAATAGGAAAAGGAATAGTTATAGGTATAGAATATTTTTTCCAAAGCCAATATGAAGCTAGTATGGTTGAAGTTGAACTAACAGAAAAAAAGAAAGATATTATGAAAGATATTGGAAACGCTACGAAAGATGGATTTATTTATTGTATGGAACTACAAGGAGAAGATGCTAGACAAAGATCAAATATAATACAATCACAAGTTGATGAAATGGGTGAAACGTTTTCTAGTCCTGAGGAGTTTGCAGAAACATGCAATATTGTGGCAGGCGCTTTGGCTGCGACTGGTACTTTTTTGCTTCTTGTACCAGTACCAGGAGCGAGAGCTCTTGCGGGTGGTTATTATATAGCAGCTGGTGTTATCGCAACTATAGGTAATGGTGTAAAAAGTTTTTTTGACGAGATAGCTGAAGAAAGATAAGGAGAAAATTTAATGAAAGATAAATCATTAATAAAATCATTAATAATATTCTTTTTAATAATTTTGAATTCTATATTCTTATATTTAAAAAAAGAGTATAATCTAAATGAACGGTTAGTTAGAATAGTACATTTTTCATTTTTCATTTTATTCGCTGTGACTACTACTATTCTTTTTGTTGAAATAATAAAGAAAAAAAACAAATAACTTTTAAATAATAATTTTCACTCTATTTCTCTTTCTAGGTAAATTAATAATTTATTTTGCACCCTATACTATCCATTTAGGTTTTAGAGAATTACATGAAGTATTTGTAAAATTACTTTATTATATTATGTCAATGATAATAAAGGTATTGATTCATATAATTATATAGTAATATCAACAAAAGAAGAATATTTCATAAAATGGTATGGAGGAAAATTATATGATTAAGAATAAATTATTTGTTTTTTTGATTATTTTATAGTACTTCATTTAATCCTTTATTAATTGATTACTTAAAATATGATAAAAGCTAATTTATAAAAATTATAATTATGATATTTATTTTCATAGGTCTATTATATGCCATCAGAATAAATATAAATAAACTTAAAATATTCTAATTTTTTAAATTATATGATTTTGCAACCTTGGGTCCCTTAACTTTTATTATTCATTTTTTTTATTTATAATTAATTTAAAAAAGGAGTTGACATATACAT